>ERZ808041.152-NODE-152-length-75607-cov-6.802688_pt1 | contig 75607 bp, 78 predicted proteins | sample MGYA00380192_ERZ808041 | MGnify/ENA primary metagenome ERZ808041 (study PRJEB31490, sample SAMN06133412) | mouse gut metagenome | isolation source: Z1_1 | host: mice | place: China: Chengdu | collected 2015-05 ...
GAGGCGGAGAACAGGCAGATGTCCCGGTCAAACAGGCGGTAGACCGTGACCTCCCGGCCCTCGTCCGAGAGGATATAAGCCCGGAGCTGGCCGGACTCCACCAGCAGCAGCCCGGTACAGTCCACACCGCCGCTGTGGAGCACGGCCCCCTTTTTGACCTGCCGGTAAACCAGGCTGTCCAGGATGCGGCCGCGCTGGGCGTCCGACAGTTTGCTCCATATGGGGAAGCGGTTCTGAAACTCCGCCGCCCGGTTTACGCTTTCCAAAGGCTGTGCAGATTGCAGTAGGCGTAGACGGCTTCCACCTCGTCCCCCTCGCACAGGGCAAAGCAGGCGGCGGGCTCATCCCCCGGGCGCAGAACCTTACGCTGGTTGCCCTGCCTGGTCTGGAGGGAGATCCACTCAATGTAGTGCTCCGGCAGCATGGGGTGGTCTACAGAGCCCACTCGTACCTTGACCAGATTGCCCTCCACCTGGTACACAGGGATGTGCTTCTCCGTGGCGGCCTCAGTGGTGCCGGGAACCAGCTCGGTCATCTTTTGCCCGCAGCACATCACGGGGACGCCGGTATTTTTGACCATGGCGATGATGTTGCCGCAGTGCTCGCAGATGTAGAATTTCTGTTCCATTGTTCTGTTCCTCCTGATTTGATATTGGGAGCGGCCATTATCCGCCGCAGTTTCCCCCGTTTCCGGCGCAGTCGTGCTTGTCCTCACCGCAGCCGCCGTGCTGCCCGTGGTGCTCATGGTGCTCATGGTGCTCACAACGAACGTCGGCGCTGTAGTTCAACGTGCCCATCAGAAAGTTCTTGACCGCGTCGTCGGCAGCTCCGGCAACACCGCCGTAAAGTTTGATTCCGGCCTGGGCCAGCGCCTGCTGGGCGCCGCCGCCGATGCCGCCGCAGATCAACACGTCCACATTCAGCCCGGTCAGAAATCCCGCCAGGGCTCCGTGTCCGCTGCCGGTGGTGTCCGCAATCTGTTCTTTGATGATGTTTCCGTTTTCCGCGTCGTAGATCTTCATTTGGCTGGTGTGTCCAAAATGCTGGAACACCTGGCCGTTCTCATAAGGAACCGCAATTCTCATGGTAGCTTCTCCTTTCTTTGCCTGCACAGTCCACTGGCAGTTCCGCCCGCAGCCTCGCTCCCGGTTGCCTTGGCAAACCCGGTAATGTCCGCCATCAATGACCAGCGTTTTTCCGTTGACAAGGCCGTCGGACAGCTTGAACCGGGCGTTTTCGTAAATCTCCGTCACCGTTGTCCGGGAGATCCCCATCTGAACCGCGCACTGCTCGTGGGTGCGCTTTTCATAATCGACCAGCCGGATCACCTCGTACTCGTCCACGGTCAGGACGACTGTGCCCGACCCGGGCGCGGACTGGGGGGCAAAGCCCCGGCAGCCCGGTTCTGAGCAGACCCGGCGGCAGCGGGTGGGTCTGGCCATGCTGTCATCCCCTCTCACAGATAATTACCGGCATATGTCGTTAATAGAATACTCCTTGCCACTCAAAAAGTCAAGCCCAGCGCTTCGCAATAGGAGCGCAGGGCCATTTTTTATGGTATGTCGGAAAGTCCCAGAAGCCACAATGGATCAACTTCCAATGCTTCCGCCAACAACGGTATTTCGTAATCGGGCACAACACGTACCCCAGTTTCAATTCGACTGACCGCTTTTTGTGTCAGAGAATGCCCTTTCAGCTGTATCTTTGCCGCCAGGGCTTCTTGAGACAGGCCGCTCTTTTCCCTCGCCATGCGCACGCGCTCTCCGCAGGCATTGCATCTTCCGTTTGTGGCCAATAGCTTCATCTGCATCCTATCCTTTACATGACTACTTTTGTATTGACAGTAGCATATATTTTTTGATAGGATTATCCCAAAGATGACTAATTGGTGCAGTCAGAGCGAAAGAGAGAAAATGCACATGGAAGATGAACTGCTGTCAGCATTGCGATACGAGTTAGGCGAGGTCGTAGACTGGGATGAACTGTGCCCAGGGGTCTATTACATCGGCGTCCAGCTAAACCCGGACAGCCCATATTCATGCGGTGAATTTTACCTGGTGCTGCCGGACGCGCCCATCTCCCAGGAGGCCCGCGCCCTGGGCCGGACGGTGGACGGGATTCCCGCCCTGCTGTACCCCATTGACCCGCCGGATGAGGGCGGGTGGACGGCCATCCTGTACGAGCTGTGTAAAAACCAATCCCGCCATGGCAGTCCACCCCTTGAGGGCTGGTCGCTGGCTGACGCCGCCATGGAGGGCATGGAGCTGTGCCCCGCCTACTTCGGCCCGTTCCCGGTGCCGCCCTACACCCCCTGGGGGTGGACGTTCCGCCACCGGGCGCTGGACAACGGCATTTACTGGCTGGAAACCAGCCAATGCAAAACCGTCCTGGCGGTCTGCCACCCTGTTTGGTCTACGGAGCTTTCGGACGGCGTGGCCCAGGCCGGGAAGAAATTGGCCCATTGCAAAGCCGATAATGTGGAGCTGGGTTACCTGTTTTTTGAAAAAGAGGCCAGCTGCACCGCGATTTTTGAACTGCTGAAGGTGCGCCCCCAATGGCTGGAGATGGGCCTGATCCTCAGGCCGGAGCTGATGAACGCCATCTGGAAGTATGCCCCCATGTACGCTGCGGCCTACAACGCCCAGGAGCAGGCGGGGCTGCACGACGGCCTGGGCATCCTGCTGCAAATGCTGGGGGAGGACAGCGAGCCCCAGGGATCGCCGGAGCATATGATCTCCCTGGCCCCGGATATCGGGACAGATTTCATTGGGTTCTGGCGGTAGTGCTGAATGGCGGTTGCTTTCTTTTGCACTTCATGGAAAAGTTCAGCGGCGCTTCTGGATCAGATTCAGAAGCGCCGCATTTTGATTCTATTGTGGAAGGTAGGCGATCAGCTCCTCCACCGTGTCCCTCATCCCCCGCCGGAACCAAACCTCGATCCAGCCATATAAGAAGAACCCAACATAGGCAGAAGAATAAGCTGCGACCATTTCCTGCTCTGGATTAAAACCGCACAAATCCAAAATGATGTCTTTGAGCAGATAGACCAGGCCCCGTTTGTTCAGCAGACTGTAAAAATCTCGGTTCGCCTCAAAGTGGGAAAACACAATTTGAACGGTTTCCTTTACAGAAAGGTCAGGAGATGTTTTCCATTTGTCCACCCAATCTTGAAACAGGTGCTTGATGTATGCTTTGACAATAGCTTCTTTGTCCTCGTAATTGCGGTAGAACGATGTCCGTCCCACCCCAGCCATATCGCACAACTCACTGATAGATATTTCAGCGATGGGCTTTTCTTTCAGCAGCGCCAGCATGGAGCTGGTAAGATGCTCTACCACATAGGCGTTCCGGCTCTCATTGCTGAACGGTGAAACATTTTTCGCCTTTTGTTCCATTTTTACTGCCTCCATTGACAATTCAATTCCTTGCTGTTACACTTACAACGCCGTTACGATTGTAGCAAAGCATAGCATACAGAATTGAGCCTGTCAAGGGGGATATCGGAATGACGCTGACACAAAAACGCCTGCTGATTTTGTTGGGAGTTATCATCGTTGCCGCTGTTTTGGGGCGGCTGGCAGTACGGGCTGTACTGAATATGCTGTTGGGCGGCACGTTGTTCGGAGGAAATTTCCTATGAGCAAAGAGAAAACGAGGAAGAAAGGGCGCGTTATGTGGGGCTTTATTTATACCGGCGCATTTATTGCTGCGTTTGCCATTTCTGCCATTGTCAAATTGACCTACAACCCGTTTGGTGAGAAGTACACCGTTCACTGGGATGATACAATAGGTAAAGTCTATACCGACCTGTCCTATGGAGATGGCGAGGCAAACAAATTTGACCTTTATGTTCCGGCAGACAGCACGCAGGAAACCTATGGGCTGGTGGTCTACCTCCATGCAGGAGGCTTCACCAGCGGAGACAAAAGCGGTGACGCACAAATGCTGCAATGGCTCTGCTCCAAGGGATATGTGGCGGCGGGTGTCAACTACACATTATTCAGCGAGGAAAACCCAAACGCCAACATTTACACCCAATCCATAGAAATTCGAGACAGTATTCCTTTTATTGTAGCAGAGGCGGAAAAGCTGGGCTACAAGTTGGACAGGATGGCCATGTCCGGCGGCTCGGCGGGCCACTGTCTGGCCATGCTGTACGCTTACCGTGATGCAGAAATATCCTCCTTGCCGGTGAAATTAGTTTTTGGAGCGGTAGGCCCGTCCTGTTTCTATCCAGAGGATTGGGGTGTATTCTGTTTCGACCAAAACCCGGAGGCGGCAGCGGCTATGTTCAGTGTCATGTCCGGGAAACAGATTACCTCTGATATGTTCGGAACAGCAGCCTATGACGAGGCCATCAAGGGTATTTCCGCTGTGGCGTGGGTTAATGAAAACAGCGTTCCCACGGTCTGCGCTTACGGCGCTTATGACAGGATGCAGGCATTTCCCGCGTCGATTCGTCTGGACGCAGCTTTGACAGAGTATCATGTTCCACATGAGTACATCGTATGCCCTCACTCCGGTCATGGTTTGCAGAACGACAATAAACTATACGGGATCTATATGGACAAAGTAACGGAATATCTGGACAGGTATTTAGGAGCATAGAGAAATCAGGAGTTAGCTCATGAGACAAAAAAGGTTACCTTATATTTTAGCTGCTATCGGTATTATTATTGTGGCCGCCGTTCTCGGCGCAGTCTGTGGCCGATTATTGCTTGACAACATTATTTGAGGTGACAAATGAAAAAACCGACAATGGTTGCGCTGTATGCGCTGCTGTTCCTTGTAGTTTTTGTTACAAGCGCCCTGGTCAGCATAAGGGTTACCGGCTCCGCTCCACAGAAACTTTTTCAGGTGGACTACCATGGCGCAATCTACACCGATCTTGACTATGAAAATGTGAACGGCCACCGATATGACTTTTATGTTCCAGACAGCGCCGATCTGTCTAAACCGAAAAATTTGATTTTGTTTATCCACGGCGGCAGCTTCAATTCGGGGGCAAAAGAGGACGGCGATGCGTGGTGCAAATTCTACGCTTCACACGGATATATTACAGCGACTCTTGACTACACCCTGCAAAACCAAGGCATACCCGCCAACCTCAACTTAATGAATGAGGAAATTATCAGTTGCGTTGCCGCTATCAAAGACCATGCTCAAACACTCGGAATCACGTTTGATGGTATGGCTGTCTGTGGTGTTTCGGCGGGCGGCACATTGGCCATGAACTACGCATATCAGTGTGCCAATATCTCTGTCATTCCTGTAAAATTTGTTTTCCAGCTTGCAGGCCCTGCCGATTTTGAGCCAGGTGACTGGGACATTCTCATGCGGGTCAACAAGTGGAAAACTGAAAAAGAATTTGTGGAACGAATGACAGGGCAGACCTTCACTGATGTGCAAATGGCAAATGGCGAGTATGCCAAGTACATCAATAGCATATCTCCGGCAAAAATTGTGGACGAAAATTCCGTCCCTACGCTATGCGGATATGGACTGAAAGACCACCTTGTGCCGTCCTCATCAAGAGAATCCTTGGTAAAGGCTCTCACCGATTGTGGGGTGCCGCATGATTATCTCCCTTTCCCAAACTCCAATCACGGTATGTATGCCGACCTTGATGTGATGCAGGAATTTATAGACTTGAGTTTAGAGTATTGCGCCGCTTACTTTTAGAAGCCGCACAGGCAGAACGAGGAAAATTAGGAGGCCGATATGAAAAAGATACTAAAAATTTTAGGCATTGTACTTGTTGCTATTTTGCTGATTGCTTTAGGCATTTACCTGTTCGTTCTGCAATACCCGAGTTTGAAGAAAGACCCGACCATTGGGAAATGGTATCGCATTACCACCGGCGAGATGAAAACCTCTGAGGGCGGTAAATATCGGGCGTTCTTCAAAAAAGGCAGCGAAAACAAGGTCATGGTGTATTTCGCGGGCGGCGGCGTCAGCATCAATGAGGAAACGGCCAGAGATGATACATACAACACCACTGAAATCTTCATTGATATGCTGGCAAATGTCACAATGAATATGGGTGGACTTGCCTCAGATGTGGAGGGCAGTCCTTTTGAAAACTGGAGCATCATCCTGTTTCCCTATGCCACAGGGGATTTTCACGCGGGGGCAGGAGAATTTCACTATATTGACCATGATGGCAAGGAGAAAATCCTCTATCACAACGGATATGTGAACTACACGCAGACCATGCGAAAGGTACTGGAACTGGCCGGTATCAGTGACCCGGAGGCTGTTGTCGTAACCGGGTACAGCGCCGGAGGCTTTGGGGCGGCGCTTCTCGCTGATGATATATTTACGAATTATTTCCCCGATGCAGAAAGCAAAAATGTCCTGGTGGACGCATCCCTGCTGTTGTATCACGATTGGCACACCGTCGCCACAGATGTCTGGCAAACTCCCAAAGAAATATCAGATAAGCTGACAGGCAACAACCTTACGCTGGACTGCCTGACGACCCTGCGCGAAAAATATGGGGATGGCATCCATCTCCTGTTCGACAGTTCTACCAGGGACGGCGATTTGGCAAAGATGCAAAATTATCTGGACACAGGCGTGATGGACGTTACGGAAAAAGAGGTGGACATCTATCAGCGAACACTCAAAAATACTATTCCGCAATTTCAGGAGGCCGGAGTGTGCCTGTTTATTTGGGATGGAATGCCCTGGTATGACGACCCCCGGAATCTGACGGCGCATACCATTATTGCGACTCCTGCTGTATGGCTTCCGTTCGAGGAGCAGGGGCAGTCCATTGCCGGGTGGCTCGCCGATGCGGTCAACGGCGATTTGAAAGGCTGCGGCATAGATTTGGTGGACAAGGAATATTGAGGTTCTTTGTGCGACATCATCGGGGGAAGGCTTTCTACGGCGCGTTCCCCGATGGTGGAACCCCTCCACCTATCCGCCCGGGCCCCGGAATGGTACAATGAAGCTGTATTTCAGGGCGGAGTAAGTTAGGGCGGAGTAAGCGAGGGAGGAACGGCGTGGAAAGGGGGCGAAGTATGCCCTCCGCCGGACTGAAGCGGCCTGAAAGAACAAAATACGGACGTGCGAAGACTGTGAATTGCCCGGCAGGGCGGTCACGGTCTTTTTTTGCGTCCAGAAAGGAAGTACGCAGATGAATGTCAGAAAGCAGATTGATTGAGCTGTCCTATTTCGATCCCAAGTCAAGCGTCCGGCTCACGGCCTACGCGGACACCATCATGGTGGACGGCGCCGGAGGGGACAGCATCATCACCGCCATCCGCTTCGGCGGGTACCCGGAGATGGTGCGGGCCATGTCGGACGCCATCTACGGCGGCGCTACCATTGAGGCCGCCCAGAACGGGGAAAAGCGGAATTTGAAAAGCGTCCCCAAAAAGTACCAACGGCAGCTGAGCCACGATGGGGTGTATGCCGCCGCCACGCTGATGGCCAACGACGACGCCCTCACCGCCGCACCCCAGGGCGATGAGGAGGATGATGAAACCGAGGCGGGCGTCCAGCAGGAACTCCAGCCCCGGAAATGCTACCTGTTCTGCCCCGCCGGGGATCGGAACCGCTTGTTTGAGGAGCTGGATCACAAGACCGCCGCGCCGCTGATCCCGGAGTTCCGGGACTATGTGCTGGACGAACTCACCGCCCGGGGCGACCTGCGGCAGCTGGAGGTGTTCTCGCTGAAGGAAAAGCTGGACGCCTTTGTGCTGAGCCTGAAGCCGGAGGACGCCAACGTGGTGGAGATTTTGAAGGACGGCCTGAAAAGCGGGGCTATCGCCATCCCCGGCGCTGTGCCCGGCCAGCCCGACGGGTTCGACGGCGTGGAAAATGTCACCGGCTACCTCAACACCTTTGGCGCCACCGTGGCCCAGCGCATCCGGGAGCAGTTCAAGCCCCTGTTTGACCCGGCCTCGGAGCCTTTGAGCGAGGAGGTGCTGGCGGTGAACGACACCATCCAGGCCAAGGCGGGCTATTCCCTCTATGACGCCCAGCTGGCTGTGGCTGAGGCCGTTAAACGTCAGCTGAAGCGTAAAAAAACCGCCCTCATCGTGGCGGAATGCGGCAGTGGGAAGACGAAGATCGGCGCTACCGCCCTGGGAGCCCTCCAGGGGATGCACGCCGCCCTTTCTCCCAGGGGCAAGACCTTCAACCTTGTGATGGCCCCATCCCACGTCACGAAAAAATGGGTGCGGGAGATCGGCGAGACCCTGCCCAACACTTTCGCCATGGTGGTTCAGAGCATCACGGACTTCGACCGGCTGTACCGGGCCTATGAGGCCGGGGACAAGAGCGTATACGCCGTGTTCAGCAAGGAGAAGGCCCGGGACGGCTATATGCGCTATCCCGCCGTCACCTATGACCGCAGGGCCAGGGGCTTCCGCTGCCCGGACTGCGGCAAGGTGGTGCAAATGACCATCAGCGACGACGGCACAAAATACGAAGTGAACGCGGATCAGTTCTATTTCCAGCGGGAGCACCGGGGCAACCACACCTGCGCCGCCTGCGGCAGCCAGCTGTGGTCCGCTATCAACCCGGGGAAGCCGATCAAATGGGCCAAGATCGCGGAGTATGGCTGGGTGTACCGTGAACAGGCCATGCGGCACAAGGATCGGACGAAAAACCAGCGCATCCTGTCCCGGCTGGAGGAGATCGCGGAAAATTTGAGCGGCTATGAGCCGGTGCAAGGGGCCTGCCGCCGGTACGCCCTGAGCACTTACATCAAAAAGAAGTACCGGGGCCGGATCGACGGCCTGCTCTGCGACGAGCTGCACGAATACAACAACGCCAGCGGCCAGGGGGACGCCATGGGCGAGCTGTACGGCGTGTCCAGGCTGTTTGTGGGCATGACCGCCACCCTCATCAACGGGTACAGCTCGGGCATTTTCCACCTGCTCTACCGCCTGACCCCCGGCCTGATGCAAAAGGACGGCAAGCCATACCGGAAGCCCGCCTGGTTCGATGAGGAGTACGGCGTGGTGGAAAACACCTATGAGATCGTGGACTCCGACTACAACTCCAACCGCCGCACCACCAAGCGCAAGATCAGGAGCAAAAAGCTGCCTGGGGTATCGCCGCTGGTGTACTCCCGGTTCCTGTTGGAGTATACGGCGTTCCTGTCCCTGTCCGACATGGGGAAGGATCTGCCGGACTATGAGGAGATCCCGGTTCCGCTGGATATGCCGGGGAAGGTGTGGGACGGCTACAAGCACGCCGAGCAGATTTTGCAGAAGGTGCTGAAAACAGACCGGAAAGCGGCCAACAAGCTGCTGTCCGCCTATCTGAACCTGCTCACCGTCTACCCGGACCAGCCCTATGACCAGCCGGAAATTGTCCACCCCATTGACGGCGATGTGATCGTAACGCCCGCCAACGCGGCGCGCCCTGACGACATCCTGCCCAAAGAGGAAAAGGTGCTGGAGATCGTCCGGGAAAAAATTGCCGCCGGGGGCCGGGTGCTGGTCTACACCAGCTGGACGCGCACCGATTCCCAGCAGAAGCTGGTAAAGCTGCTCACCCAGGAGGGCTACCGCACGGAGATCCTTTCCACCGCCATCCCGCCCGGCAAACGGGAGGAATGGGTGGAGAAGCGGGTCCGCTCGGGGCTGCAAGTGCTGATCACAAACCAAAAGTGCGTGGAAACCGGGCTCGACCTGAATGACTTCACCACCCTCATTTTTTACAGCATGGGCTTCAACCTGTTCACCCTGCGGCAGGCGTCGCGCCGCTCCTGGCGGATCAATCAGACCGCGCACCGGGTGGAGGTCTATCTGCTGTACTACAAGGACACCATGCAGGCCAAGGCCATGAAGCTGATGGCCTCCAAGCTGGCGGTGGCGGGCATCATCGAGGGCTCCTTCTCGGAGGAGGGCCTTGCCGCCATGAGCGACGTGCGCGACCTGACCTCCCAGATGGCAAAAGAGCTAAGTTTGGGCATCAAGGACAATGTGGAAGATATCGCCGCCGCGTTCAAAAAGATGGCGGTCATCAACCCCGAGCGACGCGCGCGGCCTGTGGCCCAGCCTGTGGCGGAGGCCCCGGTCCTGGAAGCGCCTACCATCAAAGCCGAGAGCGCCCGTGTGCAGCGCCAGACCTACGACGGCCTGTTGGAACGGACGCTGGAAGAACAAAAGAAGAAAAAGAAATCGAAGAAGCCTGTCGTGGACGAAAATCAATTCACCCTCGACGGCTTTGCTGCGTAAAGGAGGCAATTTTGAACATCACGATCAACCGGGCGGAGCTGTTGAGCGCCGTCCAGAAGGCCGCGGCCATCGCATCGGAGGACGCGCCCCTGGAACCACTGAAGGGGGTGCTTTTGGAGGCTGACGCCGCCGCAGGCACGCTCACCCTCACCGCCACCAACATTGAGACCTCCCTGGAGCAGAAACTCACTTGCTCTGCCGGAGAAGACGATGCCGTGGTTATGAACGCCAAGCTGCTGGCGGGGATGCTGGGGCTGATGTCCGGCGAGACGGCGCAGCTGCGCCGCCGGCCGGGAACCCGCTTGCTCACGCTGAGCAGCGGGGAGACTGTCTACAACTGGGCCATTGGTGAACGGGGCGAGTTTCCCAAGATCGAAATGCCTTTCCCGGAGGACACCGTGAAGGTGTCCGGCATCCCGTCCATGGCCCGGCAGACCATGTTCGCCACGAAGGAGGACAAGGGCAATCCCCTGATGCGCTGCGTGAACCTGATGTTCACCCAGGAGGGGCTGAAGGGTGTGGGCTACAACGGCCGGTGCCTGGTCACCGCCAAGGGCGACGACAAATCCACGGGGAACGTCAGCCTGCTGCTGCCCGCCAACTCCCTGGAAAAGCTGGCCGGGCTGTGTTCGGACGCGGATGAGTTCAACGTGGGCGTGGCCGGAAAATTTCTGGTGTTCCAGCGCCCCGGGCTCACTTTCGGGGCCATGCTGATGGAGGGCGACTACATGGACACGGACCGGCTGATGAACAACATCCGCAACCAGTTCACGCTACTCACCGATGTGGCCGACCTGCGCCGGACGCTGAAAACCGTGGCCGCCGTAGACCCCAAGGGCCGGGTGAAGCTGGCCTTTGACGGCGGGCGGATCACCTTTTTCTGCAAGGGGGAGCTGGGCGAGGCCTGCCAGCAGCTGGAGACCGCCCCGCTGACGGGGACGCCCCAGGGCGGATACTGGTATCAGATCCCGGACTTGATGGCCTGTTTGCGCTCGCTGTCCGGCACCGCCACGTTGGGCATCGCCCAGGCGGGGATGTTGGATCTGTCCACCGATAACGCCTACTATATGCAGACCGCCATGCGGGAGCCTGTTGCCGCCCCGGTGGTGGTGCAGAAAGCCCCCAAAGCCGAGCCGAAAAAAGCGGAAAAGAAGGCCAAGCCTCCTAAGACCAAGGGTAAGACCGCCAAAAAGGTGGCATAGGGGGTGGGGCGTTTGAAGGAGAACGACATCTGCCGCTACTGCGGCGGCGTCATCAAGCTGATCCCCGCCAAAATGGTCTACGGCGAATCCACCCGGCGGCTGGGCATGGAGGGCGAGTACCTCTACCAGTGCCAGAACTGCAATGCCCGGGTGGGCTGCCACAAGGGCACCACGCGGGCCCTGGGCAATGTAGCCAATGAGGTGCTGCGGCTGAAGCGGATGGAGGCCCATCGGGTGTTCGACGCCCTTTGGAAAAGCGGGCGCATGACCCGGACGGGGGCGTATCGCTGGCTGGCGGGAGAGCTTCATCTGCGGCCTGAGCGCGCCCACATCGGCGGGTTCGAGATGGATCAGTGCCAGAAGGTCATTGAGCTGTGCGGGAAAATGGAAAATGAGGAGGCTGCATAATGCGGGACTGTGAATGCGAGGAGCTGTTGTGTACCTGTGTTGACTGGGGAAAGGACGATCTGGCCGCACGGATACACCATATTATTTGCAATTTTGAGTTTACCGGCTTTGAGCTGGAGTATACCACATTGGAGCGGTTGGAAGGCCGCCGCCTGTGCCGGATTGGACGCTGCCGCGCCTGCGGGAAGCGCCTGTGCTACGGGGATGATCTGCCCGCCCAGTCCACCCCGGACGATCTGCTGGCGGATATCTTCCATCGGACGTTCCAGATGTGGCGCGATGCCCCCGAGCATCTTCCGGCTGGCGCGGAGTGTTTCACCGATCTGTTTGTGTCGCTGTTCCATGAGGCTGACCGGGAGCGTGTGAACGAATGGCTGGCTCATCACGGCGCAGATACCGGGGAGGGCACATAAATGGGCAAGCAGAAATACACCTTCCCAGGGCCGACTTGTCCCGGCTGCCAGTATCATCAATCCGTGGGAGATGGCCTGGTTCAGACACGCTACTGCAACGGCTTCGACAAAAAGCGGAAATCCAAGCGGTTCAAGCGGTCTGACCCAAAGTACAAACCGCCCAGGTGGTGCCCCAGGCTGATTTCTCCGCCGGTGTGCCGCATCTACGGCTTTGTGAACAGTGAAGCCGCGGCTACAGATTGGCTGCTCAACCGGGAAGCAACTGCGGCTAAGAGCGGCAATGAGCAGGAAGCATACCGCTCTGTTTCCGAATACCGCTATAAGCTGCGCTGTGAATTGCCGCTGGATCTGACCGCCAAACGGTTTTATGCCGCGATGCTGTCCGATGTGAGCACCTGTGTTACCTCTAAAATCAGAAACCAGGTGGAGTATGGGGAAGTCATTGAGATCGACGATGGCTTGAAACCCTACTATTTTTACTTCGACACGTTCAGAGTGATTCCACTTTTGCACTTTGATCGTTCGCGGGTGCAGGCTGACACAAAGGAGGACTGTAAAAATGGTAAATAGATACTGCAAGTGCTGCCATCACTTGGCGGGCAGGCCCGATGCCGCCGCCAATTTCTACAGTGCCCACTTCATCCCCGACCGCTGGGAGCTGCAATATTTCCAACTCAGCGAGTGTTCGGACATCAGCCTGATGGGGTACTGCAAGGACTGCGGCGGTGAGCTGGAGGAGGTTATCCCGCTACCGAAGGGGTTGACCGGGGACACCCTGTTCCAGGCTGTCTATGACATCGTGCAGACAGCACACCCCTATGATGCAAAATCCGATGCCTTGGGTTATTACGGGCGTTGCAAAGAGCGCAGCAGATTTTATGCGAGCCGGGATGAGCGGCATCAGTTCCAGCGCCGCCGGCAATTCCTAAAGCTGTTCAATGATTGGGATCGGGAGCAGGCCCGGCTCTGGCTGGAAAAGAACTTCCCACCGGAGAAGCCCACCGAGGTCTTTCGGGACACCGGCGGCGGCCTGTTCAGCAGCGTCATCCGCATGGCAAAAGCGGGCGGTGATTTTGACAGGGCCGGGGCCATCCTGGACTACTATCTGCCCTGCGAGCACGAAAGCGGCATCAGGGAAGGGGGGGAACTCACCGCCTATGAATTTGATTTCGTGCCCATCCTCAATTACGGCAGCGAAGGCATCTACATCGACTGCTGCCTGAAGGGCAAGTTCGACGAATCCGGGCGGTGCTCCCTCCATGTGGGCACACTGAAAACGCTGAAACGGGATCTGGAGAGCGCCAAAATCATGGGCGAGCTGTGCGGCACGCTGATGCACCACGCCGGCGAATATGTCAATCAGAATCTACATCGCTATACCCCGCAAAAGGAGCTGGAAGCGGGATACCAGCGGCAGCTTGAACAGGAAGCGGCAAAACAGGACAACTGACCGCTGCCTTGAACCATCATCACACATGGGGCCGTCCTGCGGCCCCCAAAATACAAGGAGAAATCAAAATGGGCGATATTTACTATTTATCCGAGCGCAACCGTATCGTGGAGGAGTATCTCCACTGTATTGACACTGTGATCCGGCAAAACCACGTGCTGATGAAGGCCGCTCATCTGGACTATGATGACGTATATCAGCAGTTGGCTATTCGGTTGATCCGATGCGTGGACAATTTTGACCCAGCCAAGGGTAAGCTGGAGCAACATATTTATGCCCAGCTGAAGTATGAGCTGCTCAACTGCAAGGAAGTCCGCCGCCTGACCGGCATTACCGGGGCCCCGAAGGATTTCCGCAGCGGGAATATCATCTCTCTGGACGCCATCCGAGAGGACAGCGAGTTGTACCGGCAGCTGGAGGCGGCGTGAGTGATGGCGACTTCGATTGTCCGGCGTATGCGCGAGGCGCTGCGTTGGCTGTTCACACTGGACGAACCCCAATGGGCGGACGCGGAGCAAGTGGATGACAGCTTGAAACAGGACGTCAGGTTCCTGCGCTTCCAGCTGACCAAGACGCGCTCGGAACTCACGGAGCTGAGCCAACGGCCGGACAGCTTTCCACAGAGGTTTGCGGCGCTGTTCCATATGCCGGAGGAGGATTTGCGCAAGGCCGCCTGCCGGTATGAGGTGTACCCGTCTGATGACGGCGGTGGTTGGACGGTGGTCGTGGAGCATTGCGTGTTCTGCGGCTGCGCGGTAAAACGGAGGCTTTCCAAAGTGAGCGGGAAGCCCTGTTGTATACGGCGCTTCTGCAAACAGTGGGATTTCGCCCGAGAAACAACCTGTCGTGCTCACAGTGCTACAGCGAATATCTGAAATCCAGCGGACTATCAGTAGAATGAGAGGAGCAAAAAACCATGCCAAATCAAAATACCCAGACCCTGCGTGACCGAATGCTGGCCGTCATGGCCGATGTGAACGCCCAGGTGGCGGAACGGGAGGAACTGGTGGAGGCCATCGCCATCGCCCTGCTCACCCGGAAGAACCTGTTCATCCTGGGCGCACCCGGCCAGGCCAAGAGCTACGCCATCAACCAGTTCCGTGCCCGGATCACCGGGACCCGGCAGTTCGAGCGCCTGCTCTCTAAGCAGACCGATGAGGAACAGCTTTTTGGGCGCGTCGATCTGTCCAGCCTGCTTCCCGGCAGTGTACCGGAAACCGAGCTGCGAAAAGACCCCATCTACAATTTGCTGCGCTCCGAGCTAAAGGATGTGATGACGCGGCTGCCCAAGACACCGGATGACGTGGAGAGCATGGCGCCTGTGAAGCATCATACTCAGCTGCTGGAGGACTATCGCAGGGCGGCCGCAGCCTTGCGGCAGGGGGAACCCTCTGTGAACACCGCAGGGAAGATCCCCGAGGCGGATATTGTGTTCGTAGACGAAATTTTCAAGTGCAATGACGGGGTGCTCAACTCCCTGCTCACTGCCCTCAACGAGCGTAAGTACACCAATGAGGGCCGTACTTATCCCATCCCCACCATCTCCTTCTTTGCGGCGTCCAACGAGATCCCCAATTTCAGCGATCCCCAGGAAAAGATCCTGGAAGCCCTCTATGACCGGCTGGAGCTGAAGGTGGTGACGGACAACATCTCAGACCGCGCCAAGCGGCTGGCGGTGCTGGTGGACAAGCAGGCGGGGCATGCCGGACAAATTACCGCGTCCATTACATTGGATGAACTGGCGCAGATGCAGGCGGAGGTGGCGGCGATCCCAGTGCCCGACGCCGCCAACGAGCTGGCGGACGATATCCTGTGCCAGCTCCGCAAGGACGGTATCCCCGTGTCGGACCGAAAGTATCTCAACTACTACCCCATCGCCCAGGCCAAGGCGTGGCTGGCCGGTCATGCCCAGTTGGAATCCCAGGACCTTCTGGCGCTGAAGAACTACCTGTGGCAGAAGCCCGCTGACCGATCTGTGGTGGAATCGACGCTGAACCGTATGTGCGTCAACCCCATGCAGGACAAGGTGAGCGGCATCCGGGCCATGGCCATGGATGTGCAGACGGAGTTTGAGGCCAACCGTGCTGATTCCAGCAGACCCAACGCGGGCAGCAAGGCCCTCATCAAGCTGCGGGGCGAACTGGTGCGTCTGTACGGCGAGCAGCAGAAGCTGGCCGCGTCCGCCCAGTCGGACAGCGAAACGGCGCTGACGGATGAACTGCTGGCGGACATGGAGCGGATCAACAAGCAGGCCCACGAGGCCGTGGGCTTCACCTACACGCCGCTGGGGCAGCTGGCGGCGCTGCAATAAAAATACAAGGAGGACAAAATCATGTTGAACCACATCGTAATTATGGGCCGTCTGACCCGAGACCCGGAGTTGCGGCACACCCAGGCGGGCACGCCGGTGGCCAGCTTCGCCGTAGCGGTGGATCGGGACTACAAAAACAAGGAAACCGGGAAAGCGGAGACCGATTTCATCGACTGCGTGGCGTGGCGCTCCACCGGCGAGTTTGTGAGCAAGTATTTCGCCAAGGGCCGCATGGCCGTGGTGGAGGGCAGGCTCCAGCTCCGGGACTGGCAGGACAAGGAGGGGAACAAGCGCCGCAGCGCGGAGGTGCTGGTGTCCAGCGTCTATTTCGCCGACAGCAAGCCCAAGGACGGCGGCAGCGCCGGGGGCAAGGCCAAGGCGGGGAAGGATGACGATTTCCAGCTGCCTGATGATTTCGGCGAAGGCTCTGACAACGGCTTCGCCGATCTGGCGGATGACGACGGCGATCTGCCGTTCTGAGAAACAGCGGCGGGAGGGGGCAACCCTCCCGCCGTATCTTAAAGAAGGAGAATAAGCTATGGCAACCTGTTTACTGTGCAAGAAAGATGTAACGTCCGGCTATGTGGTATGCGGCGACTGCGCCGGGAAAATGAAACCTGAAACGATGCGCCCAGTCCTGAGTGATTTTGCTGCGTGGCTGGGAGAAAATATGGCTCAAAACTATACTTCGGCGCCATGCCTTATGTGCGAGTTTGCAAAATCAAGTGCGTGTCTTAACCCAGAAATGTGCTGTAAGGGAACTACCGCCTGGCTTTGGGGCAAAGTGGACGAATTCCTGGATACTTCTGCCTGTGGCGGTATTCTGGGGCGGTTGGAAACTACGTGCCCTTTCCCCTATGTGTTCACGGACATGGACGATTCTTATATTTCCGGAAAGGACGATCCCCGCAATCCCCGATGGGAAGTTGGAGATCTTCATGCGGATCATGATGGGAGACATGGCTGGAAAATTCTATGGTATGGTTACTGGAAAAAGGCGACAGCGGAAATGAAGTCCGAAATGGATCGCGTCTACAGGGCTTTGACCGCCAACGATGCGTTACGTGATTGGACTTCCCTGCGCCGGTTCTGCTGGTCTCATCCAGAGACACAGACAAACTTACGGTCAGAAGATGAATCCAATTTCTATTTGGTAGGTGAGGTATGTAATTTCTGGATTAGGCTCATCGCCCAACCCAAAGAGTGCAGCCTGTATCTGAATATGTTTACGAAGGATGAGGAAACGAAATGAAACAATACTTTGACTACTTAGACGCCCTGCGGGAATCCGGTGTCACCAATATGTACGGCGCGGTTCCCTATCTCCAGCAGGAGTTCCCGGAGCTGGGCTTCAACCACGCCCAGGCCGTCTATGTCTTGCGGGAGTGGATCTACAGCCACCGGCAGGAAGGCGGGGATGCGTAATGCGCAAGCCCTATCGAACCATTGAGGACGTACTGCGTTCTCCCTGGGCGGCTATGGAACTGCCCGGGGAAAGGTCTGCCACCGACCGGGTGCTGCGCTCCACCAAGCTGGAGGACAGCATCTATGCCGACCTGCGGGATGGGGATGACGGTTTGGAGCAGACCGAGCAGGGAGCGGCGGAAAAGCTGCCATCCTTTCCGGCCCTGTCCCGGGACGTGTTCCAGTCCTTCTACTCCCTGATGCCCCGGAAAATTGAGGACGGGGAGCTGACTGTGGCAGCGCGTAAGTTCAACGCGCCCATTTTGGAGCACATCACCAAGAGCGCGGACTATCCCACGCTGAAGACGGTGTGCGAGGGCCGGGAGCTGCCCGCCTATGAGGCGGCGTCTGAGTTCGTGGCCCGCACCGCCGGGGAACTGGACAGCCTTCTCAACCACATCGGCGGCGAGAAAAACGCGCTGAATACCCTGGAAAAGCTGGAAAACGCCGAGCAGGAAGCGCGGAAAGAGCTGGCCGGCTTGCTGGAGCGGATGCGGGCTACCAAGGAGCGCAATCAACTGTTGGAGCAGTCTGTGGTGGACGCCGCCAACCAGGCCGAGAGCAAACACCGCCAGGTGGAGGCCGTGAGCAAGCTGGTGGATGCCAGCACGGCTAAGAACGAGGACGATGTGGCCGCTGTGGTAGCCATGGCGGTGAACGCCGCTGCTGAAAAGGCGGAAGAAGTACGGAGCATCATCGGCGCCTGGAGCGACGAGCCTTGTAACATGGTAAAAAACGAGGCCAACGCTGAACTGCTGGCGCTGGTTCGCAAAAGCCCGGTTCTGCGGGATATCTCCAAGTATCTGGGCCGGTTCCGGGAGATCTTCGCCCAAGGCAAGCGCAACGGCTACGCCTATGGCCGGGGTGAGAAATACTCCCTGGAGCTGGGCCGGGATCTGTCCCGTGCCCTTACCTCGGAGCTGGCCATGCTGGCCTCGCCCCAGACCACGCCGCTGTTCCTGCGTAAGTATCAGCGTGGGCAGATCAAGCAGTACCAGCGCCGGGAACCCATCTACAAGGGCATGGGCGACATCATCTGCTGTTTGGATGAGTCCGACTCTACCGAGGGCGACCCCGCCGCCTGGGGGAAAGCCGTGGCGCTGACCCTGCTGGAGATCGCGGCGGATAGCGGGCGGCGCTTTGCCCTGATCCACTTTTCCGGGCCGGGGAGCTTCAAAACGGAGGTATTCCGACCCGGGGGCTATGCCATGGCGGAAAAGGTAGAGGCTGCGGAAACCTTTTTAGGCGGCGGCACCGACTTCCAGACGCCCATGAATGACGCCCTGCGTCTGATGGATGAGGAGAGCCTTGAAAATGCCGACATCGTGTTTATCACAGACGGCGAGTGTGCTTTGCCGGACGCTTACGTGGAGCGGCTTCGGGCTGAGCAGGCCAATCGGCGGTTTACCGTCACCGGGGTGCTGCTGGACAAGGGCAGTCCGGGAATGACGTTCAGCCTGGAGAAATTCTGCCAGAATATCTACCGCACCAGCGAGCTGCTGGGGGATGAGATCGTGGTGGAGTTGGTGTGCAAGAGAGTATAAATCAGGCTGTAAAACAGGGTCACGCAAACAGGGGACAGTGGCATTGGTTTGCCATTGTCCCCTGCTTTTTTACGCAGTCAGTAGGATACGCTTCCGTTAAACTTCTCGTTCACCACATAGTAGGCCATGCGCTCCTCCGGCTTGACGTACAGCTTCAAGTCGGTGATGGGTGTGCGTTTTTTTTCCTGCCGGAAATCGGCTTTGGCCGCTTCAACCAGCGTATCCAAATCGACCTCACTACCCTGGAATTGCACGATGACCGTGGGCTTGAGGCTGTCCGCCTTTGCCTTGCTCTCGGCGCGGGCTTTCGCGGCGGATACCTTTTCCTCCGCCGTCATGGGTTTTCTGCCGCCCTTCTTTTTGACCTCGGGCTCAGCGGCTGTGCTGACTGTCTTTTCCTTATCCATGATGATCACCTTTGTTTGATAATTTGCTGGGTCAAGTTTCCAGCACATTATATAGGGTGATAACCAAAAAAGCAAGAGAATATGCCTATTTATTCGTTTTCAGTTTGCACCCAGTCCACCGGCATCCCATTGACCTCCAGCCCCTCGCCAGCGGGAACGAGGAGATATTTCTTCCCGTCAATGATCCGCGTCTCCACCTGGTAGCTCTGCTCTGGCGGCACGGAGACAGTGATGCCGGCAGACCAAACCTCAAACCGCCTGCTGTCGATGAGGTTGGCAGGGCTGAGTACCGCATCCTCGCCGAACAGCTCCCCGCACTTTTCGCAGAATGCGGTAATCTGCGGTTCCGCTGCACCGCAGTCCCGCAGAATGGCGGCCACGTCCTTGGCGGTGACGGCCAGGGGCTCCGGGTCCTTGGTCTCCCGGTGCTCCTCAATTTTAGCGGTCAGCTGTTCGTGGACCGCCTGCACCACCTCCAGGCCGCAGGCCCCCTCCAGCCCCTCCCGCAGGGCGGTCTGGAACGCCTCGCGCTGCTCCCCGGGGGACATGGGCGGTTCCGTGTGGAAGATGGCGTCCAGGAACTCCTGGTGCAGCTCGTCCGGCTTGCGGGCGTAGGTGAGGGCATTGTAGATGTTGGTGGCACGGTCATCGAAAGCCGGGAACAGGAAGCCCAGCTCCGGCGGAGAGACGATCTGGCTGGGGGCGCAGTTGTGGAACTCGTTTTCTCCCGCGCAGTAACCCAGCTCCAGTTTGCCGTCCTTCACGGGGCAGATACAGCACACAATGTAGGAAAATACCTGGTCGCCTGCGTCCGCCTGCATCTCATCATCTTTGCCCCGGTGGGGCACATCGTAGGCGTCGTGGGCCAGCAGAATGAGGTAATTGCTCTCTCCCATGTCCAGGCTGTCGATGACGGTCTGATAGAACTCCTGCCGCACCTCGCCGTCCTTCAGCTTGGAATCCCGCAGGGCCATGAGCCGCCGGTGCTCATCGCTGTCCGCCACCTGCTGGGTGGAAAACACAATGTCGATGAGGTTCCGCCCCATAGCGCCGGACAAAACCTTTTTCAGCAGGGCTAAGTATTTCTCGGCCTCCTCCTCGGGCATCCGATCCAGGGGCTCGTTCAGGTAGGAGACGATCTCCTTCCGGCTGTTCACATAGCAGCCGCAGATGTGGCTGATGGCGTTTTTGCCCAGCCGGAAGCGGCGTTTCAGCTCGCTAATCTCTTTCTGATTCATGGTGACCTCGCAGTTTCAAATGTATTTTGCGCGGTGGTGAAATCCGGAACCGCGCAATAAGAATGACCGCCTTATTATACACCGGGGGAATCAAACTGTCCATATGTTCGATTAAAATAGGTGGAACCCCTCCACCTATCCGCCCGGGCCCCAGCATGGTACAATGAACCTGTATTTCAGGGCGGAGTAAGTTAGGGCGGAGTAAGCGAGGGAGGAACGGCGTGGAAAGGGGTGAAGTCTGCCCTCCGCCGGACTGATACGGCCTGGAAGAACAAAATATTTGGACAAGAAGACTGTGAGTGCCATGGGGCGGTTCACGGTCTTTTTTTGTCCCCAAAAACGAGAGGAGAAAAGACCATGAGTGAACAGAGCAGCAACACATTCCCGTTCGGCGAACTGGCCGGCGGCGAGGGCCTGGACATCGACGCCATCTTCGGCGGTGCGCCTAACGGCGCAGCCCCCGGCGATGTAAACCCCTTTGAAGCGGCGCTGGCCCAGCAGGCCGCGCCCGCCGCATCCATCCCGCAGGGACAACCCCAGACGACGGCTATGCCCGCCGAACAGACGCAGCCCCAGCCCGTGCCCCAGGCCGCCCAGCAGTCCGCAGCATCTGCGCCGCCTGTGTTCCAGAGCGTCCAGCCTGTGCAGCCTGCCCCTGCCACCGCGCCTGCGGCAACCCTGGCAACCCAGCCCCCGCTGGATATCGACCCCCTGGCCGCCGCTATGGCGGAGCAGGAGGCCAAGACCGAGCAGAAGGCGGCCAAGTCCCTGTTTGAGAAGGCCCCGGTGTTCCACTACGGCAGCGCTCGGGAGGACATCACCGACCCCGGCATGACCTTCGAGGAGCTTCGCATCGCCAAGTCGGCGGATTTCCCTGAGCTGGGCGAGGGCAAGAAGGTGTCTTGGACGGTGGAGTACGGCAAGACGGTGAAGGCCATCACCGACCCCAAGGGTACCACCATCGCCTCCGTCAAGTCGGAGATCGAGCTGTCCAAGCCCTTCCTGGACAACCTCAAGAAGGCCAAGGACAAGAACCCGGACTGCCTGGTGAAGCCCAGGGTCACCGCCCAGAGCAAGGGCATCGCCGCCTATAAGGGCGTGTTCGCCTCATTGGAGGAGGCCCGGGCGTCGGACAAGGCCATCTGCACCATCCCCTGCGCAGACGGCAGGGTGTACGAGCTGCGCAAAAACGAGCTGGGCGAGTTCATCGCCCCCAAAGACAGCGTGATCGACCTGGAATCGGTCAGGGCCGGGTTTACCCCGGCCCTCCCGCTGGTGCCCATGGAGCTGCTGGCCCAGATCATCTCCTTCTTTCGGTTCTGCATGACCGGCCCCGAGGAATTTGAGGCGCTGGCCCACATCCTCTGGGACAAGCGGGAGCAGGAATTTGTGGTACGCGTCCCTGAGCAGACGGTGACCAAAGCCCACATCGACGCCAAACTGAACCGGGACGATCTGCCGGAGGAGCGGTATCTCCACTACATCGACATCCACAGCCACAACAGCATGGAGGCCAAGTTCTCCCCCGTGGACGATGAGGACGAACGGGCCACCCGCATCTACATCGTGGTGGGCCGCCTGGACAAGTTCTTCCCCGATATCACGGTGCGGATGTCCTGCGGCGGCACCTACCTGACGCTGCCCCCTGGGTGCGTGCTGGAAAGCTTTGGCGCGGTGTTCCCCGCCGAGTGGCGCACCCAGGTGAAGCTGCTGCGCAGAAGTGCCCTGCCGGTGCTGCATCCTTTGGCTGAGCGGCTTCGGTGTCAGGGGATTGTCTAATGAAGTTTTCTATGACCCGCCCGGTAAAGATCGTCATGCTGGGCGCGGGCGGCACCGGGGGGCACATCGCGCCCCATCTGTACCGCCTGCTGTACTCGCTGCACCGCCCGGTGCGGTTCATCCTCTGCGACGGTGATGTGGTGGAGGAAAAGAACCTGGTGCGGCAGAACTTCACCCCCGCCGACCTGAGGGAAAACAAGGCCAGGGTGCTGGCGGAGCGGTATTCCGCCGTGTTCGGCATGGAAACGGAGTATGTGCCCTCTTTCGTGGAGGATGAGGCACAGCTTTGCGGCCTACTGGAACCGGAGCACCTCTGGATGCGCCAGCCCGGCCACGAATACAACGTGCGGACGCCGGAACTGGTCATCCTCATCGGCGCTGTGGACAACAACAAATCCCGGCAGCTGTGCCACCGGGTGTTCTACCAATCCGAAGAACTGATCTACATCGACAGCGGCAACGGCGAGTTCACCGGCCAGGTGGTGTGCGGTGTGCGCCGGGGCGGCAAGACCTACTATCCGCCCATCGGCTCAGTCTACCCGGACGTGCTGGTGGAGACGGACAAGTTCCCCGCGGAGCTGTCCTGCGCCGAGGCGTCGGTGTCTGCCCCCCAGAGCATGGCGGCCAACATCACGGCGGCCACCATTGTGGTGGACATGATCTACAACATCCTGGCTGTGGGGAACAGCACCGTGCGGCGGGTGACCTTTTCAACCCAGACCGTCAATGTGCGGCCTGAGCTGCAACAGAAGAAAGAAAGGAGAAAAGCGGCATGAGAGCCAAAATAGATGCAAAGGATTTTGTCCAAGCGTTGGAGCAGGTAAGCGGCATGATCCGCAAATCGTCCATCCCAGTGCTGAATGCGGTGCTGGTTCGATTTGAGGTGGATCGCTGTACCCTGACCTCCACCAACATCGACACCTATCTGTCTGTGGATCTGCCCGCACAAGGGGACAACTTCGCTTTTTTGCTGGATCGGCCCCGCGAGACCGCCAGGGCCTTCCGGCAGTTTGAAGGCGAATTGATCCTGGAACAGACGGAGAAGGGCGAGGGAGAACACCGGCGGATCACGCTGGCCCTGTCCTGCGGCCCCCGGTCTGCGATGCTGCACCCGTTTCTGCCCGAGGACTTTCCCAGGGGGCCGAAGTGGGAGCCGAAGCATAGCTTCACCGCCAACGCAGCTAAACTGTACGCCCGCGTGGTGCGGGTTAGGTATGCTGCCGCGTTTCCCAGCCCTGATGATACCCGGCCCAGCCGGAGCAAGGTGCAGTTCAGCGGAAGCCATGTCTATGCTGTGGACGGCTACCGCATGGCCTGGGACACCGACCCGGAGCTGGAGGTACCCGCGCCTTTCATGGCGGCCCCGGACGCACTGGAGCATTTGAAGCTGTTCGGGGATCAGGCGGTCTCCGTGCAGCTGGGGGAGCGGCTCGCCAGGGTGACCGACGGTGTGATGTCGCTTCTGTTCCGACTGCCCGAGGGCAAGCTGTTCAAGCTGGACAGCGCCCTCACGGATAAGTTCCGGTCGGAGTTCCAGGTGTCCCCGAAGGAGTTCCTGGCTGAGCTGAAGTATTTGAAGCAGTCCCTGCGGGGAAACCGCGCCCACCTGGTGCGCTTCAGCGGCGGCGCGCTGCTGGCTGAGAGCATGGGGGAGCGGTACGCCACAAAAATCTCCGCTATCGGCTGCGAAGACGTGGAATTTGGGTTCAGCCTGGATTACATGACGGATGCCATGGAGCAGTTCAAAAAGGAGCCGTCCGTGAACATGAAGGTCAGCGCCGGCTCCCTTGGCCCCATCATCATTGAGGCTGAGGGGCGCAGCGACCGGGCCCTGGTCATGCCCGCCCGGTTGGGGGAAGCCAGCAGGGCGGCGTAAAAGGGAGGAAACTATGGATTTCAAGGAATTTAACAGGCTCTACCGCAAGGACACCATTTCGTTTTTGATCGCCTTGAACCTGTACCTGGACTACGGGGCCACTGTGCTCAGGGCAGGCTCTAAGGAGGATCTTTCCGGCGTCGCGGCCCTGGAGATCTCCGGGCTGTTCGCGGCGGAAAAGCGGGATCACATCATCGAAACGGCGCGGAAGCTGGCCGAGATGAATCCCGGCGATTTGGTCTCCTATGCCGCCCAGTGCGGCATCCGCGCCGGGGCCAGCAGCTCCGATGAGCCGGGGATCTGTCCGGTGTGCGGCGGCAGAATCAAGTACGACCACGAGGGTTCTTCGGAGTGGAACTTTATTCTGTACTGGCACTGTCTGGACTGCCAAGCTACCGGCGAGGAGAACCACCACCTGGTGTTCGACGCCCACTACAACCTGCACGAGAAGAACGGGGATCCTATTCCCCGAATCTATCAAAAGTAAGAGGAGAATGCACAATGAAAACCGTATACATCCCCCACGGCGAGACAGTGTCCTACGAAAACCTGACCACCGAGCGTCTTGTGGTGAAGGGTTGTTTGAAGGTGTCCTGTGACCTCAGGGCGAAAATCATCAGCGGCGGCGGTTTCATCGAGGCGGGCCGGGTGTTCGCCGACGATATCCGCGCGGACGATCTGGAGTGTGCCAGCATGGCCTGTACCCGGCTGATCGCCAAGCGGGTGGAAACGTCCGAGCTGTTTGCGTCTGAAAGTGCCGCCGTGTCCTGCCTGCTGTCCGCCGACTATGTAAAGGCCAGGCGGCTGTTTGTGGGGCTCAGCGACATTGATGAGGTGGAGGCCGATGAGATCATCAACCTCCGGCAGAAGAAGCGGAGCCTGTTCCGGTTTCTGCTGGCGTCCAGCCTGCGCTCCTGGTGGACACGGCTTACCGCCCCCGCCGAGGACGTGGTGGACGCGGAGTACGAGGTCAAGGAGACCACGCCGGTTGTCCATTTGGATGCGGAGGAGGAAAACAGGCCTGCCGCTTAATTGCAGGCGAACCGGGGACAGGGGGCGGCCGCTTCCTGTCCTCCCATTACATTGAGGAGGTCATGAAAATGTCATACAAATCACAGGAAAAGAATATGCGCAGGCTGGCCGAGTTGCTGGGCCAGGATCTGTCCTACATCTGGGGCGAAAACGAGAGCGGCCCCAGCGGCGCGAAGAAGCAGTTTCTGAACACAGGCCGGACATTCCTCCGGGTGCTGGGCAAAGACCTGGGCCTGCGGGACGCCGAGGCGCACTCTAATCCCGGCGGCATCGCTGTGTCCGGGGACTGCTCCCTGATCGGGATGTGGCAGACCAGCGGGCTGTATGTCCATCTGTCCCAGCCCTGCTGTGACCGGGAGCGGGTGCTGCTCTACCGCACCGTCCGCCACAGCAAGGACTACACCGGCGGGCGCAACCTGTATCTCACCCGCCAAGACCTGGCGGAGATGAGCTATCCCGACCTGCTGTTCCTGCTGGCGGCGGTGCGGGAGGAGGGCGGCTATGAGCGGGCAGCCTGACGCGCCCCAAACCGAACCGCGCAGCTATGCCCTGGAGGGGCTGCGGGGGCTTCAAAGCGAAGTCCCCCAGCTCACCCAGGCCATGGTGCTGTGCCGGGCCAGGGTGGAGCGGCACCGAAACACCGACCTTGCCGCCGCCCGGGATGATTACAACGATCTGCAAAGCGCCCGAAAGCAACTGGCCGCCGCCTTGGGCGAGGCTCAGCTTCTGCTGATGGAGGCGGAGGAATACCAACTGGCCTCCAATGCGGGACAGCTGAAGGAGGGCCTGCTGGGCTTCAACCTGCTGAGCAATACCTACCGCCCGGTGTATGACGCGCTGAACGGCTTTGCCGCCCAGCTCCCGGTGGATGGGACTACCAACGCCAGGGTGGTGGGGCGGCTGATGAACAACATCAAACTGGGGTATTATCCCACCGACCCGGACAACATCGAACTGATCCTGCGGGGCATCCAGTTCCCGGAGGGGGTCACTACCAATCTGCTGGATCCCTGCTGCGGCTGTGGAAAGGCCCTGCGGCAAATCGCCGATGGGAACAACTGCTACACCTACGGCGTGGAGCTGGACAACGCCCGGGCGGATGAGGCCCAGACCCGGCTCCACCGGGTGGGCTTCGGCAGCTTCTTTTTCAGCCAGGTCAGCGCCAACGCCTTTCATCTGCTGTTCCTCAACCCGCCCTATCTGTCTGTGCTCAATGAGAGCGGCGGCAGGGCCCGGCATGAGAAGCGGTTCCTCATTGAGAGCCTGGGTGCGCTGGCTATGGGCGGCCTGCTGGTGTATGTCATCCCCTACTACCGGCTTACCCCGGATATCTGCCGGGTGCTGGCGGACAATTTTGAAAATCTGGGCCTTTGGCGGTTTACCGACGCCGAGTTCAAAAGGTTCAAGCAGGTGGCAGTTCTGGGCACCCGGAAAAAACGGGACGATGTTCCCCAGAATACGCAATGGCTGGAATGGTTCGCCGCGCACCCCAACTCAATCCCCTGCCTGACCGAGTTGGATGAGGGGCGCTATGCCCTCCCGGCCAGGCCGCTGGAGGTGAAGACCTTCCGAGGGGAAAAGTTCAACGAGAAAGAGCTGGAGCGGCAGTTGAGCCGTTCGGACAGCTTCCAGCGGATGATGGCCCGCAGCGAGCTGGACGGCGGAATAAAACGCCCGCCGCTGCCCCTGTCCATCAGCCAGATCGGGCTGATCGGCGGCTCTGGGCTGATCAACGGCCTGATCGAGTGCGCCACGCCCCATGTCATCAAAGGCCGGATCGTGAAGGTGACCCGGAACGAGACCGAGGAACAGTTTGACCCCAAGGGCCGGCACATCGGTACCGAACTCCACGAAACCATTACCAACAAAATGATTTTCAACATCTTGACGCCTAACGGCTTCAAGGCGCTGACATAGGAGGATTCTTTATGAGTGTAATTGCTGTGAACCCCCGGTTCCATCCGGGCCAACTGATGATCACCCGCAACGCGAAGGACGTGCTTCCCCGCGTGGAGGTGGATACCGCCATCAAGCGGCACCTACAAGGGGACTGGGGCGATGTGTGCCAGTCGGACGGGGAGCTCAACGAGGAAGCCCTGCTCAATGGCGACAGGCTGTTCTCTGTCTACCATACCCAGGACAACGTGAAGTTCTGGATCATCACGGAATCGGACCGATCCGCCACCACCGTTCTACTCCCCAGCGACTACTGAGGGGGTAGGCTGTGTGAGCATGAAGCTGAATTTGAAGCTGCTGGCCATCCGTTTTTCCCAGGCGAAAGACGGCCCCCCTGTATCGGAGGACGGCGTCAACCGCTACCTGCTGGAGCGGGTTCTGCGTCCCAATCTGGAAGGGGATCTCCTCCGCCTGGGCGATATCGACTTTGACGCTTTTGAAGCGGACGATGTGCCCGCGTTGGAGGCCTATTACGAAAGGCTTTACAAAACGTCGCAGGATCTCTCCCAGTTTGCGCAGACGCTGGACCGGGTTCCGCCCGCTCCCAAGGCGGTGCGCGCATTTTGCTGAGGTGTCGCTATGGAAGATCTGAGCTCTTACTTTTTCCATATGCTATATCTGGCGAAAACGGTTCACGACAACCCCAGACTGAAAAAAGAGTGGCCGTCATTTGACAGCATTCCCCTGGATGAAGACGCGTTTTATGAGCTGTCCATGGAATTGGCCGTGTCGATTTTTGAAGATACCAGCAGCTGTTATAACGAGGAATCGGATATGGAGACTTGGGTGTTGTCCGACCCCATTGTAGACCGCTTCTGTGAGCTGTGTGCACGGCTTGAAACAGAAAAAGGGCTGGAGGAGGGGATCAACCCCTACCGCCGGAACGGTGAGCGGATCATCCACGAGGGCTTCCGCCTGGACTGCTACGGCTATGACTACGATTGGCGGCTGTCCGCTGGTGATCGTGGGCATTGGTGTGTCCTGTTTTTCTCGAACGAGGAGTTTTATGGGCTGGAGGAACTGCCCATGGCATTTCTGGAGATCCTGGATGGATTCCGGGAGCTGAACCGGCAGCTGGAGGCGGAACTGGGGCTGAACAAGATCGTCCCGATCTATCCGCTGCTGAACGAAAGGAGGCGGCATAATGCCGGACGGATTTGACATGACCATCCACATCAACACTGAGCGCGGTGAGGTGGTGGTGGAGCAGCAGAAGGCGGGCGGTGTCACCACCCACAAGCACATCACGCCCCAGGCCCTGTGCGACTGCTTTCTCACCAGCCGTTATGATGATGAACGCCACGCCACCGGCCTGCTGCCCGAGGGCTGCATCGCCGCGGTGATGGAAAAGAAGTACATCTATTACTTTATCCGCTATCCGGAGCTGTGCGCGGACATCACCTACTATGACACCGAGTATCGGGATTTCCCGCTTCCCCGGCTGGTGTTCGGCTTCCAGTATATGCCCCAGGAGGGCAAGGTGGCCGGATGCAGGGTGTGCGTGGTGAAGGACGAGCGGCTGACCCCGGATACGCCCACTTACCGCTATCCGTTTTCCAACGTGCATGGGAACAAAAGCATCTGCACCGGGAATAACGCCCTGCCCATCTATAGGGATCCGGCCCGGCTGCACACACTAGCGGGCTATCTCCTGCGCCTGCCCAACAACAACGACCTCTATTCCAGGGACAACAACCGGCTCCATGCCGAGTACCGCGACCTTTTGGAGCAGATGAAGGGGAAAACGCCGTCCCACTATTACACCGACGTGCTGGTGGAGGACGGCAGAACACTGAAAGACTTTTTAGACGCGAGGTGAACACTGTGAATCAGAAAGACCCAAGGCAGATCCAGGCCGAGCTGGCCATGCCTTTCGCGCCGGAGGATCTGGAATGGCGGCTGCAAAGGGTAGTCGAGGCAAAGGAGCTGGGCATCGCCGTCCCCTACGTCACCAACCGGGCCATCATGGGCCGGCTGGACGATGTGGTGGGCCCGGAGAACTGGTACAACGACTTCAAGCCCTGGCACGGGGCAAACGGCAAGGAAGCCCAGCTGTGCGGTATCTCCATCCGCTATGGGGACGGCTTCATCACCAAATGGGACGGCGCCGAGGATTCGGACATCGAGCCCGTGAAGGGCGGCCTGTCCGACAGCATGAAGCGGGCCGCTGTCCAGTGGGGCATTGGCCGGGTGCTGTATAACATGGACGTGGTGTTTGTGGATGTGGAAAAACGGGGCAAGACCTGGTGCATCAAAAAAGACCAGCAGGAACGGCTGGACTACGCCTACCTCAAAATGCTGGGCAAGCTGAACCTGACCCCGGCCCCCGCAGGCGGCCTGCGGCTCCAGGCGGAGCCGGAGCCCGCGCCGGATAGCCAGGCGTCGGGAGCGCAGCAGGGCAAAAATAACAATGATGCCGCCAGACGTGCCGGACGCGCATCGGAAGGTAAGCCGAGGGGGAACGGCATTTCGTACATCATCCGCCATGCCCGCATCAACAGGGGGATCAACTCCACCAGCACCCAGCTGAAGCTGGAGTCCTCCCAGGGGGACAAGCTGGAAGCCTTTGTCCGGGGAGAGCACCCAGAGCTGGCCGTGGGCGTCGTGCTGGTGGACGTGAAGCTGGAAAAGCGGCAGAAAGATACCGTTGTCTACTATATGCTTGAAAAGTTTAAGATTGCGGACACCCAGCCCCAGGCAGCTTAGAAAGGAGAGGCACATGAAAAAAATCCAAAGCTTTCAGATCACCGGCATGACCATCGCCGGGTTCAAGTCCTATGGGGAACCCACGGAGCTGGTGTTCGGAAATCCCACCGTTATCACCGGCGGCAACGGCCGGGGCAAGACCAGCATCGCCGACGCCATCGCTTTTGCCGTCACCGGCCTCCCCTTCTTTGGGGAACGGGGCATCGACCGGCTGCACAATGAAACCCAGCCCGACGTGTCCATCACCATGAACTTTGTGGATGAGGAGGGCGCGGCCCATGTGCTCACCCGTACCCGGCACAAAAGCAACATGACCATCCTCTATGACGGCCACATGATCCGCCAGATGGATCTCACCGAGCTGTTTGGCGAGAAAGACGTGTTCCTGTCCATCTTTAACCCTCTCTACTTCATCGAGGAGCTGGGGGACGAGGGCAAAAATCTGCTGGCACGCTACCTGCCCCCGATCTCTCATGAGGCGGTACTGGCTCAGCTGTCCGATACTATCCGGGCCAAACTGGAAAAGGAGCCGCTCCTTTCACCGGAAACCTACCTGAAGAAGAAGCGGGCGGACATCCGGGATCTGGAGGAAACCATCATCTACCTTCAAGGGCAGAAGGATTTGACGGAAAGCCAGGCCCAGGACTGGAGCCAGACCGTGGAGGGGCTGTCCGCCCGCCACGAGGCGTTCAACCGAACGCTGGAGAAGCTGGAGGCCAAGCGGTTTGACGGCCTGGACACAAAAGCCATGGAACAGCGGCTGGTGGAGCTCAGCGCCCGCTACCATGAGGCGGCTCAGGATGATTCCCCGTTGGACGCTGAGATTTTGGAGGTGGAGCGGAAGCTGGCGGCCCGGAAGGCGGAGCAGTACCAGTCCGCCTACACCCAGGCCATCGCCGACGCCAACGCAAAACTGGGGCAGTTGACCGCCCGGTTCAATATGGACAAGCAGGCGTTCCATGCCTGTGTCCCTGGCGAGCCCTGTCCCACCTGCCGCCGCCTCATCACCGAGGAGGCGCTGGTAGAGGTGCGCTCGGCGCTGGAAACGTCCAGCAAGGCGACCATCGCCGCCGGTCAGGAGCAGCGGGCCCAGCTCAACGAGCTGAAAGAGAACGACGCCAAGGCCAAGGCTGTGTTTGAGCAGTTCCAGGCCGATGATGTGGCAAAACTGGAACAGCAGCTGGCCGGCCTCAACGCGAAAAAGTCTGAGGACAGCCCCGTGGACAGCCTGCGCGCTGAGATCCAGCAGCTCACCGCCGACCTGGAGTACGGAAACCTCTCCGAGTCGGAGTACGATCAAATGGAGGAGTGTCGGGAGGGGCTGCGGGAGTGCGCCGCTGATTTGAAGGCGGCCCAGGCCGTGGTGGAGCAGAAGCCGGACGACTTTGACGAAAAGATCAAGGCTGCCCAGGATAAGATCACGGTGCTGAAAAAGCTGATCGCCGACGTTGCCATCTATGTGAGCGAACGGGCGAAGCTGACCTTCTCGGCGCTGAAGATGAACCGGGTGGAGATCTCCCTCTACGACGTGGTGAAAACCACCGGGGAGCGGAAGGACGTGTTCAAGTTCACCTACGGCGGGCGGCGCTATGACCGGCTCTCCCTGTCCGAGAAGATCCGGGCGGGGATGGAGGTGTCCGAGCTGATGAAGCGGCTCACCGGGCGCAATTACCCGGTGTTCGTGGACAACATGGAGTCCGTGGATGACCTCAACAACGTGCGGCCCACCGGGCAGGTCATCATGGCGAAATGCGTCAGCGGTACGCCGCTGGCGGTGCGGCCGGTACGTCCTATCACCCTGGCAGAGCGGCAGGCCGCGTGATCTCAGATCGTTGAGGAAGGAGGCGGCGCCGCTTGGTCTATGAGAAAATCCCCATTGTGGACGCGGCCCGGCGGTGCGGCGTGGCCCTTAATTCCCGGACACTGAAGCACCGGGAGGTGGAGGCCACCTGCCCCTTCTGCCACGACCACGGGCCGGGGAAGTACCATCTCAGCCTGAACACCAGCACAGATCTGTACCGCTGTCACCTGTGCGGCGCCCATGGCAACAGCGTGACGCTGTACGCCCGGCTGATGGGCGTGACCAACCGGGAGGCATACCAGGCGCTGGCCCAGACGGGCAAAGTCTATCCCATGCCCCGGCAGGCAAAGGCCCGGTCAGATGCCGAGCGCCAGCCCCTGCCCCTGGAGCGGCGGCACGAAACCTATACCGCCATGCTGGAGCACCTCACACTGCTGCCCCGGCACCGGGAAAATCTGCTGGAGCGGGGGCTGTCTGGGGAGCGTATCGCGCGGAATCAGTACCGCAGTATGCCGGAAACGGATGCGGGGCGGCGGCTGTTGGCCGCCCTGCTCCGCTCCTGCGGCCATGAGCTGCTGGGGCTGCCGGGGTTCCGCACCTACTATGGCGGTTGGACGATCTCCGGGCCGAAGGGGTTCCTGATCCCTGTCCGGGATAAGGGCGGGCTGATTCAGGGCATGAAGATCCGCCTGGATGACGCGGACAAGCCAGGCAGGAAATATCGCTGGCTGTCCAGCCGGGATCTGCCCAACGGCACCCGCAGCTATTCCTACATCCATGTGACGGGCGACACCACCTCAAAGCGGGCCTTCCTCACGGAGGGCCCGCTGAAGGGGGACGTGGCCAGCTATCTGGCCCACGACGCGCTGTTTGTGTGCGTGGGCGGTGTGAACGCCATCCACGGGCTGAAGGACACACTGAAAGACCTGGGCGTCACCCAGGTGGTGGAGGTCATGGACATGGATCAGATGACAAATCCGAATGTCCGCAATGCCGTGCTGGCGATGCGGCGGGAGGTACAGGCTATAAAAGGCCTAAAATACACGAAATACACATGGGATCCGGCGTATAAGGGGATCGATGATTATCTGCTCAGCCGGGTGTCGGCCATGTAAGAAAGGATTTTGAATATGGACAACGTATATGATATGCACGATTTCATCGGCACGTCCCAGGGCAACCAGGCCCATATGCTGGGCAAGTTCCTCTATTTCTCCCTGGCGAATCTGCTGGTGGACAAGGGGGAGCTGTCCAGGCTGTGCGAGGATATGGGCATCCCCTACGCCGGCGGCACCCGGCTGTCCGTGGGGGACGCCTTCCGCTCCGCCACCGGCGATATCCGGGAGCGCGTCCCGGTGACGGCCATGGGGGAGACCAACATCTATCTGGCTTACTGCCGGGACAACAAACGCACCAGCGCCGAGATTTTGTCCCGGGAGCTGGTGAAGGAGACGCTGAACCAGCGCACCAACAACTACGAAAAGCTGGCCAACATCAGCTATGACAAGCGGGATGGCGTGTTCCGGGCGGAAAACCTGGCGCCGGACGACGCCATCGACGTGCCGGCCTGCTGCCGTAAGGCGGAGGAGCTGTTCGAGCTGTATCAGAAGTGCGCCAACCGAAAACAGATCGAAACCATCTGCGTAAACTATCTGCGGGGGCTGGAGGCCACCAAGCTGAGCATCACGGGGCATATGTACTTTGTGCCCCGCACCCACATGGACAAGGTGGACGTGTTCGAGGAGTTCATCGGGCTGCTGGGCGGGCTCAACTGCAGGGAGACGCCGTTGATGGTGAACAGCTTTTTCATCATCGACGATGAAAAGCAGCGGTCTAAAATGACTGAGGAATTCTACGCGGCGGTGAAAAAGGAGATCGCCACCTACCAGGAGCGGGCGGACTATCTCATCAAGTCCGGCAGCCAGAGCCCGGCGGTGATGGATCGCTGGGTGCTGAAGATCCAGGCGCTGGAGGGGAAGAAAAAGCACTATGAGGAGGTGCTACGCCGGGAGCTGGATGGGTTGGATGACGAGTTCTCCACGCTAAAGTTTCTGGGGCAGGAGCTCCAAATGAGGGCGCAGAGTATCCGGTTTCAAAAGGCGGCATAAGGAGAACTAAGCATTTGTTGGAAAACTTCAATATTTAATCTAATGACGTTGCCCCTTGGATTTATACAATTCCAAGGGGCAGCGCATTTTACAGCGCCCCCAGCACCTCGTCAGCTGTGGCCCGGATATTCAGCATCGCCATATTATCGAACTGGGTGCTTTTTGGATTGATCTGGACGATTTTTGTGCCTCGCCTGAGATAAGGGTAGTACACCTGCCCATAGCTTCCCTCCGCGCCGATAATAAGAGCCACATCTGCGTAAGCCGCCCAACTCCTGGCCTTTTCCACCTCACGATCCAGCAGACCAATGTGCTCGTATACCGGAAAGGCCGCCATCAGTCCACCGCAATCCGGGCAGCGGGGGCACTTTCCCTGATTCCAAATTTGCACATCGTCACAGTGCTTCCCACAGCTCAGGCATTTGTTTACGCCGAAGCTCCCCTGGATCTCCGCCACGTTTCTGGAACCCGCCAGGGTGTGCAGGCAGTCGATGTTGGTGGTGATGATCCCCTGGATCAGCCCCTGTTTTCCCAGCTCCGCCAGCTTTCGGTGGGCCAGCGTGGGGCCGTTTTCAAACATAGGCCCTAAAAACGCCTTGCGCGCCATTTTGTAATAGTGTTCCGGCGTTCTTTTCAGAACGGTGACGGAGGTCATCTGCATCACCACCGGGAAATTCATTCCGGTGAAGCCCATGATTCCGGCAGGCACTGAAATACCCGCACCTGTTATTGCTATGGTAAAGTGGCTGGTATCCAGCAGTTTTTTCATAGTCAATATTTTTTCGTCCATATGCTTTCCTCAAAAGAACCAGTTGACGCAGGCCAACACAACGCCTAAAGCGCAAAGCGAGGCTCCGGTCACTTGATTTTGCTTTTTTGCATCAACTTTATTTGCGAAAAGAGCAGAGGCCCTCGCACCGATCAGGGCGAACGCAACGCAGAGCACTAATGCGGTCATGTTAGGGATGCCGCCGATGGCTATGTGTGCAACCGCGCCAGTCAATGCTGTGAACGCCATAATAAATGTGCTGGTGCCAACGGCTGTTTTCAGACCATACCCGAGGACAGAGGTCAAGGTTATCAGGAGCAGGATGCCGCCGCCCGCCCCGACAAACCCACAGAACAGCCCAATATGGATGCCCGACAAAAGCGAACGGATCACCCGCTGCTTCGGCTCCAGTTCTTCCATCCTTGACGTCGTCTTTGTGATAGGGGCCACCAAAAACCGTATGCCCATGATGATAGTCATGACATAAGAGGTTCCACCCAGGACCGTGTTGGGAAGAAGGGAAGAAAGCCAACTGCCTATCACGGTGAAGAACAGAACAGAAGCCATCATCAACAGGCCGTTCTTGATATCAAGGTTTTTATTTTTCCCGTATGTATAGGCGGTTACTGCTGAAGCCAAAACATCGGATGTCAAGGCGATCCCCACCGCCTCATAGGCTGAAAAGCCGCAGAATGTAATCAGCATGGGAGAAATGACCACGGCGGCGGACAGTCCTGCCAGACCCGTCCCAATACCAGCGCCAAGCCCCGCAATGGCGCAGACGATAAATAACAACATTTTGCTTCCCCCTATGATGCCTGTTCAAACTGGCTGTTGTAGAGCTGGGCGTAAAAGCCGCCCCGGTCCAGCAGCTCCCGGTGGGTTCCGCTCTCGATGATATCGCCGTCCTTCATCACCAGGATGAGGTCGGCGTTTTTGATGGTGGACAGGCGGTGGGCAATGACGAAAGAGGTCCGCCCCGCCATCAGTTTGTCCATGGCCGCTTGGATCAGCACCTCGGTGCGGGTGTCCACCGAACTGGTGGCCTCGTCCAAGATGAGCATGGGTGCGTCCTCCACCATGGCTCGGGCAATGGTCACCAACTGGCGCTGTCCGGCGGACAGGCTGGCGTTGTCGTCCAAAACCGTGTCATAACCCTGTGGCAGGGACAGGATGAAACGGTGCAGCCCCACCGCTTTGCAGGCGGCGGATACCTGCTCATCCGTCACCCCCTGCTTGGCGTAGACGATGTTTTCTCGGATGGTGCCCTCAAAAAGCCAGGTGTCCTGCAGCACCATGCAGAACAAATTGTGGACGTTTTCCCGGGTGAGTTCCCCGATGGGCACGCCGTCGATACGGATCTGGCCGCCCTGGGTCTCATAGAACCGCATGAGCAGATTGACCATGGTAGTCTTGCCCGCCCCGGTGGGACCCACGATGGCAATTTTCTGCCCGGACTTCACATTTGCGGAAAAGCCGTGGATGACAGGCTTGGCAGGGTCGTATCCGAAACGGACGTGGTCAAAGTCTACGCGGCCCTCCACCTGATCCAGCCGAGCAGTTTTCCCACTCTCATCCGTTAGTTCCTCCTCATCCAGGAAGGTAAAGACCCGCTCGCTGGCCGCCGCCGCGCTCTGGAGGCTGGTGGCCGCCTGGGCAAGCTGGCTCAGCGGCTGGGTGAACAGGCGCACGTACAGCATGAAGGCCACGATCACGTCGAAGCCAATAGCGCCGTTCAGCGTCAGCACCGCCCCGGCGACGCACACCGCCACATAACCCAGGTTGCCTACAAAACCCATCAGCGGCTGCATCAGGCCGGACAGGAATTGGCTTTTCCAGGCGGAATCATACAGCCTCCGGTTCATCCGCCGGAACTGTTCCTTGGCGTCGGCCTCACCGCCGTAGGCCTTGACCACGGTGTGGCCGGAGTAGGTCTCCTCGATGTGGCCGTTCAGTGCCCCCAGCTCCATCTGCTGCTGCCGAAAGAAGCCCTGGGAGCGGGACACGATGAGCATCATCAGCCCGAACCCTGACACGGCGGCGAGGACCGCGGCCAGGGCCATCACCCAGTTAGTATAGAACATCATGATGAGGGAGCCCAGGAACATGGCGCAGGCCGTCACCAGGGTGCCCACACTCTGATTCAGGGTCTGGCCAATGGTGTCCACATCGTTGGTCACCCGGGAGAGGATGTTGCCGGTGCTGGTGGTGTCGAAGTAGTTCAGCGGCAGACGGTCAAATTTTTGGGAGATGTCCGTGCGCAGCGAGCGGGATACCCGCTGGGTCACCGCAGCCATGATCTGTCCCTGGACGATGCTGAACAGCCAGCCCAGGCCGTACAGCGCCGCCAGCAGAAGGGCGATGCGGGCCACCGCCTCCACGTCGATGCCGGTCATGAGGCCCTCCGTCATGATCCGGGTCATTTCCGCTACCCGGCCCGGGCCGATGAGGTTCAGGATGGAGCCGGCCATGGCCAGCGCCATGGCGGCGATGACGGCGGGAAGCCAGGTTCGGCAGTAGCCCGTCAGCCGCGCCAGGGAACCCCGGAAGTCCTTAGCCTTCTCCCCGCCGCCCATCCGGCCGCCGGGGCCGTGCCGGGTGCCGGGGACGCGGGCGGGTTCTCTTTTTTCGTCAGCCATAGTTTAATTCCTCCTTGGAAAGCTGAGATTCGGCGATCTCCCGGTAGACCGGGCAGGAAACCAAAAGCTCGCGGTGCCTGCCTCTGCCCGCCACCCGGCCTTCGTCCAGCACGATGATTTGATCGGCGTCCAGAATGGTGCCCACCCGCTGGGCTACGATGAGGGTGGTGGCGGTGCCCGCCTCCTTTTTCAGCGCCCCGCGCAGGGCCCGATCCGTCCGATAATCCAGGGCGGAGAAGGAGTCGTCGAAGATGTAGATCTCCGGGCGGCGGTACACCGCGCGGGCAATAGACAACCGTTGGCGCTGGCCCCCGGACAGGTTACTCCCGCCCTGAGCCATGGCGGCCCCTTCCTTTCCCTCCATTTCGCGCACAAACTCTCCAGCCTGGGCAGTGTCCAGGGCGTTCCAAAGCCGCTCGGAGCTGGCCTGCCCCCGGCCATCGTCCCCATAAGTCACGTTAGAGGTCACCGTCCCCCGGAACAACACCGCCCGCTGGGGCACATATCCCAGCTTGCGCCGCAGAGCGGCCTGGGTATAGTGCCGGACGTTGATGCCGTCCACCAGGATCTCGCCCCCGGTCACGTCATAAAACCGGGGGATGAGGTTGACCAGGGTGCTCTTACCGCTGCCGGTGGAGCCGATGAAGGCCACGGTCTCCCCCCGGTGGGCGGTGAAGCTCACGTCATGGAGCACGTCCTGGGTACTGCCGGGGTAGCGGAAACAGACGTGCCGGAACTCCACCTCTCCCTGCTCGAACAGCTCGGAGCCCGCCGCGGGGCCGTCGGTGATCCTGCTCTCTGTGTCCAGCACCTCGTTGATGCGCCGGGCGGACACCATGGCCCGGGGCAGGACGATGAAGGTCATCACCAGCATCATGAAGGCCATAATGATCTGCATGGCATAAGAGGAGAACACCACCATATCGGAGAACACGGCCAGCCGGCCCGACGGGGCGGCGCCATTGATGAGGTGCGCCCCGATCCAGTAGATGGAGAGGGTCAGTCCGGACATGATAAGGGTCATGCCGGGGAACAGCACGGACATGGTACGACTGGTGAACAAGCTGGTGTCGGTAAGGGCCTGGTTGGCCTGCTGGAACTTGTCCTCCTGGTAGCCCTCGGCGTTGTAGGCCCGCACCACCCGAATGCCGGTGAGGTGTTCCCGAGCCACCCGGTTCAGTCTGTCGGTGAGCTTCTGCATATTTTTGAATTTGGGCAGCACCAGGGCGATCACCGTGCCCAGCATGGCGGCCAATACGGCCACCGCCGCGCCTGTGGCCGCCGTCCACTGCCAGCTTTTGCCCGAGATTTTCAGGATGGCCCACACCGCCAGGATCGGGGCCTTGAGGATTGCCTGGAGGCCCAGGGCGGCAAACATCTGGATCTGCTGCACGTCGTTGGTGGTTCGTGTGATGAGACTGGCGGTGGAGAAGCCGCCCAGTTCCTCCATGGAGAAGTCCATGGTCTTATCATACACCGCCTCCCGCAGCCGCATGGCCAGCCCCGCTGCGATCCGGGCTACGAAATAGCCCACGACGGCGGACGCCGCCAGACTGCCCAGGGCGCACAGCAGCATGGAGCTCCCCGCCTCCAGTACCGCCCCCAGTTCACTGCCGGGGGTCTGTACCAGGGCGGTGATTTCCCGCATATAGTCGGGAAGCCTCAGATCCAGCCACACCCCGCATACGATGAACCCCAGCGCACACAGCGCATAGAGCCAGTCCCTGCGATTCAAATAGTTCAGCAATTTCAGCATATGGCATCTCCTTCCGGCAGACAGAGCGGCGCGTTGTGCGCCGCTCTGCTCCGCATTATTCCGCGCGTAGCGCCGCCACAGGGTCCTTTTTTGCGGCGGCACGGGAAGGGATCAGTCCCGCGATGACTGTGATAGCCATACTGAGCGCCACCAGCAGCAACGCCGCCGTCCAGGGCAGGGACGCGGTCAGTCCGGCTGTTCCCAACAGGGTTTGAATGATGGAGTTGACCGGGATAGTGAGCAGCATGGACACGCCCACACCCAGTAACCCGGCCAGCAGGCCCACGAGGATGGTCTCCGCGTTGAACACTTGGGCGATGTTGGATTTGGACGCGCCCATGGCCCGGAGTATGCCGATCTCCTTGGTGCGCTCCATGACGGAGATATGGGTGATAATGCCGATCATAATGGAGGACACCACCAGTGACACCGCCACAAAGGCGATAAGTACGTAGGAGATCACATCAATGATGGAGCTCACCGAGCCGGTGAGCAGGGCCACATAGTCTGTGTAGGTGACCTGTTCCGCTTCGTCCCGGCCCTCGTTGTAGCTCTGGATGCAGGCGGATACCGCCTCCTTGTCCTCAAAGCTGTCGGTGTAGATGCTGATAGAGGCGGGGGCGTCATAGCTGGCCGCGCCGAAGGCGGTCATATTTTCCTCGTAGGACGCGCCCTCCACGTAGATGCGGTAGGCGGACAGCAGGATCTCCTGATCGGGTTCATTCTCAAGCCATAGATCCAGCGCATCGGCCAGGGCGGCTTCGTCCTGAAGCTCCCGGCCCTCTAGAGCGGCCTGCTGGCTGGGCGGCATAGCCGTGCCCTGGGGGTGGGTCTCGCCGCTCTGGCTTCCCCCGGCCTGCCGCTCCAGGATCATCCCATACATGGCGGCTTTATCGGAGACACCAAGGGATGACAAATAGCGCACGGCATCCTCAGCTTTTTCCCCGTCTGTCTCCGCCTCAAAGCGCAGGCCGTTCAGAATATTGACCTCCGGCGTCCGCTCTTGAGCGAGCACCACCGGGCTTTGGCTGGTGTGGTCCATCACATAGTCGGTGAGCAGATGGGTGTAAGCCACCGGCCCGTCGATGTCGGCGTTTTCCGCGCCCTCCACGGGACGGATCACCCCGACGATTTTCAGCTCTACCGCCTGTTCCAGCAGGCCCTCGATCTCCATGGCGCCGTCGGCGAGGGTAAAGGTGCCGTCCCCGTTTTCACGGTACAGGTCACAGGCGGGAAGAAGGTAAAATGTGTGGCCGCAGGCAGTTTCGTAGCCCCAAAACCGCTGATCCGCCGTCTGCCCGTCGCGGATCTGCTCCGTGATCTCCCGGTACTCGTTCCCGGTGAGGAAGCCAAGCTGGTACAACGCCCCGGCGGGGATAGAACCGTCCTCGTCCAGCACCAACACCACCTGGTCATATTGTTCCGGCCAGCCGCCCCATGCCACCTCATAGCTCTCCTGGAGAATGGGGCTCACCGGCCCGCCGTCGGGAGCGGGCATCATTTGGGAGAAGTTCTCCGCCCCGCCGCTGGAGCCGCCCATCATAGCGCTCATACGCTCCATGTTTGCCGCCGGGCCGCCCGCCATGGAGGAACTCTCCCCGGTGAGGCTGGAGGCTCCCGCCTCGTCCACATCGGCATCGGAGGCCACCAGTGTGCCGCCGCTGTCCCGAGAATAGATGCCGAAGCGCACATCATAGCTGTACACCACGCCGTTTTCCCCCAGATACGGACGGATCTCGCTGCCCGGGTCGTCCAGGTAGCGTTTGAAAGCGGTCAGATCGTTCTCCTTGATGTTGCCGGCCATGGCCTCGCTGCGCTCCAGATCACCGTACCCGGCATAGATCCCGGGGCCGCGCTCAATAGGGCTGCTGTCCTGCCCGCCCCGCATACCGCCCCGGGTGCCCATCACCCCGGACATATCCACCGCCTGGGTGCTGATGGTGATGGGGTAGGAGGACATGGTGCTGCGCTGGATACCGTCGATGTAGCCGTTCACCCCGCTGGACAGGGCCAGGATCAGGGCGATCCCGATGATGCCGATGGATCCGGCGAAGGCGGTGAGGAGGGTGCGGCCCTTTTTGGTGCGAAGGTTATTGAAGCTGAGCGACAGGGAGGTGCCGAAGGTCATCCTGGCCCGGCCCAGGCTGCGGGTCTCGGGCTGGGCCGCCGCTTCCTCCTGGGGACACGGGTTACTGTCATCGACGATTTTCCCGTCCCGGAGCCGAACGATGCGGGTGGAATACCGCTGGGCCAGCTCACCGTTGTGTGTAACCATCACCACCAGCCGCTTTTCCGCCACCCGTTTCAACAGCTCCATCACCTGTACGCTGGTTTCACTGTCCAGCGCCCCGGTGGGTTCGTCGGCCAGCAGGATATCCGGGTCGTTCACCAGGGCGCGGGCAATAGCCACCCGCTGCATCTGCCCGCCGGAGAGCTGGTTGGGCCGCTTGTGGGCCTGCCCGCCCAGCCCCACCTCCTCCAGTGCCTTCTGCGCCCTGGCCCGCCGCTCCGCCTTGGGTACGCCGCCAATGGTGAGGGCCAGCTCCACGTTGGCCAGGATGGACTGATGGGGAATAAGATTGTAGCTTTGAAATACAAATCCGATGGTGTGATTGCGGTAGGCGTCCCAGTCCCGATCCTTATACTCCCGGGTCGAGACGCCATTGATGATGAGGTCGCCGCTGTCGTAGCGGTCCAGCCCGCCGATGATGTTCAGCAGGGTGGTTTTGCCCGAGCCGCTGGGGCCCAGGATGGAGACAAATTCATTGCGGCGCAGGTTCAGGCTTATGTTGTCCAGCGCCTGCTGGATCAGCTCGCCGGTCTGATAGCGTTTGGAAATGCCGCTGAGTTGAAGCATGGATACCCGTCCTTTCTACAGCGCGGATGGCTCCGCTGTATCTTCTATTGTGGAGGGATAACCTCAAGCCAACCTCAACCGAACCTCAACTCAACCTCAATTTTCAGAATTATTTTTTGTCGGGTTTGCGCTCAATCTTGAAAATCACGCCGGCAAGCCCGAATGAAAACCATTTCAGCAGCCTTTTCAACTCCTCCGCCGAAAACTCCGCTCCATAATACAAGATATCGTACAGTTCCCCGTACTCCCGCATAGAATAGCCGGAATCCCCGAAACCGTTTTTTTGATAAAATTTCTGCCTCCGTACTCGCTGCTCCAGGTTGGATACAGGTCTGCCGGATTCGACCGCTTCCGCATCCAGGACAATCGTTTTCGTTGTGTTTGCCGTGATCCAGCCCAGGATCTCCGAACCATATCCTCTGGAGCGCAGCTCGTCGTTCGTCACAAGGTAAAATACCAGCGTGGTGCTTCCGTATCGGATCAGATAGGTCAGTCCGCAGAAAATGTCCCCGTCGTAGAACGCCCAAAAATCCACGTTCTTTCTTCGCGCCATTAGGAGCAGGACACGGATGGGCAGACGCTCCCGCCGTGGGAACGCGCCGTTGTATATTCGTGCTATTTTCGAATAACCCTCCATCCGAGAGGTGACCGGCCTGACTTGCAGCTCCATTGGCTAACCTCCCTTTGCGGTCGTGTGCCTCCGTCCATGCATCCACACATGAGCGATGACCAGCGCCAGGAAAAGCAGTGCGGACAGCCGGTGGATCAGGGTGGCGAAGCAAAGGCCGCTGACCAGCACCGCCAGCAAATCAGCCAGCAGCAGTAAATTCACCGCTGTACGAAGCCTCCGCGGGCGGTCATACCGTCCTTTTCCCAGCGACCTCCACCAAGGCAGGTTCAGCAGATTGTGGATAAGCGCCAGCGCAAGCATTCCCGCCCCCAGCAGCATATGGGCCGCGATTCCTGTCCGCTCCGCCGCCATCAGCAGAACCGACACTACCAGCATGGCAATGTCCACGCAGAGCTTCCCGATTTTTTTGGCACGCATTCAGATCCACCTCCACAAGAGCCTGGCTTATATGGCCAGCCCGGCCCGTTTCAAAAATTCCTTCACCCCGTTCTCACTCCGGGCGGATAGGCCATCGACCACTTCCGCCCCTGGGCAGGCGGCGGCAATTTGCTCCGGCCCGGAGCCAAGCCCCAGGGCCTGGCTGGTGGCGATGGGCAGGATGGTTTTACCGGAGAAATCGTATTCCTCCAGGAAGGACAGCACCGGCTGGGGCAGGCCGCTCAGCCAGTTGGGGTAGATCAGGATCACCGTGTCGTATCCTTCCACGCTGTCCAAGTGCTCCGTCAGCTCCGGGCGGTAGGACGTGCCCATCTCACTGCGGTGGCGGTCAAAAGCCCCGCCGTATGTCTCCGGGTAAGGCTCGGCGGTTTTGATGGGGAACAGGTCGCCTCCTGCAGCCTCTTGGGCCGCCAGGGCGTACAGCTCCGCGTGCCCGTAACCCTTCCCCTCCCGAATGGCGAGACTGGCAGAGGCCACAGCGTCTACCTCCCCATCCGGATATGCCCGGTTGTTGGCGATGGAGAAATAGGCGATCAGCACATTGCTCTCCCCTGTGACCGACATCTCGCCCGCAGAAATGTCTACAGGGGCAATTCGTTTTGCCAGCGGATTGGGGAAAAAGGTGCAGTAAAAGACGCCTATCCCCACCACGGCGGTGGTCACCAGGGCTGCCGCCACGCCAATGCCGATCTTTCTGCCCCTGCTCATGGGTTTCTTTTCTTTACTCATAAAAAATCACCGTCCCTATGTTGTTTCCCGCAAGCATACGCCGGCAACCTCAACTCAACCTCAACAAATTGTAAAATTTTTATTTTTCACCTTGTATGGGGCAGGGAGCTGTACACAATTAAGAAATTTTTAAAAATGCCCCCTTCTATTGAGGTTCAGTTGAGGTTTGCGCTATAATGTGGACGCACAGGGGGTGCAAAGGATGTTTCAAATCTTAGTGGTGGAGGATGACCGGGAGCTGCGGGAGTTGTTCTGCGCCGTTTTGGCGGACAATGGGTACACCGCCATCCCGGCCCAGGACGGCGCCGCCGCCCTGGACGTGCTGGACGGAGCCAACGTGGATCTCATTATCTCCGACGTGATGATGCCCCGGGTGGACGGCTTCGAGCTGGTCCGTTCCCTGCGGGAGGCGGGGTACACCGTGCCGGTTCTTCTCATCACGGCCCGGGAGAGCGCCGCCGACAAGCGGGAGGGCTTTCGGGCGGGGACGGACGACTACATGGTAAAACCCATTGATGTGAACGAAATGGTGTGGCGGGTGGAGGCCCTGCTCCGCCGCAGCCAGATGGTGAGCCAGCGCCGGTGCCGCCTGGGGGGCGCGGAGCTGGACTGCGGCACGCTGACTGTGCGGTCTGGGACTGGAACAGCGGAACTGCCCCAGAAGGAGTTCTACCTGCTGTACAAGCTGGCGGCATCCCCCAACCGCATCTTCACCCGGCGGCAGATCTTAGACGACGTGTGGGGCCCGGACAGCGAGGCAGACCCCCACACCTTGGATGTCCATATCAGCCGCCTGCGGGAGCGGTTCAAGGACAGCCCCGACTTTGAGATCGTCACCGTCCGGGGTCTGGGCTACAAGGTGGTGGAGCGTCATGGAAAAGAGTAACCGCTCCTGGCGGCTGTCCGCCATGTTCTCCCTGCTGATCTTCCTGAGCCTCACCATCACGGTGGCCCTCACCGGGGCGCTGGCCATGCTGCTGTTTCATCTGGGTATTCTGTCAGGGCCAAACCGGGGGGTCGTGATTTTTGTGGTGGCCGCTGTCAGTATCCTGGTCGGTACACAGCTGTCCAAATTCGCCGGGCGGCACCCGCTGACCGCTATTGCCGCTTTGAACGAGGCCACCAAAGAGGTGGCAAAAGGAAACTTCGACGTGGCGGTGGCGGAGGAAAGCCCTATCAGGGAACTGCGGGATATGGCCCACAACTTTAACCGCATGACAAAGGAGCTGGCGGGGACGGAGCTGCTCCGCTCCGACTTTGTGGAGAATGTGTCCCACGAGTTCAAAACGCCCCTGTCCGCTATCGAGGGCTACGCCACCCTGCTGCAAAAGCCGGGACTGAGCGAGGAAAAGAGGGCGGAGTACACCGGGAAGATCCTTTATAACACCCGGCGCCTTTCCACCCTCACCAGCAACATCCTGCTGCTGTCCCGGCTGGAGAACCAGGAGTTGGATATTCCCCGGGAGACCTTCTGCCTGGATGAGCAGCTCCGGGAGGTCATCCTCTCCCAAGAGGAGGGCTGGGCCGGGAAGGATCTGGAGCTGGAGGTAGACCTGGACAGCGCCGACTACCGGGGAAACCGGGATCTGCTGGCCCAGGTGTGGCAGAACCTGCTGGGCAACGCGGTGAAGTTTGTCCCGGAGCGTGGGCTGGTCCGCGTCCTGCTGCGGCGGGAGGAAAGCCGCCTGCGGGTGAGCGTGGTGGACACCGGCCCCGGCATGAGCGGGGAAGTACAGCGGCGGGTATTCGAGAAATTCTACCAGGGCGACCCCTCCCGGGCCTCCCAGGGAAACGGCCTGGGGCTGGCCCTGGCCAAGCGGGTGGTGGATCTCCACGGGGGCGAGATCGTCGTGTCCTCCAAGGAGGGGAAAGGGACCACCTTCACCGTGTACCTGCCGCTGGATGCGGCGGGAGCTGGATGAAAAGGAGCTGTTTGCAATGATAAAAAACGAGTCCCCCGCCGGGGGAGAAACGACGGCGCGGCCCGGGCCGGGCAGGCTGTTCCATGGCTGGGCCGCGCGGAAGCAGCTGTGGATGCTGGCCTACTGGCCCGTCTACGGGGCGCTGTTCTTTGCCCTGGAGCGCCTTCGCCGGCCTGTCCAATATCATGTGATGCACACCGAAGTGGATGATTGGATCCCTTTCTGCGAGGGGTTTGTGATCCCCTATGTGTTTTGGTTCCTGTTCCTCATCGGCATCCACTGTTACACGGCCAAGCATGACGCCGCCGCCTTCAAGCGGTTGATGGCGTTTGTGGCCATCTCCCACACCTGCGCGCTGGCCATCTTCTTCCTGTTCCCCACCTGCCAGCACCTGCGGCCCCTGGCCTTTGAGCGGCAGAACCTGCTGACCCAGATCACGGCCTTTTTCTACCGCATAGATACCAGCACCAACGTCTGCCCCTCTCTCCATGTTGTGGGGTCTATGGCGGTGTGGTATGCCGCCAGGGACGCGGGGCTGTTCTCCCGCAGGGGGTGCCGGATGTTTTTCTCCGCGGCAACGGTGCTGATCTGCCTGTCCACCGTGTTCCTCAAACAGCACTCCGTGCTGGATGTGGCGGCGGGGCTGCTGTTGAGCGATCTCGTCTACCGCCTGGTGTACCGCCCGGTCCGGGGCGGATATCCCGGCGCCGCCGAGCGGTGGAAGGAGCGGTGGCAAGAGCGGCGCGGAACATTGCGGCGGACATAACATAATAAAGAGGATCCTCCGGAAACTTGAACCGGAGGATCCTCTTTTATTATCTGTCCGCTATTATCTGTCCGCGTCTCGTGCCTGCAAAGCCTGTTCCCTCATGCGGGTCAGCTCCTCCGGCCGCTGGGGACAGCCGTCCTGGAGCCACTTGCGGATAATGGCATAGCCTCCCTGGCAGAAAAACAGCCGGGCGTAATCCCGTTCGCTGTCCGTCATGGGGCCGGACAGCATCTGATCCAGCACGTTTCGGATGGGCCAGAGGGATGACACCTTATCCAGCAGTTCCCCCTCTGGCACACTGGCGATGACGGTGCGGAACCGCTCCTGCTCCGATGCCAGGTAAGCCAGCGCATGATGGGTGCCGCTGCGGTGGGTGAAGTCTTCCGCCAGCGCCTGCTCAAACTGGGCCAGCATCTCCGCAATGATCTGATCCAGCAGATCCTGGGGGCTGCCATAATACTTGTAAAAAGTGGTGCGGTTGATGCCCGCCTCCTGGCACAGCTCGTATACCGTGACCTTGTCCACCCGCTTTTCCCGCAAAAGGCGCATCAGCGCCCCCTCCAGCATGGTCTTGCTCACCCGAATGCGTTGGTTTTCCATGGAGTTCACCTCAACAAATCTGCCAAAAGTGTTGACCTTACGACAAACCAGCCCGGAAATGTCTACCTCACAACAAACTCAAAAAATCAGTCGATTGACGGTTTTATGGAAATCTGGCTATGATTATACCAGCATCTTGTATCATCTGTCAACGAGGAGGAATTTCCATGACCTTGTACGAAGCAATATCCGCCCGCCGTCAGGTACGTTCCTTCCGGCCCGGCCCCGTAGATGAAACGGTGTTGGATCAGCTTCGCGCCTGTCTGCGGGACGCGGAGCGCCTGTCCGGGCGCCAGGGACAGTTTGAGGTCGTCCCCGCCAAAGCGGCCGGCGGAAGCCATGGCGCGCCCTGGTGCGTGTTCAGCTTTTGCGAGGAAGATCCGGCAGCCTATGCCAACGCGGGCTACGTGCTGCAAAAGGCGGATCTGCTGCTCCAGAGCCTGGGGCTGGGGTGCGGTTGGTTTATGGATCTCAAACCCGCCCAGCCCGACCCCCGGTTCTGTATCGGTCTGGCTTTCGGGCACACTGATGAGCCCTTACGGACCGAGGAAGCACAGTTCAAGCGCCGCCCGCTCAGCGACATCTGCCGGGAGGAGAATGACGTGGCCCGCGCGGTGCGCCTGGCCCCATCCTCGCTGAACTCCCAGCCCTGGATGGTGGAGTTTGAGGATCGCAAAGTGGTTCTCCGGGAAAAAGGACGGGGTCCGGCGCGGTTGATCCTCCGGGGAAAACTGAACAAGATCGATCTGGGCATCGCCGCCCGCCACGCCGCCCTGGCGCTGGAGCACCAGAGAAAGCGGGTCGCTGAGGCGCTGCCCAAAGCGGAAAACGGCAAGCTGGAGATCACCATTCGGTACGAATAAGGGGGTGAATCCATTGAAAACAGCCATTGTCTACTGCTCCCAGCACCACGGCAACACCAAAAAGCTGTTGGACGCCATCGCCGCGCAGGGGGATGTGACCCTTATTGACGCCGCTGCTGTCCAAAGCGCCAATCTGGCTCCTTACGAACTCATCGGCCTGGCTTCCGGCATTTACTACCAAAAGTACCACCAATCCGTGATGAAGTTTGCCCGGCAGAACCTACCCAGGGGCAAGAAGGTGTTCCTTGTCTACACCTACGGCATCAAGCGCCCCGGCTATGCCAACGCCATCGCCGAGATCGTCAGGGGAAAAGGAGGCGATCTGCTGGGGGAGTACGGCTGCCCCGGTTTTGACACCTTCGGCCCCTTCAAACTCATCGGAGGCATCGCCAAGGGGAGGCCCAACGAGGGGGACATTGCAGACGGCGTCAGCTTTTTCAACGACCTGGTTCAAGGCGCACAAAAATATAATTAAAATGTGGAGGAGAGAGTATGAGCCAGCAAGCAAAAGCGCAAGGTGAGTGGAAAGCACAAAAGAAAGCCTATAAAAAAGCGAAACGGAAATATGTTCAGCCATGGAAAGTTCTGGCCATCCTGCTCATCATCCCCGCCCTGCTGGTGCAGGCGGTGGGGATGGTGGTAAATATGGCGGACAATACCTTGGCCATCGTGGCCGGGGACAATTTCTGGACGCTGAAAAATGAGGACACCAGCGCGGTCTATTACTCCGGCGACTACGCCACCACCGAGGATCGGCTGGCGGCGGGTGCGGACGTGGTGTATCAGACCGAGGCGGAGGGTGCGGTACTGCTGAAAAACGACAACGGCGCCCTGCCCCTGGCGGAGGGGGCCAGGATCAGCCTGTTCTCTAACAGTAGCGTCAATGTGGTCTACGGCGGCACCGGCTCCGCCAACGTGGACTCGTCCACTGCCGACAATCTGAAGCAGGCGGCGGAAAAGTCCGGGCTGGCGGTGAACAGTGCGCTGTGGGATTTTTACACACAGGGGCCGGGCAAAGAGTACGTCCGGGTGGACGGCGGTATGTTCTCCTCGGAAGCTACCCGGACAGTAGAAGTACCCTGGGCTGTTTATACGGAGGAGTTAAAGGACACTTTCGCGGAATACGGCGACGCGGCAGTTGTTGTGCTCTCCCGGGTGGGCGGTGAGGACGATGACCTGGAGTTTACTGACTACAACTATTTGGAGCTGGATCCGGTGGAACGGGAGCTGCTGGAAAACTTGAAGGCGCTGAAGGATCAGGGTGTGTTCCAGAGCATCGTAGTGCTGGTGAATACCTCTAACGCTCTCCAAATGGACTTCCTGAAGGGGAACCCCTACGGCATCGACGCCGTGCTTTGGACAGGTGGCGTGGGCCAGTCCGGCTTGAACGCCGTAGCGGACATTCTGGCGGGCAGAGTGAATCCCTCCGGCAGCCTGGTGGCCACCTACTGCTATGATAACTACTCCTCTCCGGCCATGGTCAATTTTGCGCCTATGGAGTGGGGCGGCTTCGCGGACAGCGGCCTGGGGAGCACCGCCCAGTATTACATGATCTATCAGGAGGGCATCTACGTCGGATACAAATACTATGAGACCCGCTATGAGGACGCCGTCATGGGAACGGGCAATACTTCCGGGTATGAGTATGGCGCGGATGTGGCGTTCCCCTTTGGCTACGGCCTGAGCTACTCCACTTTTGCCCTCAGTGACTTCAACGCCAGCTATAACGCCGGGGAGGACACCTTCCAGGTCAGTGTGAAGGTGTCCAATACCGGGGATGCTACAGGCAAAAAGACGGTTCAGATTTATGGTCAGTCTCCCTACACCGATTACGACAAGCAAAATGGCGTAGAGAAAGCGGCGGTGCAGTTGGTGGGCTTCGCCAAGACCGGTGAGCTGGCCCCCGGCGCATCTGAAACGCTGACCGTTACCGTGCCCCGCCGGGAACTGGCCTCCTACGATACCAATGGAAAAGGCACCTACATCTTAGAGGATGGCACCTATTATCTTACCGCCGCCCACAATGCCCATGACGCGGTGAATCATATCCTGGCGGCCAAGGGTTTCTCCAAGGCGGACGGCATGGACGCTGACGGCGACGCCGGGCTGACGTTTGAGTACGTCAACGATACCTTCGATGCCAAGACCTATGCCGTGTCAGACAATGGAACAGAAATTGTCAACCAGGCGTCCGACGCGGATCTGAACTATTACGGCGGCGCCGGGGTGGAGGTGACCTACCTCTCCCGGAGCGACTGGGCGGGCACCTTCCCCCAGGAGGCCATCCAGATCCAGCTCAATGACCAGCTCATCCGGGATCTGGATCCCAAGCTCTATGACCGTCAGGAGCGGGAAGCCGGGGCCATGCCTGTCCTGGGGGCGGACAACGGCCTGAAGCTGTACGACATGGTGGGGCTGGACTACGACGACCCCAAGTGGGAGCAGCTTCTGGATCAGCTCACCTTTGAGGAGATGGCGGAGCTCATCGGCGACGCCTTCCACTGGACTATGCCGGTGGAGTCCATCAACGCCCCCGGCACCCGCAACGAGAACGGGCCCCAGGGTCTCACCGCCCGGTTGTTCCCCATCGGGCCCAAGTTTGCTACCGTGGCCCTCACCTCCGAGGACGTGATGGCGGCTACCTTTAACCGGGAACTGGCCTATGCCAACGGCAAGGTGGTGGGCAACGACTGCGTGGACAATAACGTAGCCGTCCTTTACGGCCCCGGCAACAACATCCACCGCACCCCTTACTCCGGGCGGAATTTTGAGTATTACTCTGAAGACGGTTTCCTCTCCGGCCAAATCACCCGGCAGGAGGTGCAGGGCGTCCAGGATATGGGGGCCCAGGTGACCATGAAGCACTTCGCCCTCAACGATCACGAGAACGCCCGTGTGGGTATCTCCATCTGGGCCAACGAGCAATCCATCCGGGAGGTCTATCTGAAAGCGTTCCAGCCCGCCTTTGAAGCGGAGAGCGCCAGCGGCGTCATGACTTCCTACACCCGCTGGGGCACCACCTGGGCGGGCGCCCACGAGGGGCTCATTACCGGTATCCTGCGGGGCGAATGGGGCTGCCAGGGCATGGTGCTGTCCGACAACTGCCGCAACCACATGGACGCCATCAGCGGCGTGGCGGCGGGCAGCTCCGCCTATGATGACATGATGGGCGGCAAGGAGGGCGACCTGCTGGCGTACAAAGACGACCCCACCGCCGCAGCCCTCATGCGTGAGGCTTGCCATCACAATTTGTACACCATCGTCAACTCCCTGGGAATGAACGGTGTGGGGCCAGACACCACCGTGAAGGCCAAAGATCCAGGCTTCGCCACCACAGTTCGGGTGCTACGAGTGCTGCTCCCGGTGCTGTTCCTGGCCTGCTTGGGGCTGTATATCTGGGGCAGAGTTCGTTTTTCCAAAACGGAGGCGTGTCAGACCTACAGGGCTCAAAAGAAAGCCAGAAAGAATCAATAAGCACGGCGGTGCCCCGCTCCGGGCGGTTGGCCTGGGGCGGGGCGCTGTTTTAGAAAGGAGTGGCGCGCGGCATGGAGCGGCGCACGATCAACATCAACCAGGCTTGGACATTCATTGGCCCGCACGGTGGGTCTGCCCCGGTGGATCTGCCCCACACCTGGAACGCCACCGACGGTCAGGACGGGGGAAACGACTACTGGCGGGGAACCTGTGTCTACCAAAAGACATTCCCCAGGCCGGGCTTCGGGCCGGACGAGCGGGTGTACCTGGAATTCCAAGGCGTAAACGCCTCCGCCAGGGTGGTACTGAACGGTCAGGAGGTGGGCGCCCACGATGGGGGTTACTCTACCTTCCGCTGGGACGTGACGGATCTGCTCAAGGAAGAAAACGCCCTCACTGTCCACGTGGACAACAGCCGCAATGACCGGGTGTACCCCCAGAAGGCGGACTTCACCTTCTACGGCGGCATCTACCGGGACGTGAGTCTCATCATCGTGAACAAGTGCCACTTCGACATGGACTATTACGGCGGCTCCGGCATCAAGGTCACCGCTAAGCCGGTGGACAACTACACCCGGGGCGAAGTCGTGGTGGAGACCTGGCGGAACGGCAAGGAGGGCGAAGTACACATTACCATTCTTGACGAGGATGGGAAAGAGGCTGCCACCGCCGGCTTACCCATCGTCAAATTGAGCCTGCCGGACGTTCACCTGTGGAATGGGGTAAGATCACCCTATCTCTACACCGCCATAGCCACCCTTACCGTGGACGGCCAGGAGGTAGACCGGGTGAGTACCCGCTTCGGTGTCCGGGACTTTTACGTGGATCCCAGCGAGGGGTTTTTCCTCAATGGACGGAGCTATCCCCTCCACGGCGTCAGCCGCCACCAGGACTGGAAGGGCCTGGGCAACGCCATTACCAAGGAGCACCACGACACCGACATGGCGATGATCCGCGAACTGGGGGCCAACACCATCCGGCTGGCCCACTACCAGCACGACCAGTATTTCTACGATCTCTGTGACCAATACGGCATGGTGGTGTGGGCGGAGATCCCCTATATCTCCGAGCATATGCCAAATGGCCGGGAGAACACCATCTCTCAGGCCAGGGAGCTGGTGGTGCAGAACTACAACCACCCCTCCATCGTGGTGTGGGGGGTGTCCAACGAGATCACCATCTCCACCAAGGACAAGGCGGATATGCTGGACAACCACCGGGCCCTTAACGACCTGTACCACCAGCTGGATCCCACCCGGCTGACCACTTTGGCCTGCTACGCCATGTGCGGGCCCTTTAACCGCTCCGCCCACATCACCGACCTGGTGAGCTGGAACCTGTATCTGGGCTGGTACGTGCCGGGGCTATGGCTCAACGATTTATGGATGGGTTTCTTCCACCTGTTCCACCCCAAACGGCCCCTGGGCTACTCAGAATACGGCTGCGAGGCCATGCCAAACCTTCACTCCTCCAAACCACGCCGCGGTGACCACACCGAGGAGTATCAGTGCATTTACAACGAATATATGCTGAACTGCTTTGCCAAACACCCCTACCTGTGGGCAACCCACCTGTGGAATATGTTCGACTTCGCGGCAGATGCAAGGGATCAAGGCGGCGAGCCGGGGATGAACCATAAAGGCATCGTCACCTTCGACCGCAAAACGAAAAAGGACAGCTTCTATCTGTACAAGGCATGGTGGAGCGACCAGCCCTTTGTCCACATCTGCGGGCGGCGGTATGTGGACCGGCCCGAGGCTGTCACCACGGTGAAGGTGTACTCCAATCAGAAAAAGGTGGCGCTGTACGCCAACGGCAAGCTGGTGGAGGAGAAGTCCGGGGACAAGGTGTTTGCGTTCAAGATCCCACTGGCAGGAGATGTGGAACTGCGGGCGGTGGCGGGAGACTGCACTGATCTGTGTGCTGTCCGGCGGGCAGACAAGCCCAATCCGGCATATAAGCTCCAGGGCAAGAGTTCCAACAGTGCCAACTGGGTATAAGAAAGGAAATTCTATATGGAGAACAATACGGCGCTCAATCGGGCCAAGCCCTATCAGCTGGCCCTGTTCCCGCTGAACAACGGCGCCACCAATGTGTACTTTGTGCTGGTACTCGGCTATGTGCTGAATTTCGGCAGCGGCGTGCTGGGTATGGCGGCCGTGTTCGTGTCGGTTTTGATCACCGGGATGCGGGTGTGCGATGCCATTACCGACCCCATCATCGGGGCGCTCATCGACAAGACCAATGGCAGATTCGGCAAGTTCCGCCCCTTCATGGTGCTGGGCAACCTCATCATGGCGGGCAGCATCCTGATGCTGTACATCCTCACCCCGTTTATCCCGGAAAGCATGATGTGGTTGAGATACCTGGCATTCATTGCGTTGTACTTCGTGTGGGTGATCGGCTATACCTTCCAGACATCCTGCACCCGCTCCGGCCAGACAGTACTCACCAACGATCCCAAGCAGCGGCCCATGTTCACCCTGTTCAATACGGTGGGTTCGCTGGTGGGTATGGGTGCCATGCAGGTACTGGCCCCCGTCGTGGGCAAGGCCCAGGGCGGCTACAACACGGCGGGCTTTTTCGCCACTCTGGCTCCGGTGGGCATTGTGGTGTCCCTGGCCCTTACCGCGCTGGCAGTGGCGGGCATCTGGGAAAAGGATCAACCAAAATATTTCGGCGTGGGCGGGCAGCAGGAGAAGGTGAAGGCGTCCGAGTATGTCCAGATCATCCGGGCCAACAGACCCATGCAGCGGCTGATGGTGGCGGGTGCCGGGTGCAAACTGGCCCTGGCCATCGCCACCCATACGGCGGTGCTGTGTATGCTGTACGGCTGTATGATGGGCAATTATGACGGGCTGTATCTGCCCATGATGGTGATCGGCTATGCCTGCTCCGCGCCATTCTTTGCCCTCACCATCCGCACCTCCCAAAAGAAGGGGCAGAAGGCGTCCCTGGTGCGGTACGTGTCGGTGGCGCTGATCTGCTACGTGGCGGTGCTGGCCCTGCTGCTGCTGTGGCGGCAGGGGGACCCGGCCTGGAACCTGTCTATCCTGGGGGGAAGCGGGCTGTCTCTCAACCTGTACACCATTCTGTTTATCCTGTTCTTTGGCGTGGGCTACGGGGCCTATTACTCCACCGCCGATATGCCCATCCCTATGGTGGCGGACTGCGCCGACTATGAGACCTACCGTTCAGGGAAATACATTCCAGGCATCATGGGCACCCTGTTCTCCCTGGTGGATAAGCTGGTGTCCTCCTTGGCGTCCCTGGTAGTGACCATCGCGGTGGGCTTCATTGGCCTGAGTTCGATCCCCGACCAGTATTCCCCCTATGTACCGGGGATGAATGTGGTGGTGATCGTGCTGTTCTGCGTGATTCCCATGTTGGCCTGGGCAGCCACACTGATTGCCATGAAGGGCTACACGCTGACGGGTGAGCGGATGAAAACCATCCAGGCGGTGAACGCCGCACGAAAACAGGCGGTGGCCCAGGGGATGAGCCTGGAGCAGGCGATGAAGGAAATCACGGATGAAAGTGTAAAAACAGCGTGAAGGAGGACAAGGCTTATGAAAATGACCTGGCGCTGGTACGGCGAGGGAAACGACCAAATCAAGCTCAGCGACATCAAGCAGATTCCCGGGGTGGAGGGCATCGTCTGGGCGCTGCACAGCAAGATGCCCGGCGAGGTCTGGCAGCCCGAGGAGATCGCGGAAGTCAAAAAGCAGCTGGACGAGTATGGCTTCAACATGGACGTGGTGGAGAGCGTCAACGTCCACGACGACATCAAGATCGGCCTGCCCACCCGGGACCAGTACATCGAAAACTACAAGCAGACCATCCGCAACCTGGCCCCCTTTGGGGTGAAGGTGATCTGCTATAACTTCATGCCCGTGTTCGACTGGACCCGCACCGACCTGTTCCACCCGGTGGGGGACGGTTCCACCGCCCTGTACTACGAGGCGTCCAAAATCCACGAGGACCCCGAGGAGATGGCGGATTACGTCATGTCTTTCACGGAGAAGTACCATATGACCTTCCCGGGCTGGGAGCCGGAGCGGATGGCCAAGCTGGACGAGCTGTTTGAGAAATACAAACCCGTCACCAAGGAGAAGCTGTGGGACAACTTCAAATACTTTCTGGAGGCCATCATGCCTACCTGCCACGAGTGCGATATCAAGATGGCGGTGCACATGGATGACCCCCCTTGGGATATCTTCGGCCTGCCCCGGCTGCTCACCGACGGCGCAGCAATTGACAAGTTCCTGGCCATGGTGGACGACCCGTATAACTGCCTGACGCTGTGCTCCGGCAGCCTGAACGCCGACCCCAGGAACAACGTGGCGGACATCGTGCGTAAGCACTGCGATAGAATCGCCTTTGCCCATATCCGCAACGTGAAGCACTTCCCCAACGGGGACTTCTCCGAGGCGTCCCACCGGGACTGCGATGGGGACACCGGCATTCTGGATATCCTCAAGGCCTACCACGACTGTGGCTTTGACGGCTATATCCGGCCCGACCACGGCCGGCACCTGTGGGACGAGGTTCCGGGCAAGGTTCGCCCGGGCTACGGGTTGTACGACCGGGCCCTGGGCGTGATGTATATGCTGGGTGTGTGGGATATGCTGGATAAGCTGGATGGGAAGAAGTGACCCTGTAGGGGCGGCTATCAGCCGCCCGAACGATATGGAAAGACCGAAATAAACACGGGCGGATGGTATCCGCCCCTACAAGCAGATCAATAAACGGAGGAATCATAAGATGATGGATTTACCTTTGAAGGTTGACTTTTCCGGCAAGGTGGTGGTAGTCACCGGGGCGGGCGGCGTGCTGTGCGGCACCATGGCCCGGGCCTTTGCCCAGGCGGGGGCCAAGGTGGCCGCCCTGGACTTGAACGAGGAAGCGGTGAAGAAGCTGGCCGATGAGTGCAAGGCCGAGGGCTTCATCTGCGAGGGCTACAAGGCCAATGTGCTGGAGCCGGAGGCGCTGGAGTCCGTCCACCAGCAGGTGCTGGCCGATCTGGGCCCCTGTGACATCCTGGTGAACGGCGCGGGAGGCAACAATCCTCGGGCCACCACCGACAACGAGTACCAGCACGAGTATCAGGAGGGGCAGAAGGGCTTCTTCGACCTGGACGCGGGAGGCGTGGACTTCGTGTTCAAGCTGAACTTCCAGGGCACCCTGCTGCCCACCCAGGCCTTTGCCCGCGACATGGTGGAGCGCAAGAGCGGCTGCATCCTCAACGTTTCCTCCATGAACGCCTACATCCCGCTGACCAAGATCCCCGCCTACTCCGGGGCCAAGGCGGCGGTAAGCAACTTCACCCAGTGGCTGGCTACCCACTTCGCAGGTACTGGCATCCGCTGCAACGCCATTGCGCCGGGGTTCCTGGTATCCAACCAGAACCGGAAGCTGCTGTTCAACGAGGACGGCACCCCCACCGCCCGCTCCGCCAAGATTTTGGCCGGCACCCCAATGGGCCGCTACGTGGAGAGCGAGGAACTGCTGGGCGGGGTGTTCTTCCTGTGCGACGACAAGGCCGCCTCCGCCATCACCGGCGTGGTGCTGCCCATCGACGCGGGCTTCGCCGCCTACTCGGGGGTGTAAGCCGTGAAAGCCTTCCTGGATCGGGACTTCCTGCTGACCACCCGCACCGCCCAACGGCTCTATCACGAGCACGCGGCGAAAATGCCCATCATCGACTACCACTGCCATGTGGATCCCCGGGAGATCTTTGAGGATCGCCGATTTGAGAACATCTACCAGATCTGGCTGGAGGGGGATCATTACAAGTGGCGCTTGATGCGCTCCAACGGGGTGGACGAGCGGTACATCACCGGGGACGCCCCGGAGCGGGAGAAGTTCCAAAAGTTCGCCGAGGCCCTGCCCCGGGCCATCGGCAACCCCATGTACCACTGGTGCCACCTGGAGCTGCGTACCTATTTCGGCTATGAGGGCGTGCTCAACGGGGACACCGCCCAGGAGGTCTGGGATCTGAGCGTGAAAAAGCTGGCGGAGCCGGATATGAGCGTCCGGGGCATCCTCCGGCAGAGCAACGTGGCCATGGTGGGCACCACCGACGACCCCACCGACCATCTGGCGTGGCACAAGCGCATTGCGGAGGATCCCACCATCTCCACGGTGGTGGCCCCCTCCTTCCGGCCGGACAAGGCGCTGAACATCGAAAAAGCCGGCTGGGCGGACTTTTTGGCCGAGCTGGGCCGCAGCGCTGGAGTGGAGATCACGGATCTGGACAGCCTGGAGCGGGCGCTGGAGCAGCGAATGGAGGCCTTTGACCAGGCGGGCTGCCGGGCCGCCGACCACGGCCTGGACTACGTGCCCTTTCGGAGGGCAGATCGGGCGCAGGTGGACGCCATCCTGAAAAAGGCCATGGGCGGCCAGAGCGTCACGGTGGAGGAGGCCGAGTGCTTCAAGACGGCGCTGCTGCTGTTCTGTGCCAAGCGCTACAGCGCCATGGGCTGGGTGATGCAGATCCACTACAACTGCATGAGAAACCCCAACAGCGCCATGTTCGCCAGGCTGGGGCCGGACTCCGGTTTTGACTGCATGAACAACGTCAACTGCGCCGGCTCGCTGTACGCCCTGCTGGACGCGCTGTACGCAGAAGACGCCCTGCCCCGCACCATCCTGTACAGCCTGAATCCCGGGGAGAACGAGCTGCTGGACACCATGATCGGCGCATTCCAGGGCCCCGGCGTCCCCGGCAAGCTCCAGCACGGCAGCGCCTGGTGGTTCAACGACAACAAGACCGGGATGCGGGATCAGCTCACCAGTCTGGCCAATCTCAGCCTGCTGGGCAATTTCATCGGGATGCTCACCGACTCCCGCTCCTTCCTCAGCTATACCCGGCACGCCTATTTCCGCCGGATCCTGTGCGAGCTGGTGGGCGGCTGGATAGAAAACGGCGAATATCCCGCTGATCTGGAGCAGGCGGGCGCTCTGGTGGAGGACATCTGCTATCACAACGCGAAGCGTTACTTCCGGCTGTGACGATTACCCATAAGGAGGAACGATACCCATGAACATCAACGAAACGATCAGCGGCATCGGCGTGGTGCCGGTGATCAAGATGAACCACCCGGAGCGGGACGCGGCCCCCCTGGCGAAAGCCCTGTGCGCCGGCGAGGTGCCGGTGGCGGAAGTGACCTTCCGGGCCACCGGGGCCGCCACCGCCATCAAGCTGATGGCCGAGACCTGCCCGGAGATGCTGGTGGGGGCGGGCACCGTGCTCACCACCCAGCAGGTGGACGAGGCGCTGGCCGCCGGGGCGAAATTCATCGTTACCCCTGGCCTGGATCCCGACCTCGTGCGCTACTGCCAGGGCAAGAACCTGCCCATCTACCCCGGCTGCACCACCCCCACGGACTACCACACGGCGTACAAGCTGGGGCTGGAAGTCCTCAAGTTCTTCCCCGCCGAGCAGTCCGGCGGGCTGGCCAAAATCAAGGCCATGAGCGCGCCCTTCCCCATGTTCAAGGTCATGCCCACCGGAGGCATTTCGCTGAAGAATCTGGCGGAGTACATCAAAGCGCCGGTGATCGCCGCCTGCGGCGGCTCCTACATGGTGACCGCCGACCTCATCGACAACAACAAATGGGATGAAATCACCGATCTGTGCAAGCAGTCTGTGGAAATCGTAAAGGAGGCCCGGAGCAATGGCTAAGGTAGTGACGTTTGGTGAGCTGATGATCCGGCTCCAGCCCTACAACTATGAGCGCTTTGTCCAGGCGGATCACCTGGAGTTCTCCTTCGGTGGGGGCGAGGCCAACGTGGCCGTCTCCCTGGCCAACTACGGGCTGGACGCCAGCTTCGTCACCAAGCTGCCCGCCCACGCCATCGGGCAGGCGGCGGTGAACTCCCTGCGGCGGTACGGCGTGGACACCTCCAAGATCGTCCGGGGCGGCGACCGGGTGGGCATCTATTTCAACGAGAAGGGCGCCTCCCAGCGTGGCTCCGTCTGCATCTACGACCGGGCCCACTCCGCCATCCAGGAGGCGTCCACCGCCGACTTCGACTGGGACGCCATTTTCGAGGGGGTGGACTGGTTCCACTTCACCGGCATCACCCCGGCCCTGGGCCCCAACGTGGTGGAGCTCTGCAAGGAGGCCTGCAAGGCCGCCAAGGCCCACGGGGTAAAAATCTCCTGCGACCTGAACTACCGGGGCAAGCTGTGGACGCGGGAGCAGGCCCGGGCCGCCATGACGGATCTGTGCCAGTACGTGGACGTGTGCATCTCCAACGAGGAGGACGCCAAGGACGTGTTCGGCATTGAGGCGGAGGCCACCGACATCTACGCCGGCGAGCTCAACCGGGAGGGCTACAAGTCCGTGGCCAAGCAGCTGGCGGACAAGTTCGGCTTTGAGAAGGTGGCGATTACCCTGCGGGAAAGCCATTCCGCCTTCGACAACGGCTGGAGCGCCATGCTGTACGATGTCAAGAGCGGCGAGTACTGCTTCTCCAAGAAGTACGAGCTGCACATCATTGATCGGGTGGGCGGCGGCGACAGCTTCGGTGGCGGGCTGATCTATGCGCTGCTGACGGGCAAGAGCACCCAGGCGGCGGTGGAGTTCGCGGTGGCGGCCTCCGCCCTGAAGCACTCCATCGAGGGGGACTACAACATGGTCACCATGGCCGAGGTGGAGAAGCTGGCCGGCGGCGACGGCTCGGGGAGGATCCAACGGTAATAAACTGTTATATCTGTGAGATAATGAAAGGCGCCTGGAAATGTTGAAAACAATATGAAAAAAGATTTGATGCTGATTTCCAGGATGTCAACACATCTCATGGAGGTACATAATGTTTTGCAAGACTCTAACATAAATGCACTACACGCAGAAAACGCACATGACGCAAAGGCGGGACTGAAAATACACAGTCCCGCCTTTGTTTTGCTTGATTTTGACATTAAAGGGGCAGATTTCCTTTTGAGCGAAATTTCTTTTGGGCAACACGTCCCACGTCCTTACATCATGGTTGCGGCAGTCTACGCCAACGGAAATGACCGCGCCGCCATGCTCAAGCGCGGAGCGGATCACTGCGTAGATGCACCAATAAACGCCCACGAAGTATTGGCCGTGGTAAATTCTGTACTCCGTCGTCGCAGCAAGCAAGCGCATATGTTCAGGTACAAGGACATGGTAATCAATAAATCCTGCCGGATGGTGACCATGCGTGGGAAGGCCGTAACCTTAACGCGCAAGGAATACCAGGTTCTATGTTTTCTTGCAGATCACGCGGGCACAATCTTAACAAAAGAGGAAATCTATTGTGCTGTTTGGGACGCTGAGTATGACCCCAAAAGTACAAATATCTCGGATCAGATTTACTCCCTTCGCTGTAAACTGGGTCTCAGCAGCAAAGACACTGACTATATCCGTACCGTCATCGGTGTAGGATACTGCTTTGGCGATGCCACATAAGCAAGTGGTTTAGTATCAAATCTTTTCGACAAAATATGTCGGTTTATGTCGAATGAATCCAAACAAATTCCAAATCAAGTTCAAAATTTGTTTTCAATTTGATGGTAATATATTCCACAGGAAGGCATTAAGCAGATTTGCGTATTTGGGAGGAGGGTTGTCTATGAAAGCAGGTACCTACTGTTTACCAAGGGCAGGTCGTTCTCCACCGGCCATGTGAGCCAGCTTGCTTATGCACGCGAATTGAATATTGGCCATGTGTTGCCGCAGCGGAATGAGTTTGACGACCGCCGGCGGCCTATCGAAACTGTCAAGAGAGGGATCTGTAAAAATGACTGTCGATACCAAAACATATGTCGTTGGCCTATTGGAGTCGTATCAAAAGCGTTCAAAGCAAATTGACCTTTTGCACTACGAATTGTCCCACCCGGCCCGCGTCTCGGAGAACGAAATGATCGGAGCTTTGGCTCTGGCCCATGGGGAAGGAGGAGGCCGCCCAGGCGGCCACGCCTCTGACAAGACCCTGTACATTGCGCTCAACTATCAGGATCGCACCGAGGAAGCAAACCAAATCGGCGCTGATGAAGTAGTGGAGAAGCTTGTGGAGCTGGAACGGGAACAGGAACGGTTGAAATACTATGTGTCCCTATTAGAAGAACGCCAGGAAAAGGTGATCAAGCTGTTCTACTTTGAGGGTATGAATCAGGATGAAGCTGCGGAGCAGATGGCAGTATCTGTCAGGCATATCCGTTCCATAAAAGCAAGAGCAATCAATGAATTGGTATCAATGTACGAATATGTGGATGGTTTGAATCAAGTAAATTCCTGATTTGTTCCTGTGTAGTTCCTCCATTGTTCCTGAAAATTTCCTCTTTTGTTCCTTGCAATTTCCGTTTATTCTATGTTATGATTAAGCTGTCAAAAATAGGAGATGCCTCCCGGCCAATAACCGGAGGCATCTCCTTTTCCACGCCGTTTTTTCGGCGTAAGGAATTAAAAATAAATGTGCTGGAGCGGCTGCTGGCCTCTTGAATTGCCCTAGGAGCTATCGTACAATAGCTTTGAGAGCTAGCGGCGCACCTTGACAATCGAACAGACTTCGGCACGCGGCGCACAGAGGAGGAACTGTCATGTGTGAAAAGGCCCAGGAGATTTTAACGGTAGCGGAAATGCGGCAGGTTTTGAAAATTGGGACCAACGCCGCTTACAATCTGATTCACAGCGGAGCGTTCCCGGTCATCAAAATTGGACAGACGTACCGGATACCTGCCGAACCCTTTTACGCATGGATGGAAAATCCCAGCGCCGTGGTACATTAGGTCAAATCTTCAATTACACTTGAATTGGAGGTTTTACCATGGCTAGAAAAAGAGCGAACGGTGAAGGCAGCTACTACCAGTTGCAAGACCGCACTTGGGTGTATCAAGTAACGGTCGGCAGGAAAGAGGACGGCTCCCCAATGCGCAAGTCTTTTAAGGGCCGTACCAAAGCCATCTGTAAGGAACGCTGGGAGGCGTGGGAGGCTGAACAGGCTGAATTGGCAAGACAGGCCACAGCGGAACGGTTAGAGGCAGAGAATGTGGAAGCCCTGGCCGCCCGTCTGGGGCACTTTCCGGAGGCTGAGACGCTATTCAGCGATGCCTTTATGGAGTGGCTGAAGCTCTATAAATCGCCGCCCACACGAAAGCCGTCCACCTATGCCAGCTATCTGGCGACCTACGAGACCCACTTTGCCCCAGCGTTCGGAAAGCTGCCACTATATGAAATCACTCAGGATGTGGTACAGGATTATTACCAGAAAAAGCAGCTCTCTGGAGCACGTAAAGACGGCAAGGACAGCGGCCTCTCACCCAAGACTATCCGCAACCACCATATGATCTTGAAGGACTTCTTTACCTACGCGGAAGGCAAGTATAAGCTCCATGGCAACCCTACGCTCTGCACGACCCGCCCGGAGGTTATCCAGCGGGAGATGCGGGTGCTCAGTCCCAGCGAGATGGAGGTTTTCATCCGGGAGGTTATGAAGGAGACCCAGCGCATCGCCATTCTCACCGACTTGTTTGTGGGATACCGTAAGGGGGAATTGCTGGCGCTGGAGATTTCGGATTTCGATTTGGAGCGTCAGACGCTGCGGGTGTCGAAAAACATCCAGCGTGTCCCAACGGTAGCCCTCTCGCTGGACAATCCAAACATCAAGATTCTGAACTACGACCCCAGTAAAAAGACCCATCTGATCGTCCAGAACACGCCCAAGACCAGGAGTTCCTACCGGGAAACGTCCATCTCGGACGGCCTGTGTGAGCTGCTGGTCCGGCACATCTTCACCATGGCTAACTCGGACTGGCCCAACCCCAACAACCTGCTGTTCCCGTCCACCACCGGCACCTACATCGACCCCAAGAGCTTTGACATCCGGCTGCGGGCCGTGTCCAAGCGGTGCGAGATCAAGAACGTGAACCCCCACGCCCTCCGGCATACCCTGGCTACCCGGCTGGTGGAGGAGAAGGTGCCGCTGAATATCGTTCAGGGCATTCTGGGGCATTCGTCCATTGAGACCACCCGGAAGTACCTGCACAAGAACGAGGAGATCGAGCGGGAGGCCATCGAGTCCATGTCCAACCATCTCAGCATGGAGAGTTTGCTCAATACGCCCCAACTGAATGGGGCAAAGAAGCGGGGAAAGTTTGCGGGTGTGATCTTGCCGGACTTCTCGGACAAGGGCAGTTCTTCCAAGCAGTAGGGGAGAGGCATTTTGCAAATTGTGTGGCGTTGCCCACTTTACTGCAAACGGTTTAAGAATGTGCGTCAAAAAAATTTGAAAGGAAAATTTTTTATGAGGGTGCTTTAACAGTAAAAATTCGCAAGAGGCTCCTCGGGCAAATCCAGTTGCAAATTGCAACCGGGCAAGAGAAAAGCCTTGAACCCGTTGAGATTCAAGGCTTTTTGGTTGCGGGGGCCGGATTTGAACCGACGACCTTCGGGTTATGAGCCCGATGAGCTACCAGACTGCTCCACCCCGCGATGTTCAGTTTTCGCGGTTCCCAGAATCGAACTGGGGGCCTGGTGGCTCTCTTAGTTATGAGCCCGATGAGCTACCAGACTGCTCCACCCCGCGATATTAAGATTTGGTGCCGGAGACCGGGGTCGAACCGGCACGGGATCACTCCCACGGGATTTTAAGTCCCGGGCGTCTGCCAATTCCGCCACTCCGGCTTGTCAAGGCTCAATTATAATAGCACGTTTCCCCAGTTCTGTCAACCCCAAATTTGCATCCAGGGCGGTTCTTTTTTCGACAGGCATCTAACACTTGACGGCTGGGTTGAAATGTGCCAAACTATTTATTGTCAAGAGGAGGTGCTTCCCATGCACAACGAGCTGACTCAAAAGGATATCGAGTTGATGCGCCAGGAGCTGGAATACCGCCGGAATGTTTTGCGGCCCCAGCTCATTGAGGATGTACAGACCGCTCGGGCCTTCGGAGACTTGAGCGAAAACTTTGAATACAAGGCCGCAAAACGGGACAAAAACCGCAATGACAGCCGGTGCCGCTATTTGGAAAGCATGATTAAAACGGCGGTTGTCATCTCCGACCATTCCAAGGAGGGGACCGTGGGGCTGTACGACAAGGTCACTTTCTACGTGGAGGACGATGACGAGGAGATCACCTGCCAGATCGTCACCACCATGCGCCAAGACGCATTGAAGGGCCTGATCAGTAAAGAATCCCCAGTTGGCAAAGCGATCCTGGGCCGCAGGGTGGGCGACCGGGCGACGGTGCAGGTCAACGACAGCTACAGCTACGATGTGGTCATCCGAGCCATTGAGCCCGGTGAGGACACAGGCGAAGCTCCGTTGGTCAGATTCTAAACCGTTTTTGCGGGAGGTCCCTGCGGCCTGAAGGAGAGGGAACGATATGAAGCGTACCGCCCCCCAGCGCAACCCCATCCTGCTGCCTGCCGCCGCCTTATTTGGGCTGGCGCTGATGGCGTTTGGCTGTTTTAATGCCGCCCCTGCTGAGGTCCTGTCCGGCCTGTATACCATCTTTACCATGGAGGATGTGCTCATCACCGATTATATCGCCGTGGCCGGTATTGGCGGAGCTTTTGTCAACGCGGGACTGGTCACCATTGTGAGCACAGCCATCCTTTGGTGGTGGGACGAAACCCCCAACGGCGCCACCATGGTGACCATCGGCCTCATGTCCGGGTTCTCCCTGTTTGGAAAAAATATCGTCAATATGTGGCCTATCTTTTTCGGTACGGCGCTCTATGCGCTGCTGCTGCGGGAGCCTTTCTCCAAGCATGTCAATCTGGCCCTGCGGGGCACCGCACTGGCCCCCATGGTGAGTTTTATGGCGGTGCGCTATCACCCCTGGCTGGGGGTGGCACTGGGGCTGGCAGTGGGCTTTTTGCTGCCCCCCGTGGCGGAACACGCCCACCGGGTGCAGAACGGTATGAACCTGTACAGCGTGGGGTTTTCCTGCGGGCTCATGGCCATGATGGCGGTGCCCGCCTTCAAGGCGTTCGGCCTGGAGCCTGCCTCCGCCCACCACTGGTCCACCGGGAACAATCTGCTCCTGGGTTCCTCCCTGACCGTGCTGTGTGTGGTGTTCATTGCCGCCGGGTTGAGCCGAGGCCCTAAACCGGTGCTGAAAAAATATTGGGCTCTGCTGCGCACCTCGGGCCGGGTTCCCAGCGACTATGTCCGCACCTTTACCCCCGGCCCGGTGCTGGTGAACATGGGGGTAAACGGCCTCATTGGCACGGGGTATATTCTGCTCACCGGCGGCGATCTGAACGGAGCCACCATCGGAGCGATTTTCACCATCATCGGCTTCTCTGGCTACGGCAAGCACGCCTTTAACATAGTGCCCGTTATGGCCGGGGTTCTGCTGGGCAGCCTGACCAACCACGTGGACCCTAACAGCAGTGCCCTCCAGCTGGCGGGGCTGTTTGGAACCACGCTGGCCCCCTTCGCTGGCGTATTTGGATGGCCCTTTGGGGTGCTGGCCGGACTGCTCCACTCGTCGGTGGTGCTTCAGGCCGGTTTGCCGTTGGAGGGGATGAACCTCTATAACAACGGCTTCTCCGGCGGCCTTGTGGCCATTGTGCTCTATCCCATCCTCACCTCTCTGGTGAAGCATCGCAGGCCGGTGCTGATGGAGGAGGACCTGTACGCCATGTTCGAGTCCGACATACCCCAGTCACCGGATACGCTGCCCGGAAAGGAGCAGCAGGAGGAAGACAGGCGGTCCGGCGGGGACAGACGGTCGGGCGGATAAATGCGCGGTTATCTTTCTCCCGAGGCTGTGCCCCGCGCGGCTGAATCGCGGCGATTTACAGGGAGCGCTGCGGTCTGGCCGCACGGAACGCTGCCTTTTATGCCAGATATGAAATCGGTATTGTCATCGAAAAGAAAACGATGTATTACTTCGGCAAGCAAAGATAGGAAAGCAGGGGATGACGGAAGAAGTTGAAAACGATAGAGGGGTGATGCTGCAATTTCCGCATGAATGACTGAATTTTATAGGAGATGTCTTCTGGAGTAAAGGGCAATTGGCCTGAATGTACGGAAATCTTTAGGACATGATTCAAATATTCATTTGGAGTGGTTCTCCAGAAAAAGTTGTGTAAACGCAGACAAGCAATCGTCAAGGAAACAGGAGCAAATCAAAGGGCTGCCCGGACAGTTTAATTTGAGCTTCCGCTGAGATTTGCCGTTCTACCCAATCCGATTCCTGACAGACAACCCTGTTCGGCGCTGTGTCGTTTGGCTTCTCTTAGCCCGCTCACTCAAACTGAAATCGTCGCAGACTTCCCCGATAAAGTATCTGATTGGACGGTCAAGCACTTGTACCCCGAGCGCACGAAGCACCTCGGGGTACAGCGATAAGCCTGTAAATGATATCCAATCTCTTTCGAGAAAGCCTGTTAGTGTTGTGGTATTAATCCAAAAAATAGAGAGTTGCAATTATTTCGCTGTATGCACAGCATAACACAGCTGGGAAAATTTATCAAGACGGTGTATTGCTGGCTACGCATATTTCAAAACTTGCATTTGAATAAAGTTTCCCTTTCAACACAGAAAACGGAGCCGACAGTCGTGCAGACTGCCGGCTCCAGCTTTCATGTTTGGACTGACTGCGCCGCCATTCTCAATGGTAGGCGCGGTACAGGAAGGTGACGATCTCACCCCGGTTGCACACCTTGCCGGGAGAGAAGGTGGTGGCGGAGGTACCATTGGTCACGCCCTTGGTCACCGCCCAGGAAACAGCTTGGGCGAAGGCGGAGTTGGAGGGTACGTCGGAATAGCTGCTGCTCCCCTGGTTGAGACTGCCGAAGGCCTTCCAAATGTAGGTCACGGCGGTGGCGCGGGTGCAGGGGGTGTTTCCGTTGAAAGAGCTGTCAATGACGTCCTTGTCCCTGGCCCAGTTGACGGTGTGGGTCATGTCCTCCGCCGCGGCGGTGCCGCCGCCCCGGGCGGCGCGATACAGGAAGGTCAAGATCTGGGCCTGGGTGCACTGCTCATAGGGGGAGAACCGGGTGGCGGAGGTGCCGTTGGTGATACCCTTCTCCAAGGCCCAGGACACCGGGGCGGCAAAGAACTCGCCTGCGGGCACATCGGAGAAAGTGGTGGTCACCGGGGCGGTGGGATCGTCGGGATTGGTGGGGTTGGTGGGGTTGGTGGAATTGCCCGTATCGGGGGTTGTCACAGCGCCGCCGCCCGATGGGGTGACGTTGAACAGCAGCGATATGTTTTCGACATAACCTGTTGAGCCGTGGTCAACGACAATGGTTTCGGAATAGCTGCCCGCCGGCAGGCCGGACTTTGGCTTGACGGTGAGGGTGGGGCCATAGTCGCTCTCCCCCGGGGTGACGTCAAAGTTGGTGGGGTATTGGGTGATCGTATATCTGGTGTCGTTGTATGGCTTTGCGAGATGCACATACCTGGTCAGGCCCTGCTTCTCCACATCATACCCTTCCCGCGCCTCGCCATAGAAGGCAGTTTTGTTCAATATTGTCTCGCTACCGCCGGGATTCGTGCCGCTGCCGGGGTTGATGGCGCCGCCGCCGATGGGGTAGGGATTGTTCGGCCCTGCCGTCCACCAGGTGCTGGGGTCGGTGGTGACGATGGGGCCGGCGGGGACGACGCCGTCGCTGCAGTGGATGGGGGGAGAGGTCTTCGTTTTATTATTGAGGACGGAGTCACAGTTCCTCTCGACGACGCTCCACTGGACCATCGTTCCGGCATAATAGACCTCGCTCAACGTATCGGTCCGCAGCGCACCCGCGCCTATGGACGTCACGCTGGCGGGGAGGCGGACGGTTTCCAGGCCGGAATCCTTAAACGCATCCCTCCCTATGCTGGTGATCCCGTCCGGGATGGTTCAGAGAGGTGCATCTCATAAATGCGTCGCTTTCGATCTTGGTAAGCCCCCGTCCAAGGGTCACACTGGACAAATTTATGCAGTCGAGGAACGGTCCGCCCGCAAAATGTGTGACGCTGTCGGGGATCACCACGCTGCGCACATCCGCTCTGTTATACACGAACGTGCCGCCATTGAGTGTTGTGGTCCCCTCCGGGATTATCACCGTTCCGTCGGGAAGGATCTTGACTTCTCCGCTCCCATTGCGAAGAGTAATTACTCCGCTCTCGCCCTCCGCCGCCAGCGCCGCCGCGGGCAGCAGGGACAGGCACATCACCAGCGCCAGCAGCAGGGCCGGGATACGTTTTTTCCAGGTTTTCATGTTGTTTTCCTTCCTTTCCAGCGGAAGCCCCGCCTTTGATGCGTTACTGCTCCAGTCCGGGCGCGTACACCCAGTCGTACTGATAGCTATACTCAGAATGCGTTGTCTTGACAGTGTCTCTGTAGCTGTAGGAATAGTGCGTGGCGTCGATCGTATAGCTGGAGACATCGCCCCGGTCATCGCGGGTATAGGTATAGATATAAACGTGGGTTGGCGATTTTCCTTTGTTCAGATCAAAATTGTAGGTCTTTGTCTCGGTCAGCCTGGAGATCTGCCCCTCGCTGTTGTACTCATAGGCATTATTCGTGATATAGGAAATGCTGCTTTTTCCAGAATTGTAATAATGGGTACAGGTCTCTGTGCGCTGGATTGGCCTTCCATTTCCATCCAGCTCATAGGCAAACGTGGATACCTCTGAGCTGCCGGTGTTTTGACGCCTGGTGATATTCCCATACTGGTCATACTCCTGCACACAGAGCACTTCGCCGGTGTCGGCGGCTTTGATGGTTTCGGTCCGCTTGTCCGCGCTGAACACCGATACGGTGGGGATTTCGTCCTCGCCGGGCAGCCTCTCTCCGTTCTCATCGTAGAAAATAGGGGTTTCACCCTTTTCCCCCACCAGGGATACCCGCAGCCAGCGGAACCCCTCAAAGTATGTTTTGGAATCCTTGTAATCCCCCAGAGCCTCAAAAGCCTCCCGGGCCGCCGGATGGTCCTCCTGATCCTCCAGCAGAGCGATGGCGTCCTGATAGTCCCCCTCCAGGATGGCCGCGTCGATGGCCGCGTTGGCCTCCTGGAGCTTCTGGGCGCTGTCCTTGTAATCATCCAGCTGCTCCAGGATGCCCGCCGCTTTGCGGTAGCACCGCACTGCCGTGGAGTTCGCAGCACTGCCGGAGCTGCTCTCACCACTCGCGGCGGCGCCCGCCTGGGCAGGGGCGCCTGCGGCGGGCTTGTTCTTGTCACCGTCCTCCTCCTCGAGCCTGGGCTCGGGCTCGGTGCGGGTACTCAGCCTCAGCCCCGCCTCGTCGCCCTTTGCCCCGCACTCCATGAGGTACAGCGCCTTTTGATAGGCCGCGTTCTGGTACGCCTGCTCGCGGCTGTCCTTGAAGCCGTCCAGCTCGCCGAAGGCGTCCATGGCGTCGTCAAATTTGCGCTCCTCCAGCAGGGCCGCGGCGGCGTTGTAGGCGTCGTTTTTCTTCGTGTAGTCGGAGAGGAACACCCCGGCGGCGATGAGCACCACCAGGATGGGCGCGGTGATCATCGCAATCTTTTTGACCTTTTTCGCCTGGACCTCCGCCGCGGCTTTGGCCTCGGCGGCCCGTTTGGACTCCTCCGCCAGCCGTTGGTCCCGCTCCTCTTTCAACGCCGACAGGTCCGCGCCGCTCAATATGGCCGGGTCCTTGCCGCAGCGGTGGCACAGCCGCTCACCCTCCCGGTTCACCGCGCCGCAGGCGCACAGCCACAGGTCCCGTTCGCATTTGGTCTGGTATTTGCAGTCCTGGCCGTATTTCAGCCGGTACTGCTTGACCAGCTCCCCGTCCTCCAGGACCTCTTCCAGCGGCGCGGGCGGGGTCAGGGGCTCCCAGGCCCCGTCTGCGCCCGTCCACACCGAGCCGTCGGCGAACACCACCTCCGCCACCGACACGGTGAAGGAGCGGGTACCGGCGTCCGCCAGCTTGATGGCGGACTTTGTTCCAAATTCCCCGTCCCGGGGGGCGGACAGGTCCAAATATTGGTGCTCGATGGGGCCGCCCAGAGGCTTCCCCGCCGTGTCAAAGGGGGAGAGGGTCACCTTCACCGCCTTGATCCCCTTGTCCTGGATGTTCCTCAGCTTGAGCTGTCCGAAAACCCGGCCCGTCTCGTTGTCCTTCTGGATGGCTCCGGCGGCGATCATCACCGGCGCGCCCGCGCAGTACAGGTTTTCCGGCAGGGCGAACAGCTTGGAAAATCTCTCGCTCATGGCCGCGCTCCTTTACAGGTCAGGGAGCTCGTCGCTGACGGGGGCTTTCCCCGCGCCGCCGCCACGGATGACGTGAACGTCGTCCACCAGCTGGCCGAAGGCGTACAGCGGCCAGGAGGAGACCACGCACAGCAGGCCCAGCACAAGGCCGCTCACGGCCACAATGCCGTTGAACTCATCAAACATGGTTATCAGTTCCACCAGCAAACAGACCGCGGCGCAGACAATGCCGATGACGCCGCAGATCTTGGCCAGGGTCCGAAGCTTGCCGCCCACATTGGAGTACATTTTATCAAAGAAATTTTTCATCTCATTCACCTTTCTCTCTTAAACCGTTACTTGTCAAACTCGGCGGCGGACTTCAGCTCCGCCATGTCGTTCTCGAAGTCCTCGTGGTTGGAGCGGTAGTTCATCAGGTTGCCGCTGGGATTGGTGGCGAACTCGGCGTAGGCCTGGAGCTTGGTGAAATACTTTTGGAGGGCATCGATTCCGTCGTCGTGGTCGTCACCGCAGGCGTCCTTCAGAGCCTTGATGTCGTCCTTCAGCGTTTCCATCCCAGTGGAGACGGCGGTATACTCCTCCTGGTATTTCTCCACATAAGTCCACGCTTCAGAGTCCCGGCTGGTATCGAATGCCACTCGGATATCTCCTTGACTGCGCAGATCATCGAACTCCTTCGCGGTCAGCATACTCGCCAGCACTGTCGCTACGTCCTCCGGCCCGGTCTCCTGCCAGATCACAATGTTCACGGTGGACACAAAGTCCGCTTTCTCTCCCAGGTCCTCCACGCGCTCCATCAAGGCGTCGAACTCCGCGTCGTAGTCCACCTTGGGCGTGCCCGCTCCGCAGGCGGCCAGGGACAGGGACAGCACCCCGGCCAGCATCAGGCTCAAAAACCGTTTTAATTTCATCAGAATTACCTCCTCCAAAATTTTTGCCGGACCCCAGCGTGACCGGGACCCGGCATATCTGTACCCTTCAGTGTAACATCTCTGGAAGAGGAAACCAATTACCTGGCTGCATAGGGTTTCCCACTTTTTTCAACCCCGCAGGAGAGTCGTGTGTGCCGCAGGAGCGGTCAAGCCAGCGTTTTTTCGTTTTCCGCGAACAGTGCTTCGTTGATCTCCACAAGGGAGCGGCGGTGGGCCAGCCCGTGGCTGATAATGGCGTCCCGCCGCAGCCGGGGGTACAGCTGGGCATAGGCCGCCTGCCGGAGCAGCTGGTTGGCCTCCTCCAGGGACGCGCCCATCCCCACGCACAGGGCCAGCAGCCGGTCCCGGGACGGGTTGCGCCGCCCGGAAAACACCTGGTGAAGATATACCTCGCTCATGCCCGACCGCCGGGCGATCTCCGCCTTGGGCAGGCCGCAGCGCTCGCGCAGGGACTCCAGCAGATCTAAAATGCCCATCTCCGTGAAACAGGACTGATTTTCACTGAGATAGGTCTCGATGCTGGGCTGGTCCATCAGTTCCTGGCGCAGATCGTCGGTGGTCTTCTTTTTCATATCCCTGCCCCCTCTTTACTTTTTGTGGAATATGTAGTATTATCAGTTTAATACCGTAGAGGAGCTAATACAATATGCTGGCTGCATAGGGCGGCAAATTTTTTTGCTTGGCGTGGGGTGACGAGATTGTATACTTGGCTGGAAAACGTCCTTCGGGAGGAATACGAACCGATCCACCTGCTGAAGGAGACCCCCCGGGGCAGCGTCCGCCTGGTGCGGCACAAAAATTCAGGAAAACAGTTCATCCTCCGCCGGTTTACCGGCAATGGGGAGGTCTATCAAAAGCTGCTGGGCTGTTCCTGCCCCAATCTGCCCCTCATCCTGGAGGCGGCGGAGAAGGACGGGGAGAATCTGGTGGTGGAGGAATTCATCGAGGGGGACAACCTGGGCTTCCTGCTGGAGGGGGCGCTGTTCACCCCAAAGGAGACCCGGGAGATCGTCAAGCAGCTGTGCGGGGCGCTGTGGGTGCTCCACTCCATGGCGGCGGTCCACCGGGACATCAAGCCGGAAAACGTCATCCTCCGAGGGAAGGACGCCGTGCTCATCGACTTCGACGCCGCCCGGCTCCACAAGCCCGGCGCGCAGGCGGATACCCAGGTGCTGGGCACCACCGGCTTCGCCGCCCCGGAGCAGTACGGGCTGTCCCAGTCCGATGTGCGCACCGATATTTATTCCCTGGGGGTGCTCATCAACGTGATGCTCACCGGGGAGCATCCCTCCAAGAAGCTGGCGGAGGGGCATATGGGCCGGGTGGTCCAGCGCTGTACCCAGGTGAACCCCCAGAAGCGGTATAAAAATGTTTTGCATTTGATGGAGGCCGTTTGACATGAAACCCTGTCCCCACTGCGGCGCCTCTCTCCAGGAGGAGGCGTCTTTCTGTCCCTACTGCGCCCAGGCTGTCAATGAGCGGAAAGAGATTCAGCCTCCCCGGCATATGCCGGGGAGGGCGCTGTACAGCGCCCTCATTGTCCTTGCCTCCGTGGCGGCACTGGCCCTCCTGGCCTTTTGGCTCCATAGCCGCCCTAGGGTCTACGACAACGACGGCACTGAAGTGATCTACCGGGACCAAGGGGTGGACTACCAGCTGTGCATTGCCTGGGCCAACGACCCCTTCACCCCCGCAAAACGGGTGCGATATGGCGGCTCCGCTCCGCTGGATGAGATCTACCGCTACCCCGTGCTGCTCTATATTAACTTGACGGACGGCCAGACCTCCGCCGCCGAGGAATTTCTTGAGCGGGTGGATAGTATCACCGGAGAAATCTCCGGCGCGGACTATGATTTTCAGATCACCTGCTCCGAGGCGGTCCGCGACACGGACTATGTCCCCAACTCCGCCGCTATTCTCTACATGAACCCCATGGTCACCAGCTTGGGGGAGCACTCAGCGGAGCTGACCATCTCTGTTCGGATGAAAAACGGCGACGTGATCCGCCTCCACCAGACCCAGGTCATGGAGGGCATTATGACCTGGGACTTCACCGCCGATGACGCTCCCATGGACACCGTCTCCGACCTGGAGGCTCTGCTGGAGCGGATCGAGGAGACGGTGGGCCCGGAGGACGAGGTATACATCCACCTCCCAGCCGTGACCTATACGGAGGAGCTGGCGGTAGAGGGCCGGCCGGTGAACCTCGTCGGCAGCGAGAACGGGCGCACCACCTTTACCGCCCCTGTCCGGGTGAATATGAAGGACGGCACGGTTCTCTTCTGGGAGGGCATCGACTTCATCGGCTCTGGGACGGGGACAGGGCTGTCCCTGGCGGCCAGAATGCACCTGACCGATTGCCGCGTGTCCGGCTGGGATACCGGCGTACTGGCCCACACCGATGCCTGGTTCAAGGCCGACGAGACCGTCTTTGAGGACAACGCCGTGGGCTTTTGCTTCGACGCCGAATATGGAAGCCCCTCCGACAATCGGTTTATCTCCGACGTCTTCCGCAACAACGGCGCCGCCGTGGTGCTGGAGCAGGTGCCCAACCAGCTGGCCCTGGCATTCCCCGGCTGTCGCTTCGAGGGCAACGGCCAGGACATCGACAACCGCTGCGGACAGAAACTGGAGCTGGAGGGGGCCGTGTTCAAGTGAGGGGCGGGTGGCGGACAGGGAGGCGGTCTTGCTGGCGTAGCCGTCCGTGGTGACCTGGACGCTGGTGTGGTCCAGCCGCAGAATGCCGGTGTAGCCGTCCTCGGTGGTGAACTCCATTTCAGCGTCCAGCCGCTGGAGAATGGCGTCCATTTTGTCGGTATCACTGGCCAGGGTCACCGTCTCGGTGTAGGTCTAGGTGTCCACCCCCAACTCATCCTTTCGGACCATGTCCAGCAGGTACTACAGCCGCCCATTGCGGGTGAAATCCTCCGTGGGGATATCGGAGGGGTCGTCACCCAGGGAAAGCTGGTACACCTTGTCGATGCGAAGCTCATCCAGGGGACCGGCGGTGTATTCGTCTACCTTATTTCTACCGCCCCCTTTCCCGGGGCGGGCCACGCTGCTGGAGATATTCGTTCCAGTCTTTTCCTTTGGCCGGGGTGCGGGTGGACACCTTAAGCTCCCGGCCCTCGCACTCCGTCCGCAGCCGTTCCGTGGCCTCCTGGCCCGGTCCGTCATTGTCCAGGCACAGCACCACATGGTTCAGATGGGGATGGTCCTTCAGATAGCGGTTCAGTCCGCCCTCGTAGAGCCCGCGCAGGGCGATGGCGTTGGATCGGACCTCCCGGTGGAGGGTACAGAAGCTCATCAGGTCAATGGGAGCCTCGAACACCAGCACCCAGGGGATGGTGGGGTCGCAGGGGATGGGGAAGGCCACGCTCTTGTCGCTGCCCAGCACATCCCGCTTGAAGCTGGCGCCGTCCTTGTCGTAGGTGCCCCGCTTGCTGGCGAACCTGGGCTGACCGCTGCCATCCCTGCCAACAAACACGCAGTTATGGTACTTTTCGTCCTCGTACAGCAGGCCGGTGTTGAGGAACGCCCGGATCACCTGGGGGGCGCTGCCCCGCTTGCGCAGGTAATCGAACACACGGCGGTTGTCCTCGTTGGCTGGAGACAGGATGAACTCGGGGCGCTGTTCTTCGGCAGGGGGTGGCCTGGGCCTGGATATGGCGGGGGCGGTCCGGCCATTGAAGTCCAGCAGATAATTACCGTCTCCCGGAAGCCCATGTTCTCAAATTCCTGGAGGAAGGTGATGGCGTCCCCACCCTTTCCGCTGGAGTACCGTTTCCAGGTGCGGCGGTTCTTGATCATCAGGCTGTCCATCTCCCGGATAGCGTAGTAGCTGCCCATCCGTTTCAGGTGATACCCCAGGTGCTCCAAAAGGTCCGGCAGGTCCGTGTTTTTGGCTGTTTCCATCTCCTCATCTGTAAATTTCCAGAACTCCTCCTGGGCTGTCCGCTGTCTCATGGTGTTCACCTCCTTCGGCTGAAACGCGAAACAGCCCGGGAGGGTGCTCCCACAATTGAGGGCACTCTCCCGGGCTGTTCAGTCATTTCGCTTTCGTTGTTTTGCGGGCAGGCTGCGGATCTTCACCATGTATCAGCGTAAGCGTCAAAACTCCCGGTATCTTGCACAAGGATACGGGATGTGAGAAAATACAATAGAGTCCAATAAAGTGCCA
>ERZ808041.153-NODE-153-length-75252-cov-7.011932_pt1 | contig 75252 bp, 74 predicted proteins | sample MGYA00380192_ERZ808041 | MGnify/ENA primary metagenome ERZ808041 (study PRJEB31490, sample SAMN06133412) | mouse gut metagenome | isolation source: Z1_1 | host: mice | place: China: Chengdu | collected 2015-05 ...
TCCTGCGAAATCCCGCCTCGTTGCGGCGAAAAATCTCTCGCAAATCGCTCTTGCCGATTTATTCAGAGGTTCCTTTACATAGATTTTACATGACCCTGATAACAGATTTTACATTGGACTGCTAAAATAGAGGCGCAACGATATTGTGAGAGGAATGACGTCATGGACATTTTCAGTTTTCTCACCCTGATCGGCGGGTTAAGCCTGTTCCTGTTTGGCATGAACCTCATGGGGCAGGCCCTGGAGCGCAGGGCGGGGGGGCAGCTGCGCTCCCTTCTGGAAAAGCTGACCACCGGCAGGCTGGCCGGGCTGCTGACGGGAATGGGGGTCACGGCGGTCATACAGAGCTCCTCCGCCACCACCGTCATGGTGGTGGGCTTCGTCAACTCCGGCCTGATGACCCTGAAGCAGGCCATAAACATCATTATGGGCGCCAACGTCGGCACCACCGTCACGGCGTGGATTCTCAGCCTGGCGGGGATCGACGGCGGGAACCTGTTTGTGCAGCTTTTGAAGCCCTCCTCCTTCACGCCGGTGCTGGCCTTCATCGGGATCATCTTCTACATGTTCCTCAATGACGCCAAGAAAAAGGATACCGGCCTGATCCTGCTGGGCTTCGCCACGCTGATGTTCGGGATGGACTCCATGTCCGGCGCGGTGTCCGGCCTGCGGGACGTCCCTGCCTTTCAGCAGCTGTTCCTCCTGTTCAAAAATCCGGTGCTGGGGGTGCTGGCCGGGGCGGTGCTGACGGCGGTCATCCAGTCCAGCTCCGCCTCCGTGGGCATTTTACAGGCGCTGGCGGACACCGGGCAGGTGTCCTATGGCGCAGCCATCCCCATTATCATGGGGCAGAACATCGGCACCTGCGTCACCGCCATGCTCTCCTCCGTGGGAGCCAACAAAAACGCCAAGCGGGCCGCCCTGGTCCATCTCTCCTTCAATATCATCGGCACGGCGGTGTGGCTGACGGTGTTCTGCCTGGTCCGGGCCCTCCTGCACCCTGTTCTGCTGGACCAAGGGGTGTCCCGGCTAGGTATCGCCGCGGCCCACTCGGTGTTTAATATCCTGTGCACCATCCTGATGCTGCCTCTGTCCGGCTTCCTGGAGCGGCTGGTCACCGTTCTCGTTCCCGACGCCAAACAGCCGGAGACCTTCTCCGAGCTGGACGAGCGGCTGTTCGCCACCCCCTCCATCGCCCTGGAGCGGTGCCACAGCGTGGCGGCCGACATGGCGGAGGCCTCCGTGGCGGCCCTGAAGGAGGCGCTGGCCGCCCTGGAGGGCTATTCGCCGGAGCTGGCCGCGTCTATCCGGGAGAAGGAGGACAAAACCGACCACTATGAGGATATTTTGGGCACCTATCTGGTGAACCTGAGCACCCACCGCATCAGCGAGGCGGACAGCCGGGAGGCGGCAAAGCTGCTGAAGATCATCGGCGACTTTGAGCGGGTGGCGGACCATGCGGTCAACCTGCTGGAGTCGGCGGAGGAGCTGCGGGACAAGGGGCTGGCCCTCACCGAAGCCGCCTCGGAGGAGCTGGAGGTGATCTCCGCTGCCGTCAGCGACATTCTGGACCTGTCCCTGGACGCCTTTCTGCAAAACGACCTGGACGCCGCCGCCCGGGTGGAGCCGCTGGAACAGGTCATCGACCAGCTGAAGGAGCAGCTGCGCACCTGCCATATTCTCCGCCTGCAGAAGGGGGAGTGCACCATCGGCGCGGGCTTCGCCTGGCTGGACCTGCTGACCAATCTGGAGCGCACGGCGGACCACTGCTCCAACATCGCCGGGTGCGTCATCGACGTGGCCCACGACAATATGAACCTGCACCAGTCCCTGCGGGACGCCAGGAACGACAGCGAAGAATTCCGGGAGCGGTTTCGGGAATATCAGCACAAATATGCCCTGACCCAATGAGGCCGTACTGCCCGGCGCATGATTTCCCCGCGGCGCGGCCCTGCGGGCGTGACCGAAAAATTTTACGCAGACTTTACCGAAGTTCTCTTTTGGACTTTACATTCAGGCTGTATCCTTGGAAGTGCGGACGGGGATCCCACCCGCCCCGCAGATAAAAACTAAAACAAGGAGTCATTCAGAATGAAAAAGATTCAAACGTGGATGGGCGCCGCGCTGGCCGCCGCACTGTGCGTCGCGGCCCTCACCGGCTGCACCCAGAAACAGAGCATGTCCGGCAGTGTGGCCACCGACGGCTCCACCTCCATGGAGAATGTCATCGGGGCGCTGGGCGAGGCCTTCCAGAACGAGCACAGCGGCGTGACCTTTACTTACAACCCCACCGGTTCCGGCTCCGGCATCCAGGCGGTGCAGGAGGGCCGCTGTGACATCGGCCTGTCCAGCCGCAATTTGAAGGACGAGGAGGCCGCCGGCGGCCTGACCGCCACCGTCCTGGCCCTGGACGGCATCGCGGTCATCGTTCATCCGGACAACCCGGTCTCCGACCTGGACGTGGGCACCATCGCCAAGCTCTACACCGGCGAGATCTCCAACTGGAAGGACGTGGGCGGCAATGACGCAGCCGTCGTCCTTATCGGCCGGGAGGCGGGCAGCGGCACCCGGGACGGCTTCGAGTCCATCACCGGCACCGGGGACGCCTGCCGGTACCGGCAGGAGCTGACCTCCACCGGCGACGTGGTCACCGCCGTCTCCCAGAACCCGGACGCCATCGGCTACGCCTCCCTGGCCTCCGTGGCGGACAGCGTGAAGGCCCTGTCCGTGGGCGGCGTGGCCCCCTCCGAGGACACCGTCAAGGACGGCAGCTACCCCATCCAGCGGCCCTTCGTCCTGGTGACCAAGACGGACGCCCCCCTCTCCGAGGCGGCCCAGGCCTTCTTTGACTTTGCCACCTCCGCTGACGCCGCCCCCCTCATCGCCAAGGCCGGCGCGGTAGCAGCCAACTGAATTCCACGGGAGCGGCGGCCAGCCCATATGCCGCCGCTCCTGTACCATTAGGAGGCATTGATATGCGAAAGCGTCAGCGGATTGTTGAGACGGCCATACACGGGGTCTTTCTGCTCCTGGGGCTGATCACGGTGGGCTGTGTGCTGCTCATCACGGTGTACCTGGTGCTGTCCGGCGTCCCCGCCATCCGGCAGATCGGCCTGTTTGACTTCCTGCTGGGGGACACCTGGGCCTCCACGGCGGCCAGCCCGTCTTTCGGAATCCTGCCCTTCATCCTCACCAGCGTCTACGGCACGGCGGGGGCGATTCTGTTCGGCGTGCCGGCGGGTTTTTTGACGGCGGTGTATTTGGCCAAGCTGGCCCCGCCCAAGGTCAAGGCCGTGGTGGAAGGGGCGGTGAGCCTGCTGGCGGGCATCCCGTCGGTGGTCTACGGCCTGGTGGGCATGCTGGTGCTGGTGCCGGGCGTCCGAAAGCTCTTCCATGTGCCGGACGGGGCCAGCCTGCTCTCCGCCATCGTGGTGCTGGCCGTCATGATTCTGCCCTCCATCATCAAGGTGTCTGTCACCGCCCTGGAGGCGGTGCCTCAGGAGTACGAGGATGCCTCCCTGGCCCTGGGGGCCACGCCGGTGGAGACCTATTTCCGGGTGTCCGCCCCGGCGGCCAAGAGCGGCATCGCGGCGGCGGTGGTGCTGGGGGTGGGCCGAGCCATCGGCGAGGCCATGGCGGTGATGATGGTGTCGGGCAACGTACCCAACATGCCCTCTCTGTTTGAGAGCGTTCGGTTCCTCACCACGGCGGTGGCCAGCGAGATGGCCTACTCCAGCGGTTTACAGCGGCAGGCCCTGTTCTCCATCGCCCTGGTGCTCTACCTGTTCGTCCTGCTCATCAACGCCGCGCTGAATTTCTTTCTGAAACGAGAAGAAAAGCCTTCCCCCCGGATGAGGGGAAGGCTGGGAAACACAGTGCTGAATTTCTTCCTGAAACAGGATAAGGAGGGCTGAGAACATGAAGGACGACTCTATTTCCTCCCAATATGGAGGGGGAACCTGGCCCTCCCGCCCCATGGAAGGGCCCGCCCCCGCCCAGAGGGAGAGGGCGGCCGCCCGCCCCCGGCAGGAGGTCCGCGAAATTGACCTGGGCCGGATCTCCGCCGGGAGGCGGCTCTATATCGGCCTGATGAGGGCTTTGTGCATCCTGTCGGCGGCCGTCACCTGCGGCGCCGCCCTCTTCCTCATCGGCTATGTGCTGGTCAAGGGCGTTCCCAATATCACCTGGGAGCTGCTCTCCACCAAGCCCAGCTACCTATCGGGCACCATCGGCATCCTGCCCGACATCCTGAACACGGTGTACATCATCATCGCCTCCCTGCTCATCGTCTTGCCCCTGGGGGTGGGCGCGGCCATCTACCTGACGGAATACGCCCGGAATAAGCGGCTGGTCACCGTCATTGAGTACGCGGCGGAGACCTTGTCCGGCATCCCGTCCATCATCTTCGGCCTGGTGGGAATGCTGCTCTTCGCCAACACCTTCGGCTCCTGCCTGCTGGCCGGGGCCCTGACCCTGGTCATCATGAACCTGCCCACCGTCATGCGCACCGCCCAGGAGAGCCTGAAGACTGTGCCCCAGAGCTACCGGGAGGGGGCCTTCGGACTGGGGGCGGGAAAGTGGCGGGTGGTGCGCACAGTGGTCCTCCCCGGCTGTGTAGACGGCGTGGTCACCGGGTGCATCCTGTCGGCGGGCCGCATCCTGGGGGAGAGCGCGGCGCTGCTGTTCACGGCGGGCTTCGCCCACACCCTGAACGGCTTTTTCACCGGCCTGGGCAGTCCGGGGGCCACCCTCACGGTGGCGCTGTATCTCTACGCCAAAGAGCCCGGCCCCGGCGGGGCGGAGGCATCCTTCGCCATCGCCGCCATCCTCATGGCGCTGACGCTGTGCATCAACCTGGCCGCCGCGCTGGCGGGCCGGCACTTCAAGAAAAGGAGCGCGCTATGAACGGCATCATTACCGCAAAGGACCTGTGCCTGTGGTACGGCAGCGCCCAGGCGCTGAAAAACATCCACATTGAAATTCCCGAAAAGAGCATCACCGCTTTCATCGGCCCCTCCGGCTGCGGCAAGTCCACCTTCCTGAAGACGCTGAACCGAATGAACGACCTGGTCCCCGGCGTCAAGATCACCGGGGAGGTGCGGTACGGGGATCAGGACGTCTACGCCCCCGGCCTGGACGTGAACCTTCTGCGGAAAGAGATCGGCATGGTGTTCCAGAAACCCAACCCCTTCCCCATGTCCATCTACGACAACATCGCCTACGGCCCCCGGACCCACGGGGTCAAGGGAAAGGCCAAGCTGGACGACATCGTGGAACGCTCCTTGCGGGACGCGGCCATCTGGGACGAGGTGAAGGACCGGCTGAAAAAGAACGCCCTGGGCCTGTCCGGGGGCCAGCAGCAGCGGCTGTGCATCGCCCGGGCCCTGGCGGTGGAGCCCAGGGTGCTGCTGATGGATGAGCCCACCTCCGCCCTGGACCCCATCTCCACCTCCAAGATCGAGGAGCTGGCCATGGGGCTGAAGGAGCGCTATACCATCATCATCGTGACCCACAATATGCAGCAGGCCGTGCGAATTTCGGATTACACGGCGTTCTTCCTTCTGGGCGAGCTCATCGAGTTCGGCGGGACGGAGCGGCTGTTCTCCCAGCCGGAGCACCAGAAGACCGAGGACTATATCACAGGGAGGTTTGGATAAAATGCGGAGCAAATTCGACGAACAGCTGGCCCTGATGAAAAACGAGCTGATTCAGATGGGCGCGCTGTGCGAGGAGGCCATCTCCCTGACGGCCAAGGCTCTGAGCGACGGCGATAAAGCGCTGGCGGAAAAGGTGGCGCTGCTGGAGGCCGAGATTGACCAGATGGAGCGGGACATCGAGACCCTGTGCCTCAAGCTGCTGCTCCAGCAGCAGCCGGTGGCCCGGGACCTGCGGCAGATCTCCGCCGCGCTGAAGATCGTCACCGACATGGAGCGCATCGGCGACCAGGCCGCCGACATCGCGGAGATCATCCTGGCCATGCTGTCCGAGGGCTACCGCCCGGAGGACGTGGGCCACATCCGGGACATGGCGGCGGAGACCATCAAAATGGTCACGGAGAGCGTGGACTCCTACGTCCGGCAGGACACTGCCCAGGCCGGGCAGGTCATCGCCCACGACGATATCATCGACGGCTATTTCTCCCGCGTGCGCTCGGTGCTGATTCAGCGGATCGCCGCCGCCCCCGCCGAGGGGGAGCACGCCTTGGACCTGCTGATGATCGACAAGTACCTGGAGCGCATCGGCGACCACGCCGTCAATATCGCGGAGTGGGTCATTTTTTCCGTGACGGGGAACAAGGGCCAATCGCCCATTGCCGGAACGACCGATCTGTGATATAGTCAACCCAGCTGCAAAAAGCCCGCCGGGCGTGGGAAGCGCACGGGCTCTGACCATATCATACAGGGACCGAGGGAAAGGGGAAGCTCCATGATTTTTTGCGTAGAGGACGACGAGAGCATCCAGCGCCTGGAGCTCTATGCCCTGCGCTCCGCCGGCTTTGAGGCCAGGGGGTTCGGGGACGGCGAGGCGTTTTTCAAGGCGCTGCGGGCGGAACGGCCGGATCTGGTGATCCTGGACGTCATGCTGCCCGGGGAGAGCGGCGTGGACCTGCTCCGGCGGCTCAAAGCGTCGGTCGGAACCTGTGACATCCCCGTCATCATGGCCACGGCGAAGGGCGCGGAGTACGACAAAATTCAGAGCCTGGACCTGGGGGCGGACGACTATCTGGTGAAGCCCTTCGGCATGATGGAGATGGTCTCCCGGGTGAAGGCGGTGCTGCGGCGGTGCAAGCCCAGGCAGAACCGGGAGGTCCTGGCGGCAAACGGCCTGACCATCGACCTGGTAGAGCACACCGTTATGGCGGGGGATCAGCGGATCACCCTCACCTATAAGGAATTTGAGCTGCTGCGGCTGTTCCTCTCCGCCCCCGGCGTGGCCTTTACCAGGGAGAAGCTGCTCTCCACCATCTGGGGGACGGAGTACACCGGCGAGACCCGGACGGTGGACATGCACATACGGACCCTCCGGCAGAAGCTGGGCCGCTACGGCAGCATGATCGAAACCGTCCGCAACGTGGGCTACCGGCTGGAGGTGACGTCATGACGAAGAAAATTTTTCGATCCACCTTGATGGTGGCCGCAGCGGTGCTGGCGGCCAGCCTGGTGATTGTGCTGGGCTGTCTGTACGACTATTTTGGGGTTATGCAGGAAAATCAGCTGAAGGACAAGCTGCGGCTGGCGGCCTGCGGGGTGGAGGAGAGCGGGCAGGACTACCTGGAACGGCTGGCCGCCCGGGATTCCCGCCAGGATAGAAGCCCCGACTACCGGCTGACCTGGGTGGCCTCCGACGGGACGGTGCTCTTCGATACCCACGTCCCCGTGGAGGAAATGGAGAACCATGGGAGCCGCATTGAAATACGGGAGGCGCTCCTCAATGGGGAGAGCAGCAGCGTGCGCTACTCGGATACCCTGACCCAGCGGACGCTGTACTATGCCTGCGCCCTGGACGGCGGCACGGTGCTGCGCGTCTCCGCCAGCCAGGCCACCGAGCTGGCCCTGGTACTGGGGATGCTCCAGCCCATTCTCGTCATTGGAATACTGGCCGTGATCCTGTCCGCCGTCCTGGCCGGCCGGGTGGCAAAGCGGATCGTCCGGCCCCTCAACTCCCTGGACCTGGACCATCCGCTGGAAAACGACGCTTACGAGGAGCTGGCCCCCCTCCTGCGCCGGATCCACCAGCAGCGGGGCCAGATCAGCGCCCAGCTCCGGGAGCTGCGGGCCAAAACCGATGAATTTGAGCAGATCACCGGCCACATGAATGAGGGGCTGGTAGTGCTGGACCGGGAGGGCGCCGTGCTGAGCGTCAACCCAGCGGCACAGGCCGTTTTTGGGGTGGACCGCTCCTGCGTTGGGCAGAGCTTCCTGACGGTGGACCGCACCCCCGAGATGAGCCAGGCCGTCCGCGCCGCCCTGGAGGAGGGCCGCAGCTCCATGCGCTCCCAGCGCGGCGGCCGGGAATACCAATTCGACCTCAGCCGGATCCAGTCGGAGGGGACTGCGGTGGGCGTCGTCCTGCTGGCCTTCGACGTGACAGAGCGGGCCTTTGCCGAACGCAACCGCCGGGAGTTCACCGCCAACGTGTCCCACGAGCTGAAAACGCCGCTGCAATCCATCCTAGGCAGCGCCGAGCTGCTGAAAAACGGGCTGGTCAAGCCGGAGGATATTCCCCGTTTTTCCAGCCTGATCTACGGGGAGGCGTCCCGGCTGGTGACCCTGGTGGATGACATCATCCACCTCTCACAGCTGGACGAGGGCGTTTTACTGGCTCAGGAGTCCGTGAACCTCCTGGAGCTCGCGGAGAGCGCCGCAGACGCCTTGCGTGACAGCGCCGAAAAAAAGGGCGTACGTGTCTCTGTCTCCGGGGAGCCCGTCCAAATCAGCGGTGTGGCCACCTTCCTGTACGAGATGGTCTATAACCTTTGTGACAACGCCATCAAATACAATGTGGAAAACGGCTCGGTGGACGTCTCGGTCTCCGGCACGGCCCAGGAGGCGGTTGTCACGGTCAAAGACACCGGCATCGGAATCCCGCCGGAGTACCAGTCCCGGGTGTTCGAGCGGTTTTTCCGGGTGGATAAAAGCCGTTCCAAGGCGTCCGGCGGCACCGGGCTGGGGCTCTCCATTGTGAAACACATCGCACAGTACCACCACGGGGCCATCGACCTGCAAAGCGAAATCGGGAAGGGCACCGTCATTTCCGTCACCCTGGCGCAGACAGATCAGGTCTGAGAGATCGTGTTCGCCGTACTTACGTAAACCCAATACAGACTGCAAAACGGGATCGGGCCACGGCTTGCGCCCATTTTCCACCAGATTCCTTGAACCCGTTGCGGCCAAGGACTACAGGGAACTAGCTTCTATTCGTTTCCTATGCCTGCGCTGTGGACGCACTCCGAGCCGGGGATGATATCAAGACCATCCAAAACAGCCAAAGCCACGCCACCGCCGCCTTTGCTCTGGACCGCTACGGTCATTTCACCGAGCGAATAATTCAGGCAGCGCCGCCCGGATGGAGGGCTTTATCAAGGACGCGCTGGGGCTGTCAAGGGAACACATAAGGGAAAATCACATAGGAAAACCGCCTAACCTCTGCATTTTCAAGGGCTAGGCGGTTTTCTGTTTGTCGACTATCGGTTGCGTCAGCCTAAAAGCTTCTTTTTCTGTTGAGAGAAAAGGGAACTACTCAACGGTTTTCAGGCTCTCCACCATGTCCACCTTTTTCAGCTTGAAGTGGGCGGCGATGTTCACCGCGATGGAGAACACCACCGTCAGCGCCGCCGCCAGCCAATAGGCGTAGGGGGGCGCCGTCCGGCCGAACATCACCAGCTCTACCTCCACAGTCAGCACCATCCAGGCGTGGAGGAACCGGCCCATCACCAGCCCCAACACAATACCGAACAGGGTGAGGAACAGGTTTTCCCGGTAGACGTAGGCGGTGACCTCCCGGTCGAAGAAGCCCAGCACCTTCAAGGTTGCCAGCTCCCGCACCCGCTCGGTGATGTTGATGTTGGTCAGGTTATACAGCACTACGAAGGCCAGGGCCGCGGCGGCGGTGATGATGATGACCACGGCGTAGTCGATGGCCTCCATGCTGTCGGTGAAGTTGTCCCGGAGGGTGGCAATGTAGGAGTAGGAGTCCACCCCGTCCAGGGTCATCAGGTCGGCGGACACAGTGTCTGACTCCGTCTCCCCTGTGCCACCGGCGTAGCGCAGCAGCATCTCGTTTTGCTCCGGCTCCTGGCCGAACATCGCCCGGTAGCAGCCGTCGGACATGTACACGTAGTGGGAGACGTAGTTTTCTGCGATATCCGCCACCCGGGCCTCCACCCGCTTCCCGTCGTCGTCCAGAGTGATGGTATCGCCTACGGAAACCTCCAGCAGCTCGGACAGCTTTTCCGTGATGACCACCCCGTCGTCCGGCAAGGTCACCGCCGCATCGTCCAGGCGGTGGCCCAGCTGAATAAACTGGTTGAACCGCTCCTGGTCGTCCACGGCAAAGAGGTATACATTCTGGGCCGGGCCGCTGCTGGACGCCTCCAGGGTGGCGGAGCAGGTGAGCAGGTAGTCCTCCACCCAGGGGCTCTGCTCCAGATAGTCCTCCACCTGGGCCAGCTTATCCGCCCCGGCGTGCTTGTCCAGCCCCAGGGTGGCGTCGTAGAGGAACACGTGGTCAAACTGCTCGTTGAGGATGGAGAAAATGGACTCGTGAAGCCCGAAGCCGGTGACGATCAGGGCGGTGCAGCCGCCGATGCCGATCACCGTCATCCAGAACCGGCGCTGGTAGCGGAACAGGTTGCGCATGGTCACCTTCCAGGTGAAGGTGAGCCGCCGCCAAAGGGGCCGGATGTACTCCAAAAACACCCGCTTGCCCGCCTTGGGGGCCCTGGGGCGCATCAGGTTGGCCGGGGTGGCTATCAGGGTGGACAAGCAGGCCCACAGCGCCGCCCCGGTGGTGCAGATCACCGCCGCCAGTACCGCGCCGATGTACAGCTCCATCTGGGGCTTAAACTCCAGGGCGGGGATGGCGTACATGATGTTGAAGGCATTGGCGATGACCAGGGGGATAAGGGTGCAGCCCAGAGCCAGTCCTACGATTCCCCCCACCAGGCTGGCGGAAAAGGCGTAGCCGATATATTTTTTAGAGATGGCCAGCCGGGAGAAGCCCAGAGCCTTCAGGGAGCCGATCTGGGTGCGCTGCTCCTCCACCATCCGGGTCATGGTGGTCAGGCAGGCCAGCGCCGCCACCAGGAAGAAGATCACCGGGAACACGTTGGCCAGATTGCTCACCCGGTCGGAGTCCTGGGAGTAGCCCACAATGCCCGCGTTGGTGAACCGGCTGAGGACGTACCACTCGCACTCCTCCACGTCGTCCAGCTCGGCTTGGGCGTCATCCAGCTTCTTCTGGGCGTCGGCGATCTCCTCGTCCGCCTCCTTTTTGCCGTCCTCGTACTCCTTCAGGCCGTCGGCGTACTCCTGCTCTCCGTCGTTCAGCTCCTTCAAGGCATCGTCCAGTTCCTGGCGGCCCTCGACCCGGGCGTCGTTCAGCTCCCGGACGCCCCGGTTGTACTCCGCCCAGCCGTCCCGGATGTCAATCTCCGCCTGATTCAGCTCCCGCTGGGAGGAGTCCAGGGTGGCCTTGCCGTCGTCCAGCTCGGCCTTGGCGCTGTCCAGCTCCGCTTTGACGGAATCCAATTCCGCTTTGGCGTTGTCCAGCGACCCCTTGACGGGGGCCAGCTGGGCGTATCCCGCGTCGATTTGGGCCTGGGCCGCGTCCAGCTGGGCCTTCTGCGATGCCATCTGGGCCGCCACCATGTCATATTGGGGCGTGCCCTCGTAGGGGGCCAGCGCGGCGTAATACTGCTCCCAGCTCTCATCCAGCTTGGCCTTCTGCTCCTCCAGTGGGGCGGCGGCCTCCTGATACTGGGCCAGACCGTCCTCATAGTCCGCCAGCCCATCGTTATACTGGGCTAAACCGTCATTATATTGGGCCAGGCCGTCGTTGTAGTCGTCCAGCCCGTCCTGGTATTTCACCCGGCCGTCGGCCAGGTCCCGCTCCCCCTGGCGCAGATCGGCCAGAGCGCTGTTCAGCTCCCGCTGGGCGTCGGCGGTCTCCCGCTCCAGGGTATCCTCCCCGTCATGGTAGTCCGCCCAGCCGTCGTCCAGTTCCTTTCTGGCGTCCTGAAGCTCCTGCCAGGCGTCGGCCAGCTCCTTTTCCGCATCCGACTTGGCGTCCTCAAACTCCGCCCGGGCGTCGTCCAGCTCGGCCTGGGCGTCGCCGATGAGCTCGTCGTACCGGGCCTGCGCCCGCTCCTCCGCCAAGGGGTCCAGGCTGTCCACCAACGCGTCGATCCGATCCTCGTACTCGTCCCCGTAAGTGTCCAGCTGGGCCAAGCCCTCCCCGGTGAAGTAGGCGCAGGTGTAGTGGTCAAAGGTGAAGTTCTCCCCCGGCACGTAGACGAAGGCGTCCACCGAGCCGCTGCCTAGGGAGGAGGCCCCCCGGTCCAGGGACACATACAGGGGGGAGTTCACCACCCCCGCAATGGTATAGGCGGTGTTGACTAAATCTCCCTCATTGTCCTCCTCCAGGGTGAGCTCCAGGGTGTCTCCCACCTGGAGGCCCAGCTTCACCAGCAGCAGCCTCTCGGTGACGCACTCGCCGGGGGCTTCCGGCAGGCGGCCCTCCTCCACCTCCAGCAGGTTCAGCTTTTCCGGCATGGAGCGCACGTTGACAATTTGGTCCACGGCGATGGCATCCAGGTCCCGGCAGCCCTCTACTGCCTGGACGCCCTCCGCCCCGGCCAGGGCGCCCAGGTCCTTGTCCGTCAGGCCCAGGGTGGACAGCACGTAGCCGTCCATCAGGTTGGTGCGGTCGTAGTAATTGTCGGCGGTGTACTGCATGTCCGGGGCGGCGGTGCGCAGGCCGGACAAAAAGGCCACCGCCAGCGCCGCCAGCACCAAAATGGACAGATAGCGGTTCATGGTGCCCCGAATTTCCCGGATGGCATCGGTATTCAGGTGGCTTTTTCTTCTCGCCGTTACCATTCGATCTCCTCCACGGGGGTGGGGTGGGCGTTGCGCTCCACCGCCGCCACCCGGCCGCTCTTAATATGGATGACCTTGTCCGCCATGGGGGTGAGGGCGGTGTTGTGGGTGATGACGATGACGGTCATGCCCTCCTGGCGGCAGGTGTCCTGGAGCAGCTTCAAAATGGCCTTGCCCGTCACGTAGTCCAGGGCCCCGGTGGGCTCGTCGCACAGCAGCAACTTGGGGTTCTTGGCCAGGGCCCGGGCGATGGCCACCCGCTGCTGCTCGCCGCCGGACAGCTGGGCGGGAAAGTTGTCCAGCCGGTCGGCCAGCCCCACGTGCTCCAGCACGTCCCTGGCGTCCAAAGGGTCCCGGCAGATCTGGGCGGCCAGCTCCACGTTCTCCAAGGCGGTCAGGTTCTGCACCAGGTTGTAGAACTGGAACACGAAGCCGATATCGTGGCGGCGGTAGGCGGTGAGCTGCTTGGCGTTGTAGTCGCTGACCTTTGCGCCGTCCACGGTGATGACGCCGCCGGAGCAGGCGTCCATGCCCCCCAGCATGTTGAGCACGGTGGTCTTGCCCGCCCCGGAGGGGCCCACAATGATGGTGAACTCCCCCTTGTCCACGGTGAAGTCCACCCCGTCCACCGCCTTGATGGTGATCTCCCCCATCTGGTACTCTTTTTTCACGTTTTCAAAGGATATGTAGCTCATAAGGGGCCCTCCGTCCGCGCCCCGGAAGGTCCGGCGGGGCGCTGTCATATGTATTATCTCATATCTTATACTTTTTCCCGGCAAAGCGCAACCGCTCCCGGACAAAATTCAAGGTTTTTTCACAACCATCTGATCATTTCCGCCCAAATTTGGAAAAAGCGTCCGCCTGTCGGGCGGTTGTGATTGACTAACCACCCGGCAGGGGGGTACAATACGGCTACTGATAAGGGAGTAGTCGGCGGGGCTTTCACATGGTCCCGCGGCACAGTCAACATACTGGCGGCAATGCCGTCTGGCTGTGACAGCGCCCCAAACGGGGCCCCCGTTGAGCCGTTCTGGCGGGGTCCCCGCGAAAGCGGCTTTCAGCTTTCGTGGGGAGAGGAGGAGCAAGGGCTCGAATGGAGCTTTCGCCAAAGGCGGAAGCGGAATTGAGCGGACTTTGCTCAAAACGGGGTCCCCGCAAAGCCGTTCTTTGGCTTTGTGGGGAGAGGAGGCACATCGGAGCGGACGAGTTTTCGGCGAAGCCGGAAGCGAGTGAGCGCAGATTGTGCCGACGACGATGAGACTTATCCGCAATGGGTGCGGGTAGTCTCTTTTTTTATCCTCCCGCATACCTTCAAACAAACAAGAAGGGACGATGTATTATGGGATTTGCCGCGCTGTTTACCCTGGCCGTGGGCCTGTCTATGGACGCCTTTGCCGTGTCCATCTGCAAGGGGTTGTCCATCCGGGCGCTGATGCCCCGCCATGCCGTCATCGTGGGGCTGTGGTTCGGGGTCTTTCAGGCCCTGATGCCCCTGATCGGCTGGCTGCTGGGGGCCGCCTTCGCGGACATGATCGCCGAGGTGGACCACTGGATCGCCTTTATCCTGCTCTCCCTCATCGGCGGAAACATGATCCGAGAGGCTCTAAGCAAGGAGGAGGAGGACTGCGACCCCTCCCTGGCCCCCCTGACCATGCTGGTGCTGGCGGTGGCCACCTCCATCGACGCCTTGGCCGTGGGGGTCACCTTCGCCTTCCTCCGGGTGGACATCCTCCCGGCCGTCGCCCTCATCGGGGTGTGCACCTTTGTCATCTCCGCCATCGGGGTGAAGGTGGGCAATGTGTTCGGTGCGCGCTACAAGTCCAAGGCCGAGCTGTTCGGGGGCGTGGTGCTGGTGCTCATCGGGCTGAAAATCCTGCTGGAACACCTGGAACTGCTGCCGTTCTGACACCGATGCCGGCGAATAAGCGGCGCGCTCTCCGCTGTCAAGCGGTGCGCGCCGCTTTTCAATTGGCCGGATGGGCGGGGCCTGGACCGTCAGCGGTCCGCCAGCGCCGGGGCGGTGGCGTGGTAGGGCTGGCAGTTCTCCTCCGCCATGGCCCCCAGCGCGGACCGAAGGAAGCCGGCCCCGTCGGCGCCGCACATGATCTCCACATAGTTCACCCGCCGGGGGTCCAGCCCTCGGATCAGGGCCCCGCCGGAGGAGAAGCCCTCCCCCCGGACGGTAGCCTCCCACACCACGTAGCCCGCCTCCTCCAGGGCCTCCCGGCCCTTGGCGTCCAGGCTGGGGGCGCTCACCACCAGAGCGTTGTACCGGGCGGCGGCGGCCAGCAGCGACCGGCCCTCCGCCCCCTGGGCCAGGCAGCTGTCCACATCCTCCCCGGACAGCTCCAGTCCCGCCGTGTGGCCCGCCCCCACCACCCGGCGCACCAGATCGCCCTGGGCGGGCAGCTCCTCCGGGCTGAACAGGAACAGCGCCCGCTGGCCCCGGCTCTCCAGAAGCTGAGCGCAGTCCTGGGCCGAATCCCCCGCCCGCAGGGCCAGGTACAGCTCCGTTCCGCTCAGGTCCTCCGAGGGTGTGGGGTCGCCGGTGGGGACGGGATCGTTCCCCCCGCCCCCGCCCCCGGACTCCAGATAGCGGCGCAGGCTGTCCGCCAGCAGGCCGTCCGCCGCGTCGGCGAAATCCCGATCGCTGAGGATGGCCGCGCTGCTGGTCAGCCGGATGAGGATGCCGTAGGGGGTCCAGGTCCGGGTGCAGCTGATGGTGCCGAAATACTGGCACAGCCAGTCGATGGGCAGAAACACCGTGTTGTTGCGCACCATGGCCCGGGCCTGCACCGGGACGTTGTCCAGGTCGGCGGCAGTGTTGTTTTGCAGGTCGAAGATAATGCCCCGGCGGTCGTCGGTCACCAGCACCGTCCGCCGGGTGGGGCTGTACAGGGCGCTCACCCCCAGATTGACGCCGCTGGCCCGCTTGGGCAGCATGGTATAGGGCACATACAGCACCCCGCCCACCGTGCGGGGCATGTTGTCCACGGTGACATCCAGCACCCGCTCGTTCACCGCCATCAGGTAGATGGTCTCTGAGGAGGCGGAGGCGGAGAGGGCCAAGATCCCCGTCAGCGCCAGCCCGCACAGGGCCAGCGCCGCCAGGGTGATCTGTTTCCAGCGCTTCATTCCAGCCCCCTTTAGTCAGTCCAGTCCCGCTGGGCGTCCCGCCCAGCCGGCTCCAGTCCTGTCAGCCAGCGCCTGGCCATGTCCAGGGCGTGGTTGGCGGCCAGAGTGCGGATGCGGTCCCGCCGGGCCCCCGGGGAGGCCAGGTTCAGCTTTTTCACCCAGCAGCCGTCGGGGGCGGCCAGTGCGGCGTATACCAGCCCCACCGGGTTGCCCCGCTCGTCGGGGTCCGGGCCCGCCACCCCGGTGACAGCCACCGCCAGGTCGCAGCCCAGCACCCGCCGTGCCCCCTGGGCCATCTGCTCCGCCACCTGGGCGCACACCGCGCCCTTCTCGTCCAGCAGGGCCTGGGACACCCCCAGCACCCCCGCCTTCACCTCGCAGTGGTAGCTCACCACGCCGCCCTTGAACACCGACGCCGCGCCGGGCACGTCGGTGATGCTCTTGGCGATGAGCCCGCCGGTGCAGCTCTCCGCCGTGCCCAGGGTGAGTCCCCTGTCACGGGCTCCCTCCATCACCACCTGGGGAAGGCCGGACACGTCCGCGCCGTAGACCAGCTCCCCCAGCAGGGCCCGCACCTCCTCCTCCACCGGGACGATGAGGGCGTCCGCGGCCTGGGACGTGTCCGCCTTGGCGGTGATGCGCAGCTCCACCTCCCCCTCCTTGGCGTAGGGGGCCAGGGTGGGGTTGGACAGCCCGTTCATCCGATCCCGCAGCAGGGACTCCACCGCCGACTCCCCCATGCCAAACACCCGCAGGGTCCGGGAGCGGATGACCCCCTCGCTGAGCCTGGCCAGCCAGGGCACGGCCCGCTCCCGGAACATGGGCAGACACTCCCGGGGCGGGCCGGGGAGCATGACCACATAGGTCCCGTCCGCCTCAAAGGCGCAGCCGGGGGCGGTGCCCCAGGCGTTGTCCAGAATGTGGCAGCCCTCGGGCAGGTAGGCCTGCTGAAGGTTGTTCTCCGTCATCTCCTTCCCCATGCGGTGGAAGAAGCAGCGGATGCCCTCGGCGCACTCGGGGTGATAGACCAGCTTTTTGCCGAAACACTCCGCCAGGGTCTGCTTGGTCAGGTCGTCGCAGGTGGGGCCCAGCCCGCCGGTGGTGACGATCACGTCCGCCCGGTTCCGGGCCAGCTCCACGGCGGCCTTCAGGCGGCCGGGGTTGTCCCCCACCACCGAGTGGTACAGCACGTTGAGCCCCAGGGCGGACAGCTCCCGGCTGAGGGCCTGGGCGTCGGAGTTGACGATGCTGCCCAGCAGCAGCTCGGTGCCGACGGATAAGATTTCAACGGTATGGCTCATGGATATCAGCCTCCTTGGTCATTCTGTTCCCTATTTTAGCCCCCGGTATTCCCTCTGTCAAGAAAAAGGGTGCCTGTGTCCGAATCGTGTATATCTGAACTCGAAAACGGTATGGCGTTCCCGGCTGGAGCGGGCTATAATGTGAGCAGAAGGAACCCGCCGCAGGCGGGAAAATATTTGATATGGAGGGTGCCACCATGAAATTTGACGTACGCTACGCCAACCACCCGGAGGACTCCGCCCTGTACACCACCGAAGAGCTCCGGCGCCACTACCACATCAGCGGCCTCTTCCAGCCGGATGAGATCTGCCTCACCTACTCCCATCAGGACCGCATTATCGCCGGCGGCGTCATGCCGGTGGAGGGCGAGCTGAAGCTGGAGAGCTGCAAGGAGCTGGCCGCCCCCTACTTCCTGGCCCGGCGGGAGCTGGGGGCCATCAACATCGGCGGCCCCGGCGTCCTCACCGTGGACGGCACGGAGTATCAGCTGAACAGCCGGGACGGCATCTACGTGGGTATGGGGGCCAAGGAGCTGGTGTTCCGCTCCCTTGAGAAGGAAAAACCCGCCAAGTTCTACGTCAACTCCAGCCCCGCCCACCGCACCTGCCCCACCGTGCTCATCCCCATGGACAAGGCCCGTTATAACCACCTGGGGGCCCAGGAGACAGTGAACGAGCGCATCCTGCGCCAGTATATCCACCCCGCCGTGTGCGAGAGCTGCCAGCTCAGCATGGGCATGACCGCCCTCATGCCCGGCAACGTATGGAACACCATGCCCAGCCACACCCACGAGCGGCGGATGGAGGTCTACATGTACTTCGACGTAGCCCCCGACCAGGCGGTGTTCCACATGATGGGCCAGCCCGGCGAGACCCGGCACATCGTCATGCACAACGAGGAGGCGGTGATCTCCCCCAGCTGGTCCATCCACTCCGGGGTGGGTACCGCCAACTACACCTTCATCTGGGGCATGTGCGGCGAGAACCAGGACTTCGACGACATGGACGGCATCCCCACCAGCGAACTGCGGTAACGCCATAGGAAAAGAGCGGCGCACCCCTGGGTGCGCCGCTTTCTTTACGCTTTTTTGGACTTTTTAGGCTTTTGGGGCAGGCGCTGGTACACCTTGGCCTCCTTTTTCAGCCGGGCGGCCAGGGCCGGGGTGAACACCCCGGGCAGAGCCCGCCACTTCCAGTTGGTGCCCAGGGTGGAGGGGATATTCATCCGGGCCTCGCTGCCCAGGCCCAGCAGGTCCTGGGCCTGCATCACCGCCAGGTCGGCGGGGGACGCCCAGGCCGCCCGCATCATTCCCCAGTGGTAGCCCTCCCGGCTGTTCAGCCGCAGGTAGGCCTTGGCGAAGGACACGTCCTTCTTGGGGGCGGTGGCCATCCAGCCCAGAATGGTGTCGTTGTCGTGGGTGCCGGTGTAGGCCACGCAGTGGGTGGGGTAGCAGTGGGGCAGGTAGTCGCTGCCGTTGTCCCGGCTGTCGAAGGCGAACTCCAGGATCTTCATGCCGGGGTAGCCCGTCTCCCGCAGCAACTCCCGCACCGAGTCGGTGAGGAAGCCCAGGTCCTCGGCGATGATGTTCTGCTTCCCCAGCTTCTTGTTGACGGTTTTGAAGAAGTCCAGGCCGGGCCCGGGACGCCAGCGGCCATTTTTCGCGGTCTCCTCCCCGTAGGGGATGGCGTAGTAGGCGTCAAAGCCTCGGAAGTGGTCGATGCGCAACATGTCGTAGACGGTGAACTGATAGGCAATCCGCTTCAGCCACCACTGGTAGCCGTCCTTTTTCATGGCGTCCCAGTTGAACAGAGGGTTGCCCCACAGCTGGCCGTCCTCAGAGAAGCCGTCGGGGGGACAGCCCGCCACCTCGGTGGGGATGCCGTTCTCGTCCAGCTGGAACTGGTCCGGGTTAGCCCACACGTCGGCGCTGTCGCCGGAGACGTAGATGGGCAGGTCGCCGATGATATACACGCCCTTGCCGTTGGCATAGGCTTTGAGGGCGTTCCACTGGCGGAAAAACAGGAACTGTACCGCCTTCCAAAAGCTGACCTGATCCGCCAGCTCCTTTTTGGCGGCGGCCAGAGCCTGGGGGCGGCGCAGGCGGATATCCTCGGGCCAGGTGAACCAGGAGGCCCCGCCGTTCTGGTCCTTCAGGGCCATAAACAGGGCGTAGTCCTCCAGCCACTCCGACGCTTCGCAGAACGCCTCGTACCCGGCGGGCGGGGATGCCAGCAGCCGATCCGCCGCCTTTTTCAGCACCGGGTAGCGGGTGGCGTACATCAGGCCGTAGTCCACATACTGGGGGTCGTCCCCCCAGTTGAGGTCCCGGTACTCCCCGGGCTTCAACAGCCCTTCCTCCGCCAGGTCGTCCAGGTCGATGAAATAGGGGTTGCCCGCGTAGGAGGAGAAGGACTGATAGGGGGAATCGCCGTAGCTGGTAGGACAGATGGGAAGGATCTGCCAGTAGGTCTGGCCTCCGGCGGACAAAAAGTCCGCGAACTGGCGGGCGGCGGCCCCCAGAGTGCCGATGCCGCAGGGGGAGGACAGAGAGGAAATGGGCATCAGGATGCCAGAGCATCTCATGAGAAGTCCACCTTTCATTTGGACCGCCGTCCCATAATCAGAACGGCGGTCCGTCGGTTAGTGTGTTGCCGCGGTCCGGGGCGGGGCAACGCTCTCCCCGTGGATGAGCTGGAAGGGCACCACGCTGTGGACCGGGGGGCGGGGGCGCTGGAGATTGTCCAGCAGCAGGTCCACCGCCTGCCGGGCCAGCTGCTGGGTGTCCTGCCGGACGGTGGTGAGCCGGGGCAGGGAGAACTGGGAGAGGGGGATGCCGTCGTACCCCACCACGGAGATGTCGTCGGGCACCCGCCGCCCCAGGTCCCGGATGGCCCGGATGGCCCCGATGGCCATCACGTCGCTGATGCAGAACAGGGCGGTGAGCTCCGGGCACCGGGCCAGCAGGCGCTTGGTGGTGTCGTAGGCGTCGGGGAGGGAGTAGCGGCAGGGCTCGCACAGGCGGGGCTCAAAGGGCAGGCCCAGCTCGTCAAAGGCCCGCTGGCAACCTTGAACCCGGCGGTAGCTGATCTGGGTGCAGGACCAGTTGCCCCCCAGCACACCGATGTGCCGGTGGCCCCGGTCCGCCAGGTAGCGCACCACCCGGTAAGCCGCCTCCCCGTCGTCGGTGGTGAGGGAGGACAGGTTGGGGAAGTCCAGCTCCTTGGCCGAGTTGGTGAGCAGCACGCATGGGACGGTGATGTGCCCGAACTCCGCCTGGAAAAACTCCAGGTCCCCCCCCAGGAACAGGATGCCCAGGGGCTTGCGCTCCCGGCACAGCCGGACGGCGTAGGCCACCTCGTTGTCGTCCTCATCCAGGTAGTAGACGGCGGCGTCCTGCTCCGCCTCCTGCAAGAGCTGCTGACAGCGCTCCACCAGGTCGGCGAAAAGCATGTTCATGGTACCCTTGACGATGACGGCGATGGAGGCGCTGGTCTGCTGCTTCAGGTGCCGGGCGTTGGTGTTGGGCTGGAAGTTCTGCTCCTCCACCACCGCCAGCACCCTCCGCCGGGTCTCCTCGGACACGTCGGGGTGGTCGTTGAGCACACGGGACACGGTGGTCACGCCCACGCCGGACAGCCGGGCAATATCCTTGATGGTCATGGGCGTTCCTCCTTTTCGACCGTCTATTTTACCGCTTTTTTGTCCTCCGCGCAACCCTTATTTTTGAGATTTTGACTTCCAGCCGGAAGCGTAAAGCCTTTTTGCCCCTTGAATGGGGCAGGGCGCCGGGCTTAACCCTTGACGGCGCCGGCCGCCACGCCCTTGATGATGTGCTTCTGGCAGGTGAGGTAGAAGATAATCACGGGGATGATGGACAGCAGGATCAGGGCCATGGTGGCGCCCAGGTCCACGGTGCCGTAGCTGCCCTTCAGGTACTGGATGTGGATGGGGATGGTGCGGTACTCGTTGATGTCCAGCACCAGCACGGGGAGCAGGTAGTCGTTCCACACCCACATGATCTCCAGGATGCCCACAGAGATCATCGTCGGCTTCAGCATGGGCAGCACCACCAGGAAGAAGGTGCGCAGGGGCCCGCAGCCGTCGATGGCGGCGGCCTCTTCAATCTCTAGGGGGATGGATTTGACGAAGCCCACGAACATGAAGATGGCCAGGCCCGCGCCAAAGCCCAGGTACACGATGGGAATGGTCCAGGGGGTGTTCAGGTGGAGCTTATCCGCCGTCTTGGACAGGGTGAACATCACCATCTGGAAAGGGACCACCATGGAGAACACGCACAGGAAGTACAACGCACGGCAGAAGGGGGAATCCACCCGGGTGATGTACCAGGCGGCCATGGAGGTGCACACGAGGATCAGGGCGGTGGACAGCACGGTGATGACGATGCTGTACTTCACGCTGTCCAGGAAGGGGTAGTTGCCGAAGGTCATGCCTTTGATGAAGTTGTCCAGCCCCGCGGACATCTCGCCGAAGGGGAGGGCAAAGGTGTCGGTCTTGACGTAGGTGTTCAGCTTGAAGGAGTTGATGACCACCATCAGCACCGGAATGACGTAGATAATGGAGATGATGGACAGCACCACGGTGAGGATGGTCTTGTTGCGGCGTTCGGCAGCGAGGGTGTTCATTACTGCTGCACCTCCTTTTTACGGGTGTAGGCAAGCTGAGCCAGACCCAGTCCGGCCACCAGGATGAAGAAGATAACCGCCTTGGCCTGGGCCACGCCCTGGGAGGCGGAGCTGGTGCCGTAGAAGGTGCTGTAGATGTTCAGCGCCAGCATCTCGGTGGTCTTGATGGCGGAGCCGTCGGGCTGGATGATGAAGGGCTGGCCGCCGGTGAGGGCCAGGTTCTGGTCAAACAGCTTGAAGCCGTTGGTCAGGGACAGGAACGTGCAGATGGTGATGGAGGGCATCACGTTGGGGATGGTCACCTTAAACAGGGTCTGGGACTTGGTGGCGCCGTCGATGCGGGCGGCCTCCAGCATATCCTCGGGCACTGCCTGGAGCCCGGCGATGTAGATGATCATCATATAGCCGATCTGCTGCCAGCACATGAGGATGATCAATCCCCAGAAGCCGTACCGGCTCTCCATCAGGATGGAGGTGCCGAACCGGCCCAGGATGCCGTCGAAAATCATGGACCAGATGTAGCCCAGCACAATGCCGCCGATGAGGTTGGGCATGAAGAACACCGTGCGGAAGATGTTGCTGCCCTTGATGTTCTGGGTGAGGATATAGGCCACGGTGAAAGCCAGCACGTTGATGAGCACCAGGGACACCACGGTGAACAGGGCGGTATACCAGAAAGCGTGGGTGAAGGTGTTGTCCTGGAACGCCTTGACATAGTTGTCGAAGCCGATGAACTTCGCGTCGGCGATCAGCTTGAATTCGCACATGGACAGGTAGATGCCCTGGATGAAGGGCCAGACAAACCCGATGATAAAGGCGGCCACCACCGGCCCCAGGAACAGCGGGAACCAGCGCCGGGTGGAACTGCGGATAGTGCCGCCTTTGCCTTTCTTGTTCCATTTCAAGGTATCAGCTCCCTTTTCTTAAAAAATATTGAGAAGCCGCCTCCTTTGTCCCAATGCTCCGAATGGGGCGCGAGGCGCTGAGACAGAGGGTGGGGCGGGCGATTGGGCCCGCCCCACCACAGCTTTCCCTATGATCTTGTGCGCGGCGCCGTTTTAGCCGTTGGCGTTCTTGTACTGCACGGCCCAGCCGTCCACGAAGGCGGTGCGGACCTGCTCCCAGTTGGCGTCGGACTGGTCGGCGTTGTAGGCGTTCAGCGCGGACACGATGGCCTTGCGGTACTCGTCCACGTTGGGCTGGAAGTTGGTGGCGGCGTTCATGGAGTAGCAGCCGTTGGCGGAGTACTCCTCGGCGGCAGCCAGGAAGCCGTTGGTGGACTTGGCGGCCTGCTTATAGGGCATGACGCCGAAGGTGTCAACCAGCTTGCGGGAAGCGTCGGGATCGGTGACGCACCACATCATGAAGTCCATGGTGGCCTTCTGGTCGGCCTCGGAGGCCTTGGAGTTGATGGCCCAGTAGTTCTCGGTGCCCACGTTCAGGCCGGCCTTCTCCTCGCCGGCCACGCCGCAGTAGTAGGGGATCATGGTGGCGTTGGGCACGGCATCGGCCACGCCGCTCTCACCGGAGAAGGCCCAGGAGCCGTTGACATAGAAGGCGGCCTTGCCGGTCTTGAACTCGTTCAGGGGGTCGTGGCCGCCCACGGACAGCTCCTTGGGGTCGGTCAGGCTGTTGTTGATGCACAGGTCGTAGAGCATCTTATAGTTGTCCATATACTTGCCGGTGATGCTGGGCGGGCACTCCTTCCAGACCTCGCCCTCCTGCTCGTAGTAATACTCCAGGTTGGCCATGTGGCCGGTGAAGCGCCAGGAGGAGGAATCGTCCATGTCGGAGGAGCTGAAGGCGTCGAAGCCCAACTCGGCGGCCCGGGCGTGGATGTCCTCCACCACGGTTTTCAACGTCTCGAAGTTCTTGATGTCCTCTACCTTGTGGCCGGCTTTCTCCACCAGGTCGGGGTTGACGATGATGCCGTAGCACTCGTAGCAGTAGCTGATGGACACTAAGTGGCCCTCGTCATCGTACAGGGTGTACTCATCGGTGGTCAGCTCCTTGGCGATGGGGCTGTCCTTCAGGTCCACGGCGTAGTCCTTCCAGTCCTTCACCGCGGCCTGGTTGCCGATGATGAACAGGGTGGGGGGATTGGACTTGTCCATCTCGGAGTTCAGGGTCTGGCTGTAGGTGCCGGAGGCGGCGGTGACCACCTTCACGGGCACGCCGGTCTTGTCGGTGTACATCTTGGCCACTTCCTGGAGAACGTCGTCGGACTCGGGTTTGAAGTTGAGCCAGTAGACGGAGCCCTCAGCTTTCTTTCCGCCGCAGCCGGCCAGCAGGGACACCAGCAGCAGGCAGGAAAGAGCCAGTGCAGACAACTTCTTCATCATTTTCTTTTCCTCCTAATCGTTTAATGTAGCGTCGGACTGGAAACGTTCCTGGTAGCGTTACCGGGAACGTTTCCAGCTCCCGGTAACAACATCATAGCAATATCATACTCGGTTTGCAAGAGAAAATTTGTCGAATCCAACAACTTCGGAGGATTGCAAAAAATCAGAGCCTTATTTTTGTGGAAAATGCTTGATTGACAGGCAGGATTTTCTAAAATAAAGAAAAAGCTCCTTTGGCTTCCACAAAAAGCCAAAGGAGCTTGGGAAAGGGACCCGTTTTAATACCGGCGGATCACCGCCACCACCCGGCCCAGAATGGAGCAGCCCTCGCCGTCGATGGGCTGGTACTGACCGCTGGAGTTCTCCGGGTGGAGCCAGATGTGGCCGTCGCTGCCCCGGCGGAAGGTCTTGACGGTGGCCTCGTCCTCGAAGAGGGCCACCACAATGTCGCCGTTGCGGGCCAGGGGCTGCTGGTGGACCACCACCACGTCGCCGGGGAGGATGCCCGCCTCCAGCATGGACTCGCCCCGGACCTTCAGGGCAAAATGCTCCCCGGAAAGGCCGCCGGTGTCGAAGGTAAGGTATTCCTCGATGTTCTCCTGGGCCAGAATGGGGGTGCCCGCCGCCACGTAGCCCACAAGGGGCACCTGGTCCTTGCGGTTGAAGGCGGCGTTGGTAATGGAGATGGCCCGGGTCTTGCCCTCGGCCTGGGTGATGCAGCCCGCCTCCCGGAGGCCCTTCAGGTGGAAGTGAACGGTGGCGGGGGATTTCAGGCCCACGGCCTGGGCGATCTCCCGCACGGAAGGGGGGTAGCCGTGGTCGGTGGCAAAGGACAGGATAAAGTCGTAAATCTGCTGCTGTTTGGGGGTCAATTTAGCCATGGCGCAAGCTCCTCTCAAAGTCGTCCGCCGGCGGGACGCCGAAGGTTTCTGGCTCTATGGCTGTATTATACCACACCTCGTTCGAAATGTCAAACGTTCGTTCTAAAATTTTTGTAGTTTTGAGTGACGGCCCTCCCGGCCCCGTTTCCGGGTCAGATCAAAGACGATGAGGGCGGCGCAGCCCACCGCCAAAAGCCCCAAAATAAGGATGGCGCAGTTGCGGAAAAATGCCTGCGGCAGGATGTTGATGATCTGGTCCTGGGCGGGGTCGAAGAGCCAGTTGTCCTTCCCGGGGAAGAACAGGGCGTGGAAGACCACAAAGGCCCGGTCAAAATCCATGGCGGCCAGCGCCCCCACCAGGAGGAACAGGCCCCCAAGCCCGGCGCCCGCCCAAAACGCTGGGCCCCGGCCCAAAAGGAGAGCGGGGCGGTGGCGGCCCCGGCGGATGAGCAGCAGGCAGGCGGCGGCCAGGGCCAGGGCGCCCACCAGCACCTGGAGGTCCAGCTGAAACAGAAAGCGCACGTCGGTGAAGTGGCTTTTGCCGCTCTCCGACCACCGAAGCACGCCGGTGGAGAACTCCTCCCCGCCCTGACAGTAGTCCATCATCTCGTCAAAAGCGGTCTTGATCTCCGCCTCCGTCAGGCCGGTGGATTCCTCCAGCCCCAGGGGGCCGATTTGGGCGTAGTAGAAGGGACGGCACAGGATGGGCACGGCGATGGAGCCGGTGAGCAGGGCCAGCGCCAGGGCGACGGCCAGCAAAACGGTAAAGGACTTGCTGTCTTTCACAAAGATTCCTCCTTTTCGGGCAGGGCGGACAGGGCAATGAGGACCTGGGAGGGCAGGTAGAACAGCCACATCCCAACGGAGACGGCGAAATAGGGCGGGGAATCGGGGGGCAGGGCGTTGAACAGCCCCACGCACACGTCGCACCCCACGAACAGGGTGAGGCCCAGGGCAAAGGTCTGCCAGCGGCGCCCCTTCAGCCGCCAGGCCAGCAGGGTGTTGGATGCCAGCTGGGAGAAGTACAGCGCCGCCAGCAGGTTCACCGGGGAGGCCATACGGAGGGCGTACACCCCCAGCCCCGCCCCCAGGGCCAGGGCGGAGCGCAGGGGCCAGGCGCTGTCCGCCCCGGCCCGGCGCAGACGGACATAGTAGACTGTCTGGACGCACAAAAACAGGGCGACGCCCAGGGCGTAGTGGTCGTTCCGCACCAGCAGGAACCAGTCCGCCCCGGCGGTGAGGGCCAGCGCCAGGGGAACCAGCCTGTCCCCGCCCAGCAGGGAAAAGGCCAGACACAGCAAAATCCCGGCGTACTTGATAAAAGTGGTCTGGTCCCCCTGCCCGATCAGGTCCAGCACCAGAAAACAGGCGTATATCGCCCCCTCCACCGACAAAAAGGAGGACAAAAGGGCGGGGGACACGCGCCTACTCATGGCGGGGCTCCTCTGGGCCGGACAGGTCCCGCTTGATGCCGGAAATCACTTGGTAAAACTCCTCAGGGGTCTGGATTTTGCACCCCCGCTCCTTCCAGTAGGAGGCGTAGGGCACCCCCTTCAGATACCAGGCCAGGTGCTTGCGCATCTCCAGGCAGGCGATTTTCCCTCCCTTGTGGGCCAGGGCCAGCTCAAACTGCCGGACGGCCGTGTCCATCCGCTCCGTCAGCGGGGGTAGGGGCGGGACCTCCCGCCCCTCCAGGGCGGCGGCGCACTGCTCCAGCAGCCAGGGGTTCCCAAAGGCCCCCCGGCCCACCATGGCCATGTCCGCCCCGGTTACCTTCAAAATGCGCACCGCGTCCCTGGCCGAAAACACGTCCCCGTTGGCAATGACCGGGATGGACACCGCCTCCTTCACCTGCCGGATATAGTCCCAGTTGGCCGCGCCTGAGTACATCTGGGTCTTGGTCCGCCCGTGGACCGCCACGGCGGACACCCCCGCGTCCTCCATGCGGCGGGCGAACTCCACGCAGTTGATGGAGCCCTTGTCCCAGCCCAGCCGGAATTTGACGGTGACGGGTTTCCCCCCCGCCCCACGGACCACGGCGGCGGCCACCCGCGCCGCCTTGTCCGGGTCCCGCATGAGGGCGGAACCGTCCCCGGAGTTGGCCACCTTGGGCACGGGACAGCCCATGTTGACGTCAATGATGTCCGCCCCCGACCGCTCCAGGGCCAGGGCCGCCCCCTTCTCCATAAAGGGCTCGTCGCAGCCGAAGATCTGGACGGCGGCGGGGTGCTCGTCCCGCCCCAGCTCCAGCAGGGTGGGAGTCTTTCTGTCCCCGTAGCACAGGGCTTTGGCGCTCACCATCTCCGTCACGGTATAGCACCCGGACCGCTCCCGGCACACCGCCCGGAAGGCCAGGTCGGTGACCCCCGCCATGGGGCCCAGAGCCAGCCGGGTGTTCAGTTCCACACTGCTGATTTTCATGGAATACGCTCCCGCTTCGTAAATTTACCCCATATCATATCAAATTCCGCCCAAAAAGGCAAGACAGGTTGCGACGGGCTTTTTAGGACAAGCATTTTATAATAAATAAAGTTTCCATAATATGGGCTTTTTACTTACGCTAAAACCATGGAGGGATGGACCATGACGGCAAACGAGGGGACCAGGCGGGAAAAGCGGGGGCGGCAGCTGTCGCTGCCCACAGTGATGCGGCTGAGCGACTGCGCGGTGCGGTTCCTGCTGGCGGCGGTGCTGGCGGGGGCGGAGCTGATGGGGGGACACTCCCTGTTTGCCCTGTCCCTGGTGGCGGTGTGCAAACCGGGGCTGGAGGGGCTGGCGGCCCTTGTGGGGGCGGCCCTGGGCTACCTGTCCTTCCGGGGGGTACTGGAGGGCCTGCGGTACATCGCCGCCTCCATGATGGTGTACGCCGTGGCCCTGGCCATGGGGGAGTTCGAGCTGTATCACCGGCCCTGGTTCATGCCCGTTGTGGCGGCCGCCCTCAACGGCATGGTGGGCTTTGTCTACCAGTCCGCCGCCGGGTGGAGCCGGGGGGCGGCGGTGGGCTTCGTCACCGAGACCATCCTCACCGCCGGGGCGGTGGTGCTCTACCGCCAGGCCTTCGACCTGTGGGAGAACCGCCGCCCGGGGGGTGAGATCACCGCCCGCCAGCTGGCGGGGGCCATCGCCCTGGCCGCCTCCCTGATGATGACCCTCACCAGGGTAAACGTGGCGGGGGCCTACTCCCTGGGGAGGGTGCTGTGCGTGCCCGTGGTGCTCATCGCTGCCTGGCGTGGCGGGGTGGGCATGGGGGCCGCCGCCGGGGTGGCGGCGGGGCTGGCCATGGGCTTCTCCGCGGGGCTGCCCGCCTGGTACACCCTGGCCTACGCCCTGCCGGGACTGGTGGCCGGCGTTTTCGTCAAGCAGAGCCGCCTGATGTGCGCCGCAGCCTACGCCCTCAGCGGCGCGGCGGCGGCCCTGTGGACCTGGGACCTGGGGCCGGGGGGCGCCTTTACCTGGGAGCTGGCAGCGGGGACGGCGGTGTTTCTCCTCCTGCCGGACAAGCTGCTGCGGCGGCTGTCCGCCCTACTGCGCCAGGAGGAGCCGGAGGAGGAGAGCTTCCACGCCCGCCGGTTTGCCGCCGACCGGCTGAAGGACACCGCCGAGGCCTTCCGGGCGGTGTCCGGGGGGCTTCGGGCGGCGTTCCAGGCCCCCGCTGTCCCCAACGACGGAGACGCCGCCCGCATTTTCGACCGGGCGGCGGACCGGGTGTGCGTCAAGTGCAAGCAGCGGGAGCGGTGCTGGCAGCGGGAGTACCAGGTGACCAAGACCGCACTGGCCGACGCCCTCACCCCCATGCTGGACCGGGGGGCGGGGGCGCTGGAGGACTTCCCGCCCCACTTCTCCAGCCGGTGTATCCGCTTTGAGACCTTTCTGGTGGCGGCCAACGGGGAGCTGTCCGCCCTGCTGAGCCGCAGGCGGTACGACAGCCGGGTGCGGGAGAGCCGGGCGGCGGTGTGCGCCCAGTACGGCCACATGGCGGCGGTGCTGGACCGGGCGGCGGCGGAGCTGGCCCAGGAGCCCGCGGTAGACGTGCGCCGCCAGCGGCTGGTAAAGCAGCGCATGGCCGCCCTGGGCTTGGAGGGCCGGGTGACGGTGTGGTCCGACCAGTATGGCCATCTACAGCTGGAGGTGGAGGGCCAGGGGGCGGAGCAGCTCAGCCGGGAGGGGGAGATCGGCCGGCTGTCCGCCATCCTGGGCGTCCCTCTCCGGGACGCGGACAGCCAGCGGGGCCATGCCCGCCTCTGCCAGCGGGAGCCGCTGATGGCGGTGGCCGGGGTGGCCGGGGCGGACCGGGAGGGTCAGCCCATCAGCGGAGACGCGGGGGTGTGGTTCAAGGACGGCGCGGGGCGGCTGAACTTCCTTTTGTGCGACGGCATGGGCAGCGGGTCCGCCGCCCGGGAAGACAGCGAGAATGCCCTGCGGCTGCTGGAGAAGTTCCTCCGGGCGGGACTGGCCCCGGAGGAGGCGCTGACCACTGTGGGAGAGGCCCTGGCCCTCCGGGGGGAGGAGGAGGGTGGATTCACCACGGTGGACCTGCTGCAGATCGACCTGTTCAGCGGCAAGAGCGGGGTGTACAAGCTGGGGGCGGCCCCCACCTACCTGCGCCGGGGCGGCGGGGTGGAGCGTTTGTGCGGCGAGTCCCTGCCCGCCGGGGTGGCGGCGGGGGAGCTGTCCACGCCGGACGCCTTTGCGTTGTCCCTGGACGCGGGGGACTGCGTGGTTCTGGTGAGCGACGGGGTGACCACGGGGAAGGAGGACCGCTGGCTGCGCAAGCTGCTGGCCGAGTTCGACGGCCTGTCTCCCCAGGCCCTGGCGGCCCAGATTTTGCAGGAGAGCGGCCAGCGCTCCGGCGGGGAGGACGACCGAATGGTGATCGCCATCAAGCTGGACGTGAGGACATAAAAACATAGGCAAGGGCCCGGAGGATGTTTCCTCCGGGCCCCTTTTTATTCTGCGGGGATGATTCCCCGGTCCAGTTTCAGCCGCAGCACCCGCAGCACGCTCTCGTCCAGCCGCTCCTGGGGGATGGTCCCGTTTTCCACCGCCTGGGTCAGAGCGGCCACGGCCTCCTCCAGGTTTTGGGGGCACAGCAGCAGATCCACCCCGGCCCGGACGGCCCCCACGGCGATATCGCCACTGCCGTAGTGGTCGGTCATGGCCTGCATCTTCAGGCTGTCGGTGATGACCACCCCGTCAAAGCCCAGTTCCTCCCGCAAAAGCTCCGTCACAATTTTGTGGGACAGCAGGGCGGGCTGGCCGTCCACGTCGGCAATGATGAGATGGCCCATCATCACCGCGTCCGCCCCCGCCTCAATGCCCGCCCGGAAGGGGATGAGCTCCGCCGCGCGCAGCTGGTCCAGGGTCTTGTACACGTACACCGAGCCGTAGTGGCTGTCGGCGGAGGTGTCCCCGTGGCCGGGGAAGTGCTTGAGGGCGCAGGCCACGCCCCCCTGGTGGAAGCCGCCCACGGCGGCGGCCACCAGCTGGGCGGCCTGGTCAAAATCGTCGCTGTAGGCCCGGTCGCCGATGACGGTGTTCTTTGGGTTGGACCACACATCGGCCACCGGGGCCAGGTCCATGTTGAAGCCGCAGGCGCTCATGTCGGCGGCGATGGTGGCGGCGTTTTCCGCCGCCTTATTCGGTCCCTGGTCCTTGAAACCCAGCATAGGGCCTATGTAGGTGGTGCCGATGGTGCTCATCAGGCGGTTCACCCGCCCGCCCTCCTCGTCGCAGGTGAGGATGAGGGGGATCTTGGAATAGCCCTGGACGTTGGCCAGCATGGTTTTGGTCTGATCTATGGTCACTAGATTGCTGGCGTTATACAGCAGCCCCGCCACGGGGTACCGCTCCAACGCCCGCCGGGTGGCCTCTCCCGCCGCCGTCACCTTACCGATGCCGGAGACCAGGTCGGCTGGCTGGACCACAAAGAGCTGGCACACCTTCTCGTGGAGGGTCATCTCCGCCAGCAGCCGCTCCGCCGGGTCGGGGGTGGGCGTAGGGGGCGGCGTGGGCGTGGGAGCCGGAGTGGGGGTGAGCGAGGGGGCGAGGGGCAGGGAGGGGCTGGGCTGTGGTGTCTGCGCCGAAGACTGGCGTAGGATCAGCGCCGCGAAAACAGCGATAGCCAGCAGGACGACGGCCAACACCGCCGCGGGGATCAGCCAGATTCGGGAGGGCGGAGCGCTTCTTTTTCCTCTGTACACGGCAGGGACCTCCGTACTATTTTTCTCGGCCCCTATTGTATACCATTTTTCCCCCCGCCGCAAGTGCGGTGCGACCGGGATTTTTGGCTGGTCCCATCCGCATATGGGACGGGCGGGGGAAAATAGGGTTGCAGCAAGGGGGGCGGGGCGGCGTTCTCGCACCATTCCCGCCCGGCGCACATAGATTGAAGTGAAAACAACGGCGGGGCCGCAGATTTAGCTGCGGACACCGCCGGGACTTGGAGGAGGCTTTCGGATGCCCAATATACAGTACTTTTTGGGAGGCAATACGCCCTCGGGTTTTTACTCGCTCTACCACCAGCTGTCCGACCCCGCTCGGATGCGGGCGCTGTACATCATCAAGGGCGGGCCGGGCAGCGGCAAGTCCACCCTCATGCGCCGGGTGGAGCGCCATGTCCAGGCCGCCGGACTGGAGACGGAACAGGTGCTGTGCTCCGGCGACCCGGATTCTTTGGACGCTGTGATGATTCCCAAACTGGGGGCGGCGCTGGTGGACGGCACAGCGCCCCAGGGGGTTGTGCCGGAAGTACACGAGGGACGAAGGGCAAGGTCAAGGGCCGTACTTTTTCTTTGAAAAGAAAAAGTACCAAAAAGAAACTTTTAACCGCGAAACTGCGTTTCGCTTGAGGTTTTTATTAGAATTTCCAGGTAATCGCAACATTTTGCTGACCTGTTTCCGGCTGCTTTTCACCGACCTCGATTTTCTCAACCAGCCCTACCACTAACTCCCGGGGGATGGTTTCCAGCTTAAGCAGCTCACGCGCCCGCTCCATCAGGTCGGTTTGCTGTTGGTCTCCTCCCCGTTTGTTCAGCTCCTCCTCAATGTGCACCAGCCGCCGCTCCAGGCGGCTTTTTTCGTCCAGGAAGGACTGGTTCAGCTCCACAAACTGGCTTTCGCTGATGATCCCGGCCACCTTGTCTAAGTACAGCGTCTTGAGAGCCTGGCTGCGTTTTTCCAGTTGAGCGGCAATGGATTTTTGCTCCTGCTCCAGCGCCTCCCGGCAAGTGTCCTTCTGCGGCTGGATGTCCTTGGCGTCCAGTTCATAGTAGGTCTGGACATAATAGCGGATGCGCTCGGATACTAGATCAATGAGCTGATCCAGCCGGACGGAGTGGCGGGTGCACAGCTTGTTTTTTCCGCTGTCGGCGTACAGCTTACAACGGAGGTAACTTTGCTTGCCGTTGGAGCATTTGCTCATGGTGGAACCGCAGTCGGCGCATTTCACCAGGCCGGACAGCAGGTGAGCTTCCCCGAAGCCGTCCGTCTTGGTACGCAGGCGCAATCCCCGCTGGACGGCGTCGAAGGTGGCCCGGTCGATGATGGCCTCGTGGGTGCCCTCCACCCGGTACCACTGGTCCTCCGGGGTGTCGATGATGACCTTGGATTTGTAGCTCACCTTTTTCCTGCGACCCTGGATCATCACGCCGGTGTACATCTCGTTGGTAAGGATGCGTCCTACCGTCACCTTGTTCCACAGGCCGAAGTCGTTCTTCATGGGGTGGTTGCAAGTCCAGCCCCGTTCGGCCTTGTAGCGGGTGGGGTTGGGGACCCCCTGCTGGTTCAGCAAATAGGCGATGTTCTGCCGCCCGTGGCCTTCCAGGGACCATTGGTAAATCTGGCGCACCACCTCCGCTGCTTCTGAATCCGGGATAATGTGGTTTTTGTCCGCCGAGTCCTTTCGGTAGCCGTAGATGGGGAACCCTCCGATGTATTTGCCCTCCCGCCGCTTCAGGTCGAACACCATACGGACGTTCTCGGACAGATCCTCCAAGTACCACTCGTTCACCAGGCCGTTGATCTGTCGGGCCTTTTTGTTGCCCTTCACTTCTGTGTCGGCGTTGTCGGCTACAGCGATGAAGCGGATGCCCCAAATGGGAAACAGGCCGTGGATGTACTTCTCCACCAGCTCCATATCACGGGTGAAGCGGGATTGGGACTTGCACAGGACAATTTGGAACTTTTTCTGCTTGGCGGCCTCGATCATGCGGTTGAAGTCCGGGCGGTCACTGTCCACCCCGGAGAAGTCCTCATCACAAAAAATCGAGTAAATATCCCAACCGTGGTCGATGGCGTAGTGGGTCAGCAGGGATTTCTGGTTCTGGATGCTCTCGGACTCGGGCTGGTGCTTGTCTTCATCCTCCTTACTCAGTCGTGTATAGATCGCGCAAAGGATTTGTTACACCTCCTCAAAGGCGTAACTGCTCAATACCATCATACCCTATGAGCAGCCGCATGGCAAGAAATTATTTTAAATGCCTTTGCCGACACAACGGCAAAGGCATCATTTGTGTAGTTCTTTTGTGAGCCAGGCAGTGATAGCCCGGCGGATGGCTTGATTTGGGGGGGCGGCACTGGATGGATGGTGTTCGGTAATGATGAAAGGTTGACTTTTCATAAAAATCACCATGCAGACCGTTACACGGTCTGCACAAATAGGGATGAAAGGGTGCAGACAAACGGTCACCTTTCTTATAAAATTGAGTTGAGGAGAACGCAAACTACAACGCACGGGAAGGCAAGTCGTAGACTGCTTTCAGAGTTTAAGCCAGTATTAAAATCAGTGTTAGGATCACCTTTTCAAGCACAAAGTGGCGCTTTGAGCCCGGACACTAAGGATTGTATTAACACCTGTTAATTGCCTGGCGATTCAGTCACTGTTTTCTCCTCACCATTTCGCTATGAGGAGGGGGTAGATTGAAAGTTGTATTTCCAACCTGCTGCGGGGTGGATGTTCACAAGTCGTTTTTAGTAGCCACCATTATCAAAACGGCGAGAGATAGTTTGCAGCCGAGCTATCAAAAAAAGCGCTTTTCTACATTCAATTCGGATTTGAACCGCTTTGCAAATTGGCTGCATGAACATGAGTGCTTGGACGTTTGCATGGAATCCACCGAAAAATACTGGGTGCCTGTGTTTAACATCCTGGAAAAGCGGGGCATCTGTGTCGTCATCGCCAACCCGAAATGGGTCAAGGCTGTGAAAGGAAATAAAGACGACACCAAGGACTCCAAGTGGATTGGGGATTTGTTTCGTATCGGTTTGGTGAAAAGCAGCTTTATTCCGGCCAAGGATATCCGTATTCTGCGGGAATTGACCCGTTACCGTTACAAACTCACTTCTATGAAAAGCAGTGAAAAGAACCGTTTCCAGAACGCCTTTACCGTCTGCAATGTGGCGCTTGACTCCATCGTGTCTGATATGTTTGGGAAGTCCGCGACCGCAATCACGGATTACCTGACATCCGATGAGGATTTTGACCCGCAGCATTGCATTTCTCTTTTACAACGTTCTCTCAAGAAAAAGGCGGATGACGTTCTCGCGTCTATTGAGGGATACGAAATTTTGCCGGAGCAGAAATACCGCATTGGCATTGTCCGCGACCATCTCCACTACCTTGAGAAACTGATTGAGCGGGTGGATTTCTGTATCAACGCCATGGTTGAAAAGTACGACGGGGCTATTTCGCTCCTTTGCACCATTCCGGGCATTGACCGCAGCTCCGCAATCACGATCATCTCCGAAATTGGCGTGGATATGGCTCAGTTCGGTTCCTCCAAGCGCCTTTGCTGCTGGGCCGATCTCACCCCCGGCAATAACGAATCCGCCGACAAGAAAAAGTCTGTCCGTATTTCACGTGCGGGAGTTTATCTCAAACCTGCGCTGGTGCAAGTCGCCCACGCAGCCGTGAAGGACAAGACGAATCCCTATTATGCGCTGAAATATGAACGTATCGCCAAGCGCCGGGGAAAGAAACGGGCCATTATCGCTATCGCCAGGATGATTCTGACCGCTATTTATTCCATGCTCTCCACTGGGGAAATCTGGAATCCTGTTGACCTGTTCAAAATTGATATGCCCGAGCATCTAAAAGAGCAGCAGCTTCAAAAGGCTGTGAGGCAGGCTGTTCACTTCCTCGAAAGCCAAGGGCTTAAGGTGAGTTAGCTTCCCTCCATAACTTGAAAGTGCCCTGAAAAACTCGTAGTTTAGCAGGGCTGTTCTTTTGCGCCCCTGCGGTGGCCCTAAAACGCGCGTATCTTTCACACTATCGCCTCCGCCTAAATATATGAAATAAAAACCGAGGAATATGAAAAGGCAAATACCTCCTAGTCGCATACGGTGAACACAGGAGGAATTTGCCTTATAGAACGTAAAAAATGAGTTTAAAAATGGGGCGATGTTTAAACACGATTTTCTTGATTTTTACAACAGACAATTTAGTTCAAAATCAGGTCTGAACCTAACAAGCTGCTGGAGCTGGCCCGTCCAGAGCTGTTTACGGGAAGATATGCCTCTTGAATCGCGCTTTTTAGACAATCGTATGGCTCACACTCATTGGTCATAGTCCCTTTTAGAAGGCTGTCCTCCATGTTCTCCAGCCAAGTCTGAAGCACGTCTTGAATCAATACTGTGTTGTTTCTTTTGTTTTTGGTCAGTGCCATAATAATCCGTTGGTCAAAATAGCTTTTCTGCGAATAGCCCGGTTGCCTGCTATTGAATACTTTAGCTACGAGTTCTCTACGAAAATCTTCAGTCAATGTTGTGTTTTGTGCAATTTTTGTGATCAGTGTTTCTATATATTGATAGCTGTAATCGGCAGCAGAGGTCATTCCATTCAAAATTTTTTCGCAGTCATCCTCGTTTAGCCCGGCGGGATAGGAAGGCCAACGCAAATCTTCCCGTTTTGCGTTGAGAAAGCGGCCGAGCCGCCGTACAAAAATACTCGCATCTGAGCTGTCAGGCAGGAGGCCGTGGCAGATTCCTGTGCGAATCATCTCTACATCCTCGATGTGGCGCAACATTTTCTGTATGTCCACATTCACGTCCCCCAACCTGCTTCTGCAATAGTCAAGAAATGTTTCAAGTTGCCGCATCCCGTAGTCGTGATACACTGCGTACAGTCCTGTGCTGATTTCATATAGTCGCCCGGATGCGGTCGTGGCATGGGGACGGGCTGGTTCCGGTGCTACAAAAAACAGTGGTACTCCCAAACTGCCGAAAGCCATTTGATTCAACGCTTTCAGTTTGCCGCCCTGAAGGAACAACGGAAGGGCTTGTTTTTTGTTCATTTCCCGCTGCCTCCTTTCGAGGGGATACCTAGCTGGGGGCCACTCAGATTAAAATGTATCGAGCAGGGCTTTGAGGGGATAAAAGTCGTGCCCCTCATTGCATTACTACCCAAGAAAACGTACCTCAACACGCTGTCGGGCACTCCGATATTTCGCCGGGTCGTCACTTGGTCGTCAGTGCCGCTGCCTTCCTCCGAGAGAATGGTGGCAGAGTATTTTCCAGATTCCTTCTGAACCAGCTTCACTTGGAACAGACGTGGATTTGTTGTTTCCCAGGCGCACAAAACTAACCGTTCCATGGTCAGGTAATCTCCGTAAGCATCTGCCCTAGCGGTTCGGAACATCTCGGCAGCTTCGCTGAAATTACCGTTTACCCAGTTCTCCACACCGCACAGAAAATATGCTGGAGCAAATACTTCCGTTCCCATCTGGTCATGAAAGCTGATGAACAGTCGGCACAGTGCGACAAGTTCTGCCCATTCTTTCTCAGTGAAAGCAATGCGCTGCTTTTCTGCCAGCATGGGTGCCTGTCCCAGACAGAACCACTTGGCCCGTAGCAGCATCATAACACAGCGCTCACTTTTTGTGTGGCGGATTGTGTTCATCTGCTCCGAAGCCTCCAAAAATTCAATGACTTTTTGGGCATCGGCCTGAATGCTACGCTTTAGTTCACGAATCTGCTTCTCTTGGCAACGAGAACTTCCGCCGAGAGAAAGCTGCTCATAGGAGAACGTGTCCTGACAAAGAGCCAGATAGCAGTCCATTTTCAGCAAATCTAGCTGATTTTTTTCCAACTTGCTACGGGCCGTGTCATGATACCACAGGCGTCTAGCCTTCATGAACAGGTATGCGTCGCTGTTTTTTCTCTCTACATTATTGGAGAGTTTTTTCAGTAGCGCATCGGCCTGTTCCATATAATCGTAGACTTTGAAAATCTTCTCCATCAGCTGCTTTGGCGCATAACTATACAGTAACTCGTCCAAGTCCAGCATAAAACTGATGTCATTGACTCGATCGGCCAGCTCCCTTTGGAAGTGGTCTTCAGTATCGGGATCCCGCATCAATGGCAGAGACTCCGCATAGCTTAGAAAAGCATTGAGTAAGATGTCCAGTAAGTTGTTGGAGGAAAATGTATGCTGCATCCGATTAGTTTTGCCCTTTAGGTGAGTGCGGAAGACTTGCCGAATCGTCTGTGTGATTTTCTGGTAGTTACTATAATCAAACCGATCTGCAGTACGTATACTCTGCTGCAGATTAGCGCATAGTTCAATTTGCAGGCGGCTGTACTGGGAACTGTTGTTTCTGCCGTCGTGCTCCAGCTGCTCCATCGCTTTAGTCAGTCTAAGCCGGATATCCTCCAATTCTTCTGGGATGTGCTCCCCTTTCTGATATGCCTCACGCAGGAAATGCGCGTAGACCAGCGTTGCCTCCGGGTCTTGAGCAAAACGTTCATTTTCGATGAGTTTGCCAGCAATGAGCTGCCAATAATCTTTATACTCCTCATAGTCGCCGGATACGGTGGCATCTGAATATTTTCCGTGGCTGTTTGGGCCAAACTGACGGATGATCTCGATAATCTTTCGGACATCCAGCTCTGACTGGGCCGCGTCCATCAGCTCAAGCAGAATTTTATATTCCCGGTCTTTCCTTTTTTTCGTTGTATCGCCAAGAGGAAGGTCATCCAGCAAACAGATATAGTTTTCTGCCTCACAGGGGTCGCGAAAACGCAAAAAGTTCTCATCCCCCAAATAGTCAAGGCTGACGTATCTGGACTCGATCAAACTATCAGATTGTAGAATGCTGATGATCTGAGCGGTATCTGAACCATACGACACATACCGTCGGCCATTATCATCCCGCATCAACTGTAGTAGCAGCGACAGAGGCAACTCTATGCCGAACTCGCTGGACAGCGCCAGCGCGGAGTTCAGTGTTACGATGGCCGCACACATTTTCTGATGCTTTTCCCGCTTCAACCGTTCTAAGTCATCCTCATCAGGCTCTGCCCGCCCCTGGCTGTAGTGGGGGAAGTGCGTCTCCAAATAGAGCTGGAGTTTGACCTGGTAGGATGCAAGCGGGCCCATTTTTGCGATTTCCTTCAGGGTTGCGATATAGTCATCAATATATTCCTCCATGCTCTGCGCTGTACGATCCTCGGAGTAGCGCGTCTCCTTGCTAAAACGCTGCTTTAAAAGGTTGGAAACATCGCGGTATTCCTCATCAAATTCAAACTTAAACAACGTTTGCAAAATATAAAGCAGGCTTGTGTGTTTGCGCAGAAAATCGTCGCCATTGCGGGGGGAATCCTTGCGTCGCCTGATTTCCTTTAGACTTCGTTTAAAGTCTCCACCCAGGGAGTCTAGGACGACATACATCTGTTCTTCTTCAGCACTGCTAAGGTGCTGCTTCAAATGGATATCTTGTCCACAGTCCAGCTTATAGCAGCTTCCTATCACCAGTACATTGCAGGTAAACAGCGCCTTTTGAAGCTTTTGGTAATCAGACGGCCTGCGCTGTGAGCTACTCCCGTCCCAAATCAGGACAGCGTGGGTTACTCGCTCACCGTTAACTTCGTCGATGCTTTTGAATTGCTCGTGGATAAACCGGCTGATCCTATCTTCAGCTCCTGCTTGTAGTTCTCCGTGGATGAAAAATACAGGATAATTCCGCTTGGCAGCCAGATCCAGCGCCAATTTTGCAAGGGTGGTGGTTTTGCCGCTGTTGCTTGCGCCGTCCAAAATAACCGGTTTACGTTGGGAGCCGTCGGATACTTTCAGCCTGTTCATCACGGCTTTTCTAAGTTGTGTGTCAATATCCCGTTCAATGTAAAACGGTTTTTCCCCCGGTATCGTACGGAATAAGTTCCACTTCGGGACACCTCTCTGGGTCAAAAAGTTGGCAAACCGCTTGGCCCGTTTCCCGTCAGCAAGGGCTTGACCAGCGAGGATGTCATCGTCAATCAGACAGAGGTTGTCGCCGTTGAGACTGTGAATCTCGATTCGGGGGATATGAAAAGGGATAAAGCGGTTGTTGTCCAGATTGAGGGTCAGGGTGGTATAAAATGCGGCATCGTTCCTTGTGTCAGCCCTACTCTCAAAGCTATCGAATTGCTCCGGCATGTACTTCCTGACTTCCTGAATCAGGCTTCTGTGCTCCACAACCAGAATGCGGCTCTCAAGCAATTCCCTGATTCCCGGGAATTGCTCCAGGTTTTCTGGGGCTCCAAACCAAAAAACGCTGCACTCGGGCATTTGTATCAGCCGGTCAGACAATAAATCCTCCGTCAGCCAGTCGTGCTGAGGATCCCAGCCGTCGATTACCAGGACACCGTAGCTTTGCAAGTAGGTATCAGCTATCCAGTCGATCCGTTTCTCTATATTTTGCTTGAAAATATGTTTATTGCGGGGAGTATCAAGGCAAGGCGGGGTATCCTCCCCGCCGCAAAGGGGCACACAGTAATGCCGGTCTTTATTCATGTATTTTTTGGATGCCTTAGTCTCTGTGGATGGAATCCAAGTCAAGGCATAGTTTTCCCCTGCGGCCGAAATCAGCGAACCGTCAAAAGAGGAGGTATACAAAAGACTCCATCGAAAATCTAGAATCGTCCTGAACGAGTCCTGCGGAGAGAGATGCTCCGCTTGTGCGCAGATTCGCTCCATGAGCTGCTTTGCGGCAGTAGGGGTGTTAGCAACTGCTTCCCACAGGGCAGGATAGTTCACAACCTGTTTCGACAGGCTGTGATTCGGATAATCTTCTGTCAGCCGTACCCAAAGTAGGTCGGCGTCCTGATTGGCGCACAAGTATTTCTGCCCCAGAAGCAGGATGGACGGTTCTGTCTGGATGCGGCTGTACAGCTTGCTAAATTCTTTTAGCTCCATAGTTACGCCCCCTATCGTTTATTTTTGCTGCATCTTCAATATTTGGTCAAGTAGAGTATAAATATCAGGGTAATATTTGGCCATATACACTCTATTTGTTATTTCCATTGCAACCATTTAAATGAGGCCCTATATTATTTAGTATACATTATTTATGCTCCTTTTTCAACTATCATTTGCTTTTGTATTGAACGATTTATATAAACAGAATCGTTAGGTCTTAAACTGTTCAATCAGTTTTAACAATACATCCCGCCTGTTTGGCGCTTTGCTATCCAATACCCGCTCCAGCAATCCCTCTAGCACCTGCCCAACCTCTGGACCGGGTTTGACCCCTGCGGCAATCACATCCCGCCCATCCACCGCCAGATCCTTCAGCGTGAGACATTGCCCCTCCGCCAGGATCTGCTCCGCCTTGGTTCTGATCTCGTCCAGCTCCGCCAAGCGGTCCTGCACTTTTTCCGGGGCCTGACCCATGCTGTCCGCCTGTTTGACATCCAAGAGCTGAAAGAACGCCTCCGGCCCCAGCCGATTGAGCCAGCGGCGGATGACTTGGCTCCGGGACGGTAGCTGTGCGTCGTGGCGCTCCACCAGCAGCACCACCCGCTCCCGGGTCCTGTTGTCGAATTTCAACGCCCGGAGCATTTGATCCGCCAGCTGGGCGCTCATCGCCGGGTGGCCGTAGAAGTGGTCGATTCCCTGCTCATCGGTAGATTTGCAGCTTGGTTTGCCGATGTCGTGGAGCAGCATGGTCAACCGCAAAGTCACATCGGCTGGCGCTCCCTCTACGGCGTGGATGGTGTGCTCCCAACCACCCCAGCAGTGCCAGGGATTGTTTTGCTCCAGTGTCACCAGCGGCCCCAGCTCCGGCCAGAACTGGCAGAACACATCCGGGTATTGCCGCAGAACGTCCCCAGCGTTTTTGCCCACCAGCAGCTTGCACAGCTCCGCGTTGATCCGTTCCGCCGCCACCCGGTCCAGCATAGCCCGGTTTTCGTGGACGGCCCGAGCGGTTTGTTCCTCAACCTCATAGCCAAATACGGCGGCAAACCGCAGCGCCCGCATCACCCGTAGCCCGTCCTCCTGGAATCGTTGGTTCGGCCCGCCCACGCAGCGGATCAGCCCAGCGTTAATATCGCCCGCGCCGCCATAGGGGTCGCACAGATTGCCCTGCAAATCCATGGCGACGGCATTCATGGTGAAATCCCGGCGGGCTAAATCCTGCTCCAAATCAGGCACGAAATGCACGAAATCCGGGTGACGGTTGTCGGAGTATGGGCCCTCGGTGCGGTAAGTGGTGATCTCGTAGGGTTCGTCTCCCTCCAGCACGGTGACAGTGCCGTGTTTCAGGCCGGTCTCGATAACCCGCCGGTCCGCAAAGCACCGCTCCGTCTCCTCCGGCAGAGCGGAGGTACAGACATCCCAGTCGTGGGGCTCTACGCTCCGCAGCAGATCCCGGACACAGCCGCCCACCAGATATGCTTCATGGCCTGCGCTGTTCAGCGTTTGTAGGATGCGCCGCACCCCGGCGGAAAGTTTCATTTTCACGCTCTTTTCCATTTCAGCTCGGCGTAGGTGGCCGCCTCCCTCTCGTCCATATACGACAGCACCCCGGAGACATCCAGAGCCTCCAGCGCGTCATACAGCTTCCACATCATATTCCAATAGCTGCCGTCCGCGTGGGGCCAATCCAGAAAGGCCTTTAACGTTTTTTCCGCCCGCTCCCATTCCCCCATCCCCAGCAGAAAGCCCAGGCTTCTGATGGAGTCCACGCCCTCCGACCAGTCCACCGGGCAAATTTCCAGCCCCCGCTCTCGCAGTAGCCGGAGAGCTGACTGAGCGTCTGTCATCCCTTCGAAAAACGGCAGCAAGTAGTTTCCCACCGCCCCGGCGCAAACTTGTGCACACTGCCCCAGGTCGATGTGGAACGGGTTGGCGCAGGGCCCCTCATAGGCCAGCACACCAGGGGCTGTCTCCACCATGCGCAGGCCCAGCCATTCGTTTGTGCCGTTGATGAGCTGGTAGATTTCGTCGCCTTCGATCAGCTCGGCGCTGCTGTCATAGACGGAGGTGACGCGAAAGCGCACAGTAAAATCGAAGCGGAGCCAGAACAGGCAAAACTGCTGGACTATATCGTTGACGATCCGATAATAAAACCGCCCGCGGCGGCGAAATCCCAGCGGCTTTACCATGGGATCTATCGCGGCCTTTGCCGCTTTGTAAAATTCAGAAGCCCGCATGACGCACCGCCTTTCCACCATTATGAGAATCTTACCCGTTGTCAGGAACTAAGTCAAGCAAAATATCCTGCCGCCCGATCTTCATGGCTTCAATAGCGCACGGCTAAATTTTTTTCAGAGCCTCAGCGCTGTTGATCTTCGTCTTATACTCCAGGCGGGCATACAGGTCAGCCGTCGTTTCCAGCGTACTGTGTCCCAGCCACTGTTGAACCTCGATCAGCGGCGTCCGATTCTGAATCAGCAGAGAGGCGCAGGTATGACGTAAATCGTGCAACCTCACCTCCCGCAGCCCGTGATCCCGCAGAAACTTTTTAAAGCACTGGCTGTAATAGTTTGGAGAAATGGGTTGGTTGTTCGGGTTGACACACACATAGTCCTCCGGCAACAGTGGCTTGACGCTGCCCTGGCGCTCTTGCTCCGTCAGCAGCACAGCTTTGATTTGATCCGTCATGGGGAGTGTGCGGCAGCTTGACTTCCGCTTGAGGATATCCCGTCCCACCGCTGTCTCTCGTCCATCCATTTCCTGATGAATTCGGGTATGCTGAATCAAAATGGTGTTGTTATCAAAGTCTACACTTTTCCATTGCAAGCCCAGCACCTCACTCCGGCGCAGACCATAAAAGAGGGACAGCAGCACCGGCAGCCACAGCCAATGCCCGCGGAGCTTTTCCAGCAGCTCGTTCGCCTCCTTCACGGAATAGTAACTTGGGACATACTCCGCTTTGGTTGGCCGTTCCACAAGTTCTGCGACATTTCGATCCACTAAATCCAGCCGCACAGCATCCCGCAGCGCCTTGTGGATGTTGGCATGATAGTGAATCACGGTATTGGCCGAAAGGCCCTGGGTTTGGAGGTGCGTATAGTACCGCTCCAAATCAGCGGGCCGCAGCTTGGCCAGCGAAATGCCCCGCTCACGGAAGTAGGGACAGATTCCCCGCTCAATATTATACTTATAGCCATGGTAGGTAGTGGGTGATACCTTCGGCTTCATCTTCTCCAGCCATTGAAGCATATAGTCAGCAAACAGCAGCCCGCTGCTTTCCCGGCTGTCGGCGTACTGCTGTCTGGTCTGGAGTAGCATCTCCTCTGCGCGGTGTTTGTTACCCTGCACGGGCAGATGGGTAGCGATCCATTTAGACTTTCGCTTTCCCTGCTCGTCGTACAAATTCAAAACCATGTACCAGTAGCCCTTCTTCTGCTGTAAGTGACCGGCAACCATAAACAGCCATTCCTTTCATTTTGTATTTATAATAAAAAGAAGTGCGGTCCTGCCCTACACTTCTTTGCAAATTCTGTGTTCTGTTTTGTGTACTTTATTTGGAATTAGTAGACGCAGCGGACTCAAAATCCACTGCGAAGGTCCAGGGCTCAGCTCAAGTCCGGCACGTGATTCAGCGGCAGTTGATCTGCCACTTTTTTATGAGCAGTTACGCCTATCATTTTAAACAGCTTGTCCTCCCAAAAGTGTCCTTTTGGCACAGCGCCCCACGTGGTGGAGCCCCAATGCCCCGGCGTGGTGGACCGTTACATAGACCTGAGCGGCTTCTATGACCGGGCGGGACTCCAGCCATTGAAGCGGGATATTCTGGACGCCACTGCGGAGTACCAGGGCCATTACAAGCGGGTATACCGCTGCCTGGGGGCGGCGGGGGAGCTGCGGCGGGATATGGCCGAGCTGTTGGACGGCCCGGAGGTCCGGCAGCGGCTGGCGAAGCGCGCGGCGGGCATCATCAGCCGGGAGCTGAAACGCCCCCCGCAGGGTGAAGGCCGGTTGGAGCAGCGTTTTCTCTCCGCCGTCACCCACAAGGGAGCCCTAACCCTGTGGAACACAGTGGAGGCCCAGGCGGAGCGGGTGTATGAGCTGGCGGACAACTGCGGCTTGGCCCACCATATGCTGGACCCAATCCTCACCGCCGCTCTGGCCGCAGGCCATGACGCGGTGGCCTGTCCCGACCCCATGGCGCCGGACCGGCTGGCCCATCTCATTTTCCCTGGCCTGTCCCTGGCCTTCGTCACCTCCACCCAGGAGGACCCCTGGCCCCACCGGGCCTACCGCCGCCTGCGGCTGGATGCCATGGCGGACGCCGAGGTCTGCCGCCTGAACCGGCCCCGGCTGCGCTTTACCAGGCGCGTGGCCTCCGCCCTGCTGGAAGAGGGGATCGCGGGTCTGGTTCAGGCTAAGGAGGCCCACGATCGGTTGGAGCGGTTTTATAACCCCTATGTGGATTTTGACAGCGTATCCAGGGCGGCGGATCAGCTGGCTCAGCAGATTTTGGCGCTGCAGGAGGAATAAAAGAGCGGGGAGCCTGTGCTCCCCGCTCTCTTTTATATTAGAACCGTCGGTCATTTTGCGGCCATAGAACTGTACGACATTTGGAACTGGCAGGTCGGTACGTCTTGGAGCAGGTTACAACCAATCGGACACCACATCATGCAGGGCCGCAGGCGTCACGCCATTGCGCACCAGCAGGCCGCTGAGTTCGTCAATGCGGGAGGCGCTGCATGTGATGTTTTCCACCAGCGCCTGTTCGCCGTCCTGCTCGGCCACCTTTACCCCGTAGCTCTCGCAGGCAAATGCACCCACATCCATCTCACCGATTAGGATGGAGTAGTCGTACCGCCGCACCGTGCCGGTCTGGTCCGCCAGCTCGACCGTCTCCAGAAAAAGTTCCCGCACAGCTTGATTCACCTCCTTCTCTCTTCATACTATCATTATCCATAGAGTAATCAGCGTTTGCAAGGGGAACCGTTTGACAGAATACGACAATTTTCGACACGGATACAAGATGTGGAAATCCCTGGGAAGCTCAAAATACCAGCGCTTGATTATACACATATTTCCATGGAAAAATTGTGCAAAAGTGCACAAAAAGCCCGGAGCGAAACACCAGTTCGCCCCGGGCTCTTTTATGAAATAAATTTTCTGGTCCTATTTTTCGGTCTCCACTACCCCTAGTGGCCACCGAACCGGCAGACTACAAATCGTAATCGCTTACAGCTCGTCCACTGCGGTCTTGGTGCGGTCGGCGTTGTAGACGTAGAAGCCCTTGCCGGACTTGACGCCCAGATTGCCGCCCCGGACCATCTTGCGGATCAGCGGGCAGGCGCGATACTTGCTGTCGCCGGTCTCATTGTACAGCACGTCCATAATGGCCAGGCAGATATCCAGGCCGATGAAGTCACCCAGCTCCAGGGGGCCCATGGGATGGTTGGCGCCCAGCTTCATGGCGGCGTCGATGCCGGCGATGTTGGACACGCCCTCCATCTTGATGAAGGCGGCCTCGTTGATCATGGGGATCAGGATGCGGTTGACCACAAAGCCGGCGGCCTCGTTGACCTGCACAGGGGTCTTACCCAGCTCCTTGGAGATCTCGGTGATCTTGTCCACGGTCTCAGCGGGGGTGTTGGCACCGGCGATGACCTCAATGAGCTTCATCCGATCAGCGGGGTTGAAGAAGTGCATGCCGATCAGGGGACGGCTCAGACCCTTGCCGATCTCGGTGATGGACAGGGAGGAGGTGTTGGAGGCGAAAATGCAGCCCTCCTTGCAGATCTTGTCCAGCTCGCCGAAGGTGGTCTGCTTGACCTTCATGTCCTCGAAAGCGGCCTCCACAATCAGGTCGCAGTCGGCGCACAGGTCCTCCTTCAGGCCGGCGGTGATGGCGGCTACGGTGGCGTCGGCCTTGGCCTGGTCCATCTTGCCCTTTTCCACCAGCTTGGCGTAACCCTTCTGGATCTTGGCCTTGCCGTTGTCGGCCCACTCCTGCTTGATGTCGCACAGAGCCACGGTCCAGCCGCTCTGAGCGAACGCTTTGGCGATGCCCTGACCCATAGTACCGGCGCCGATAATACCAACTTTACTCATGATGACATACCCCTTTTCAGTTTTGTTTTGATGTATGGACTCGTCCGGGAGGACGATGCGCGAGAACTGCCGGAGGATCATATTCCAAACCTGACCATCCGGATTTCCGATGATACTCATAGTGACCTGTTGTCACGCTCGGGTTGGACGCGCTGTTCGGTTCGGCTGTCTCGCCTTTGGCTCGGTCGGCGCTGAACGCGTGCCACTGGCACGCGTTCAGCGCCCTCCGGCTCGGACTGCACCCGGCGGCTTGCGCCGCCTGGGCTTCCGCCCTCGCCTCGCTCCATCCGAACCGGCGCGTCTACCCTCACGCTTAGTTGTTGGTGAACACAGCCTTGGGCTTGGGCTTCTCCCGGGACAGGAAGCAGGCCATGCCCTCCACCTGGTCGTGGGTCTCGAAGCAGTCGCCGAAAATCTTCTCCTCGATCTCCACCGCCTTGTCGATGGACACCTGCATCCCTTCGTTGACGGCTTTCTTGCAGCCGCGGACGGCGATGGGGGCGTTCTTGGCGATGGTGTTGGCCATCTTGACGGCAGCCTCCATCAGGTCGGCCTGGGGGTGCACGGCGTTGACCAGGCCGATGCGCAGGGCCTCGTTGGCGTCGATGTTCCGGGCGGTGTACAGCATCTGCTTGGCCATGCCCATGCCCACCAGACGGGCCAGGCGCTGGGTGCCGCCGAAACCGGGGGTGATGCCCAGACCCACCTCGGGCTGGCCGAACATGGCGTTGTCGGAGCAGATGCGGATGTCGCAGGACATGGCCAGCTCACAGCCGCCGCCCAGGGCGAAGCCGTTCACCGCGGCAATGACGGGCAGGGGGAAGCTCTCGATCATCAGGAAGATGTCATTGCCCAGCTTGCCGAAGGCCTCGCCCTCAGCCTTGGTCATGGTGGACATGGAGCCGATATCGGCCCCGGCCACAAAGCTCTTGTCTCCCTCGCCGGTGAGGACCACGCAGCGAACGGCGTTCTGGTCGATGCCCTCGAAGGTAGCCTTCAGGTCGGCCAGCACCTCGGGGTTCAAGGCGTTGAGGGCCTTGGGACGGTCGATGGTGACGACGCCCACGGCGCCCTGCTGCTCGAATTTCACGAATGACATCAGATTGCCTCCTTAAAATGTATAAAATGTGGGGAAAACAGGGGGCGGAGCCCACCCATCGCCTACCGATGTTCGATATTTTTTTAACAAATATCGAACGAAGGGGCGCGGCAATGGAGCCGGATACGCTGGGCCGGTCATGCCGCGTGGGGAGAGAGGGACGTTCCCTATATTCTTTTTCTAGTATACCGCCTTTTTCCTTTCATTGCAAGGGTTTCTTTTAAATTGGTCCAACCTCGTCGGGGCAAAGCCCGCTTCAGAACAGGCCGGGGAAAGCGCCACTCAGCCATCCCGCCAGCGGCAGGTATACGATGGGGAGGAAGATGGCCGGGAGCATGTTCCCCACCTTGATCTTCTCTTTCCCCAGCTCCAGCATGTTGATGGCCAGGGCAATGATGAGGGCGCCGCCCACGGCGGTCATCTCGGTGATGACGGGGTCAGGGAGATAGGGGCCCACCCACCCCGCCAGCAGGGTGATGCCCCCCTGGTAGAGGAGCAGGGGGATGACGGAAAACATCACCCCCACCCCCATGGTGGCGGCAAAGGAGATGGCAGTCACCCCGTCGATGACCCCCTTGGAGATGATGGTGGTATAGTTGTGGTTCAGCCCTGCGTCGATGGACCCGGTGATGGCCATGGCCCCCACGCAGAACAGCAGGGATGCATTGACAAAGCCCTCGGTGAAGCGGCTGCCGCTCCCTTCCTTGAGGATTTTGCCCCGGAGCAGGTCGCCGGCCTTTTCCAGGCGGCGCTCAATGTCGATGGCGCTGCCCAGGATGGTGCCCGCCACCATGCACACGATGACGCACAGCATGTTCTGGGTGCCGGTGGCGCTGCTGACGCCAATGCACAGCACACACAGCCCCAGGGCGTGGGTGAGGATGGACATGAGGCGGTCGCTGATGAAGCCTTTAAATGCCAGCCCCAGTCCGCCCCCCAGCAGCACCAGCGCCATATTGATCAGTGTGGCAGGCATGGCCCCTCACCCCTTTTGCTTGGCGAAATAGTCCCGGGTCTGCCGGGCGTTTTCCAGGATGGCCTCCCGCAGGGCCTGGACAGAGGGGAACCTCCGCTCTGGCCGCAGGAGGGTGTAGAACTCCACCTGGATGCTTTGGCCGTACAGGTCCCCCTGGTAGTCCAGGATCCAGGGCTCCACCGTCACCGCGCTGCGGTCGCTGTTCACCGTGGGCCGGGTGCCCACGTTGGTCACCGCCAGCCGGGCGCTTCCGTCGGGGAGGCGGACCCGCCCGGCGTACACCCCGAAGCCGGGGGCGATCACCCCCTGGGGGACCAGCAGGTTGGCGGTGGGGGTGCCCAGGGTGCGGCCCAGCTCACTGCCGTGAACCACCTGGCCGGACAGGGTGTGGGGGTGGCCCAAAAACCACCGTGCCCGCTCCATCTTGCCCTCCCCCACCAGGGTGCGGATGTAAGTGGAGGACACGGTGAAGCCGTCGATCTCCACCTTGGGGATGATGTCGCAGCCCATGCCCAGCTGGGTGCACTTCTCTTTCAGCCGCTGGGGATTGCCCTCCCCTTTGTAGCCGAAATGGAAGTCGTGGCCCGCCACCACATGGACCACCCCCAGCTCTTCCTGCAAGTATTTGGCCACAAAGTCCTGCCAATCCATCTGGCGCATCACGTCGAAGGGGGCCACAATGACCTCCTGAATGCCGTACAGCTCCTCCATGAGCCGGGCCCGGTCGGCCACCCCGCTGAGCAGGGGGACCTCCTTGCCGGTGAGGGCGGCGGCGGGGCTGCGATCAAAGGTGAAGGCGCAGGGGCGGGCGTCCAGCTCCTTGGCCCGCTCCGCCACCGTGCGCAGCAGAGCCCCGTGGCCCATGTGCACCCCGTCAAAAAAGCCCAGGGCAATCACTCGTTTTTGTCGTTCCATAGCAGTCAAGCTCCCTGTTTCGTTGTCGGGCAGGAACCTGCCGTTGCCTGCTCCGGTGGTCAGCGAACTAAAGTTCTTTTTGGACACTTTTCCTTCAAGAAAAAGCATCACACCGTAAAAAAGCTCTTAATGGTGGTGAGTCTGCCATCCGCCACCCGGCCAAGGGCCAAAAAGGTCCTGTCCGCCCCGTACACCCGGTATTCCCCGCCGGGAACGTCCCGGACCGTCAGCGCCGCGCCGCTGCGGATTTTTTTCTCCGCCCCGGCGGTTTTCAGCACCAGCATGGGCAGGCCGGCGAAATAGGCGTCCACCGGCAGCAGGAGGGATTCCCCCTCCTCCCGGTCCACCGCCTCCTGGACGGCCTCCAGGGTGATGGAATCGGCCAGGGTAAAGCCCGCTGCCTTGGTGCGCCGCAGGGAGCTCATGCACCCGCCGCAGCCCAGGGCCTGTCCGATGTCGTGGCACAGGGTGCGCACATAGGTGCCTTTAGAGCACGCCACCCGCAGGAGGAAATCCTCTCCCGCGTCCGGCCAGCCCAGCAGCTCCAGCTCATGGATGGTGACGGGACGGGGCTTGCGCTCCACCTCCCGGCCTTTCCGAGCCAGCTCGTAGAGCTTTTTGCCGTTGATCTTGATGGCGGAGTACATGGGGGGAACCTGTTGGATCTCCCCGGTGAACCGCTCCAGCACCCGGCGCAGCTGTTCTCCGCTCACCTCCACGGGCCGCTCCTCCAGGGTTTCCCCGGTGGCGTCCTGGGTATTGGTGACCACACCCAGTTTTAATCCAGCGATGTACTCCTTATCGGAATCAGCGGCGAACTCCACCGCTCTCGTGGCCCGGCCGATGAACACGGGGAGCACCCCGGTGGCCATGGGGTCCAGGGTGCCGGCGTGGCCCACCCGCTTCTCGTGGAACATCCCCCGGAGCTTGGCGCACACGTCCATGGAGGTCCACCCGGCGGGCTTGTCAATGATAATGATGCCGTTTGGCATAAGTGGATGCTCCTTTTCTAAGGGCCCTCTTTTTCTTTCTGAAGAAAGAAAAAGAGGCAAAAAGAAAGACTTTTAGACTATTTCTACTTTAAGATTGTGCCCTTATAAAAGAGGCAGCTCTATTGGCGGCGGTCTCTTATTATAGACATAGTTCAAAAGTTTCTTTTTTCGCTTCCTTTTTTCTTTTCAAAGAAAAAAGGAAGGCCCTTGACCTTGGTTAGTCCTGGGTAGGCTGTGCAAGCTGGTCGTCGATGGCGGCTAGGATGGCCTGTTCGGCCTCGGCCACCGTCCCCTTCACCGTGCAGCCGGAGGCAGCCCTGTGGCCGCCACCGCCCAGACGGGCACACACCCGGGTGGCGTTGAGCTCGTCCGCCTTGGTGCGCACGGAGACGCGGCACTCGCCCCCCTCGTGCTCCCGGATGGTGGCGGTGTGGAACACGCCCTTGAGCTGGCCCAGGAAGGCGGCGATGTCGTCCGTGTCCTCCGAGGTGGCCCCGGCCTGGGCCATCATCTCCAGAGAGATGGGGGCCACTGCCACCGTGCCCTGATGATAGAGGTGCATGTGCTCGATAATCAAGCTCTCCAGCTTCATTCGGGCCACCGACTTGGTGCGGAAATGCCGCTTGTTCAGCGCCTGGACGGGGATGCCCTGCTCCATCAGCGCCGCCGCCGCCCGGTGGGTGTGGGGGGTGGTGTTGGCGTAGACGAAGCAGCCGCAGTCGGTGGCGATTGCCACATACAGCGGCGTGGCGATCTCCCCGTCCATCACCCCCAGCTCGCCGCAGATCTTCCAGATGATCTCCCCGCAGGCGGCCTTGTCCGCCTCCAGGCAGGTCGCTTTGGCGAAAAACTCCTGGGAGGGGTGGTGGTCGATGGCGAGATCGATCCTGCCCTTGTACCCGGCGGCGCTGTCCGGCAGCAGGTTCTCCGTGGCCACGTCGGTGCTCACCACCGTGTCTGGAGTGAAGCCGTCCGATGCGGTGAGCCCGTCCAGGTAGCCCCCCAGCAGGGGAATGACGTCCTCGTTTGGCAGAATATAGGCCGTTTTGCCCAGCCCCCGCAGGGCGCGGCACAGCCCCGCGGCACAGCCGATGGTGTCCCCGTCGGGCCGCTTGTGGGTGAGGATCAGATAATTGTCGTGGGCGCGCAGAAATGCCGCCGCCTCCCGGTAATCCATGGCTGTTACTCCTCTTCGTCCAAAATGATGTGCTCATTGGCGGGGTTAGGGGGCTTGACCACGCTGGGGTCGCGCAGCAGGTCCAGAATGTGGGCCCCCTTGTCGATGGAGTCGTCCCGCACAAAGGACAGCTCCGGGGTGTTGCGCAGGTTCAGGGCCCGGCCCAGCTCCCGGCGCAGATAGCCCGAGGCGGACTTCAGCCCCTTCAGCGCCTGGGCGTTTTTGCCCTTGTCCAGCACGCTGACGAAAATTTTGGCGTATTTCAAATCGGGGGTGGTCTCCACGGCGGTGACGGAGATCATCCCCGCCCCGGCCACCCGGGGGTCCTTCACCGTGGGGATGAGGGCAGCCAGCTCCCGCTGGATTTCCTCATTGACGCGTCCGATGCGATTACTTGGCATAATTTTCTCCTTTTCTATGGCTCGTCTTTCAGTCCTAACAGATAGTCTGTGGAGACATCGAAGAACTTAGCCAGCAAAATTAACTTATCAATCGTAGTTTTGCGAGAGCCTGCTTCAATCGTACAAATTGATTTTCCTGTCAGCCCAATTGCCTCGCCTAATTCTTTTTGAGTCATTCTGCGTAATACCCGCAATTCATAGACCCTTGTCGCAAAATCTTTGTTGTTTTCCATATAAACTCCTTGACAGTTACCTATTAGCGGTATATAATCTCTGTATAGGTAATATCGTCAACTATAAGGTGGAATTGCAATGAACGATTTTTGGGAACTTCTCTTTTTTGCCTGGTGTCCGGCCTACGACGAGAGCATGGCGCCGGAACACTTGAAGGACGACCCAGTCCGGGCCTATGGAGAGTACGCTTTCCGGGAGGGTGTTCGGCTGGGCCTGTCCCTGGCCTGCGGAACGTTTTTTGATAAGATGTAAAATAGGGCGGGCGAATCCGCCCGCCCCATTCGTTCAATCCTCAAGTGTGGCCTGCATATCCTCGAGGAGCCCTGCAATCAGTTCCTTTGCCTCTTCCGGGTCTTTGGTCGCCAACGCCTTTCGGAGCGTCCGAATTGCCTGCCGGAGAAAACCGACAAATTGCTTGTCTGTCATCCCCATAGTCATGGTCTCCTTTCATCAGGATGTTTTATATTATATCATGTGTGCCGCCCGATGTCAAAAAATGCGGTCAAACCTCGATCTGCTCCATCACGAAGGCCTCGATGACGTCGCCCTCCTTGATGTCGCTGTATTTCTCGATGCCGATGCCGCATTCGTAGCCCCGGGCGACCTCCTTCACGCTGTCCTTAAAGCGCTGGAGGGAGTTCATCACACCCTCGTGGATGACGATGCCGTCCCGGACCAGACGGATCTGGGCGTTCCGGGCCACCTTGCCGTCGGTGACGTAGCATCCGGCCACGAAGCCCACCCCGGTGATCTTGTACACCTGGCGCACCTCGGCCTGACCCAGGGCAACCTCCCTGAACTTGGGGGCCAGCATACCCTTCATGGCGGACTCGATCTCGTTGATGCAGTCGTAGATCACCCGGTACATCCGCATATCCACCTTGTTCCGGGCGGCGGAGTCGGCGGCGTTTTTGTCCGGGCGGACGTTGAAGCCCACGATGATGGCGTTGGAGGTGGTGGCCAGCATCACGTCGTTCTCGCTGATGGCGCCCACCGCGCAGTGGATGACCCGCACCCGGACCTCCTCGTTGGAGATCTTCTCCAGGCTGGCCTTGACGGCCTCGGCGGAGCCCTGGACGTCCGCCTTGACGATGATGTTCAGGTCCTTCATCTCGCCCGCCTGAATCTGGCTGAACAGCTCCTCCAGGGACACCTTCTGCTTGGCCGCGCCGGTGGTGGCGTTCTTCATCTCCGCCTTGCGCTGCTCCACCAGCTCCCGGGCCATGCGCTCGTCGGCCACGGCGTGGAAGTCGTCGCCCGCGCCGGGCACCTCGCCCATGCCGATGATCTCAACAGGCACGGAGGGCCCCGCCTCGGTGACCTTGTTGCCCTTGTAGTCGGTCATGGCCCGGACGCGGCCCACCGCCATGCCGGCGATGATCACGTCGCCCTGCTTCAGGGTGCCGTTCTGCACCAGCAGGGTGGCCACCGGGCCCCGGCCCTTGTCCAGCCTGGCCTCGATCACCGCGCCGTGGGCGGTGCGGTTGGGGTTGGCCTTCAGCTCCCGCATCTCGGCGGTGAGGGTGACCATCTCCAGCAGGTTCTCAATGCCCATGCCCGTCTTGGCGGAGATGGGGCACACCACGGTGTCGCCGCCCCACTCGTCGGGCACCAGCTCGTGCTCGGTGAGCTGCTGCTTGATCCGCTCCGGGTTGGCCTCCGGCTTATCCATCTTGTTGATGGCCACGATGATGGGGATGTCGGCGGCCTTGGCGTGGTTGATGGACTCGATGGTCTGGGGCATGATGCCGTCGTCGGCGGCCACCACCAGGATGGCCACGTCGGTGATCATGGCGCCCCGGGCCCGCATGGCGGTGAACGCCTCATGGCCCGGCGTGTCCAGGAAGGTGATGGGCTTGCCATTCACCAGCACCTGGTAGGCGCCGATGTGCTGGGTGATGCCGCCCGCCTCGCCGGACACCACGTTGGCGTGGCGGATATAGTCCAGCAGGGAGGTCTTGCCGTGGTCCACATGGCCCATGACCACCACCACCGGGGCCCGGGGGACCAGGTCCTCCTCCTTGTCCTCGGCGGTGTCGATGAGCTTCTCCTCGATGGTGACGATGACTTCCTTCTCGACTTTGCAGCCCAGCTCCATGGCCACCAGGGCGGCGGTGTCGTAGTCGATGATGTCGGACAGGGAGGCCATGACGCCGTTGCGGATGAGGCACTTGACCACCTCCGCCCCGGTTTTCTTCATCCGGGAGGCCAGCTCACCCACCCCGATCTCGTCGGGGATCTTCACGGTGAGGGGGGTCTTTTTGGCGATCTCCAGCTGGAGGCGGCGCATCCGATCCTGTTCCTCCTGCTTGCGCTTATTGCCGAAGTTCTGGCCCCGGTTTTTGTTGTTCCGATTTTGGAACTTCTGCTTGCCGGTCTGCATCCGATTGGCCTTGTCGGGGGCCAGGTCCTCCAGCCGCTGGTCGTACTTCTCCAGGTTGGGGCCGCCGCCCTTGCGGGTGTCCACCACCTTTTTTTCCGGGGTGCGCTTGGCGGGGGCGGACTGCTTGGACTGCTCCTTCTGGCCCTGAGCGGCGGGGGCGTTCCCCTTGCCCTGGCTCTGGGCCGGGGCGGGCTTGCCCTCCTTCTGGGACCCGGCCTGCTTGGGCGGCTCCTGCTTAGGGGCGGGGGCGGCCTCCTGTTTGGCGGGCTCGTGGTACACGTCGGCGTAGATGGACTCGATGGAGTCCACCTGGTTGTGCTGGGTCAGGTACTCGAAAATAATGGACAGCTCCCGGTCCGTCAGAATCTTGGTGGGAGATACCGTCTCTTTGGTGTGCTCGGTGAGAATGGCGGTAATGGCTTTGGCTTGCATCCCAAAGTCCTTGGCCACATCCCGGGCGTTCAGTCTCGCAAGGCTCAAATAGGCCACCTCCTAAGTTTCAGGTACGGCGGGCTTTCTCTGAGCCCGCGGCTTCTTTTTCTTCATGGGCTGGGGAGGGCGGAGGGCTTCCGCGGCCAGCTTGCCGCACAGCGGCTGGTACTGGGGCAGGGCCTCCGCCAGCTTTTTCGCCAGCGCCGCCGCCAGCCCCCCGTCGGTGAGGGCCGCCATGGCGCAGGTGCCGCGGCCCAGGGTCCGGCCCAAGGTTTCCTTGTCCCAGGGCGCCTGGGCCCACGGGACGTTCCCCGCTTCTGCCCAGCGCCGAGCCCGCTGGGCGCTGTTCTCCGCCGCGTCGGCGGCGGTGAGCACCAGCTTGGCGCGGCGGGTCTTGCAGGCCTCCTCCACCGGGGCTTCGCCCACGGCCAGGTTGTTCCCCCGCAGGGCCAGCCCCAGCAGGGACAGGGCGTTGTCAGTCACCAGCCTCACCTGCCTTCATCTGCGCCTCCAGCGCCTCCCACACCTCCGGGGGCATGGGGGCGGACAGGGCCCGCTCAATGGCCCGGCTCTTCTTTGCCCGGGCCATGCAGGCCGGGTCAGGGCAGAGGTAGGCCCCCCGGCCCGGCTTTTTCCCCCGGAAGTCCAATGACAATTCTCCCTCGGGGGAGCGCACCACCCGGATGAGCTTCGGTTTGGGTTTCATCTCCCGGCAGCCAAGGCACTGGCGCATGGGTATTTTTTTTGGCATCGTGCGCTCCTCCTTTCCAAGAGATTACTCAGTTACCTCAATGTCTTCCTCTTCCGGCTCCTCCGGGGCCTCCGCAGCCTCCTCCTCGGGGGGCTCGGGGGCGCTGGCGGGACGGATGTCGATCTTAAAGCCTGTCAGCCGGGCGGCCAGCCGGGCATTCTGCCCCTCCTTGCCGATGGCCAGGGACAGCTGGTCGTCGGGCACCACCACCCGGCAGCTCTTGCCCGGCTCCAGCTCGGTGACGCTGATCACGTCGGCGGGGGCCAGGGCGGCGGCCACATACTGGCTGGCGTCCTCGGACCACTTGATGATGTCCACCTTCTCGCCCCGCAGCTCCTCCACCACGGCGTTCACCCGCTGGCCCCGGGGGCCCACGCAGGCGCCGATGGGGTCCACGTTCTCGTCGTCGCTCCACACGGCCAGCTTGGTGCGGCTCCCCGCCTCCCGGGCGATGGACATGACCTGCACCGTGCCGTCATAGATCTCCGGCACCTCCAGCTCAAACAGCCGCTTGACCAGGTCGGGGTGGGTGCGGGAGATGAGCACCTGGGGTCCCCGGCTGGCCTGGCGGACCTCCACCACGTACACCCGGACCCGGTCGCCCTCCCGGATGACCTCGCCCTTCACCTGTTCCCCGGCGGACAGGAAGGCGTCGGTGAACTCGGACCCGGAGGTGAGCCGGATGGCCACCGAGCCGTTGCGCTCGTCCACCCGGGTGACGGTGCCGGTCAGAATCTCGTGCTTCTTGGCGGAGAACTCGTCGAAGATCATCCCCCGCTCCGCCTCCCGCATGCCCTGGATGATGACCTGCCGGGCGGTTTGGGCGGCGATGCGGCCGAAGTTCTTAGGCTTGATCTCGATGCGCAGCACATCCCCCAGCTGGACCCGGGGCAGGGCCTTCTGAGCCTCCTCCAGGCTGATCTCGGTGTGGGGATTGTCCACCGCCTCCACCACGTCCTTCTTGACGAACATGCGCACGGTCTCCAATTCCTCGTTGGCATCCACCACCACGTTGTCCGTGATGCCCTCGTGGTCCCGCTTATAGGCGGCCACCAGCGCCTGGGTGATCTTCTCCAGCATGTAGCTCTTGGGGATATTCTTGTCCTTCTCAATATCGGAGATGGCGGCGAAAAATTCCTTCGCGTCCAGCTCCGTGCTCTTTGCGGCGATCTTTTTCTTAGCCATGTTGTTTCGCTCCTTCAAAACTCGACGTGCAGCCGCACCTGGGCCGCGTCTTTCTTGTCAAAGCGGACGCCGTCCACGATGACGGCCCCGTCCTCATAGCCGGTGAGGAGCCCGGTGACCTCTTTGCGCCCATTGACGGGCCGGTAGAGCTTCAAATCCACCTTCTGCCCCATGCAGGCCGCGAAGTGCTCCGGCTTTTTCAGCGCCCGGTCCAGCCCGGCGGAGGACACCTCAAAGGTGTAGCTGCCCTGGATGGGGTCGGCCTCGTCCAGCGCGTCGGACAGCGGGCGGGAGACCGCCTCGCAGCAGTCGATGTCCACCCCGCCCTCCCGGTCGATATACACCCGGAGGAACCACTCCCCGGCCTCTTTCACATACTCCACGTCCCACAGGGTGCAGCCCGCCCGCTCCACGATGGGCCGGGCCAGGGCGGACACCACGTCAGCCACCTTTGCCATCCGGCGTCAGCTCCTTTGCTCAAAAGAAAGAGTGAGGCCCGCGCCTCACTCCTTTCTACCATACATAACATTAGGTATTCTACCACGGTTTGCAAGGGATTGCAACCCCTTGTTGAGAAAAATTTCCCGCCTTCGGCGACCTACTTTCTGCTTGTGCAGAAAGTAGGCAAAGACACACTTAAAGGGGGATGCCTCCGAATGGAAACGGCCCAAAGGGCGGGCCACCTCGTCGTCGCAAAGTCCGCTCAGCTTTGTTTCCGCCTACGGCGAAAACTTCGTTCGCTCCCTTGCTCCTCCTCTCCCCACAAAGCCTGAAGTACGGCTTTGCGGGGACCCCATAAGCGGCCTCTCCCTTAAGAATCCCCCATTTTTACGGGAGAGTTCTATTGATGGCGGGCAGATACCCTCCCGGCGCGCAAGGCTTTCGACGCGGATACCCCTATTTGTGCTGCCGCTTGTGTCTGGACGCTGGCGGGCGGGCAGGGTCCACCACCTGCGCCTAGGGGAATGCGCCGATTGGCCGGGCTCTTTTTACACATCTGAACCGCCAGCCTCGATATACAGCTCCTCTGTCTCCTGCTGCGCCCGCACCAGCACCCCCCGGGCCTTCAGCACTTCCCCATCCTCCATCATATACAGCGCCGCCGTCACCGCCTTGAACAACGTCACATACATCTGCTGATAGGGCGCTTTTGGATCAGGTGCTATTTTCTCAATATCCATTGTTGATCCCTCATTCTTCAAGTATAGATTAAATATAAACTTGAAGTTTATAAATGTCAAGTAGAATATCAACTTGAAGATGATTAAAAAGTGGGCGCCCCTGTGTAAGATAGATCAAAAGGGGTGTCATTATGGTGTTGGACTACAGTTTGATAGGGACGAGGATCAGGAAGCACAGAAAGCAACAGAAACTTACGCAAGAAAAAATTGCTGAAATCGTTGAGATCAGCCCCCAGCATATGTCTAATATCGAACGCGCGATCTCCATCCCTTCCACGGAAGTCATCATGAAGTTGGCTATCGCGCTGGAGACTACGCCGGACGAATTCCTCGTGGGTGCGGTGAAGTATACAGAGGGCGAGGAGAAGTGGCGTAATGTGGCGGAGCTTCTCCGGGGCATGGATGAGAAACAATTGGAGATGGCCCGGTGTTTTCTGCTGTGGCTGTCAGAGCAAAGGCTTTGACTGTGTTCCGATAAGCGTGGCGCAGGGGGTGCGGTATGGATTATTCCTATGATTATGCAGTTGGGCAACAAATCCGTGCCGCCCGGGAAGGGCGTGGTTTGACACAGGAGCAGCTATCTGCCCGTCTGCAAACCAGAGGCTGTGACCACTTGACACGGAGTGCGGTGGCGAAAATAGAGGTAGGCCAGCGTCATATTTATGTCGTGGAGTTGAAAGCCTTTCGGGACATTTTAAATGTCCCTTTCGAACAATTACTGCCTTAGAGGTGCGTGATGCAAAAACTGAGGCTAGATATGGATATTGGGCACAAAATAAGCGCCCTGCGGAGGGGCACTGGGCTGACACAGGACCAGACGGTGGCAAAAATGCAGTTGATGGGGGTAAAGATCTCCAAAAGCAGCTATGCCAAAATCGAAACAAACCGCATGAACATCAAGATAAGCGAGCTGGTTGCATTGAAGCAGATATTCAACGTGAGTTTCGACGCTTTCTTTGAAGGGTTTGAATAACGGTTTCCGCCCCGGCGCAGACGGTGCAGAAACTCAGGCGCAGGTCGTGGACCCCGCCCGTCTGTCAGTGTCTAAAGACAAGCGGCAGCACAAATAAGGGGCGCCCGCGTCGAAGGCTGCGGGCGCCGGAAAGGTGCTATAAACATCTCGTATAGGGCTCTCCCGTAAACGGGGGATTTTTAAGGGGGAAAAATCCTGTGACCGCGGCCCGCCTTTTGGGCCGCAGGGAACCGAATTTTCCCCCCTTAAATGTTCTCTTTGGGCACTTTCTCTCACATGAGAGAAAGTGCCGCCCCCGTCCCGCCCGCAGGCGGGCTTTACATTTTGTTGGGTGCGCTGACTCCCAGCAGCCCCAGCCCGTTGGCCAGAACGAGGCGGACGGTGTCGGCCAGCTTGAGGCGGGCGGCCTGGAGCCTGGGGTCGTCCACCATGCAGCGGCAGGCGTTGTAGAAGCGGTGGAAGTCTCCGGCCAAGGCGGTCAAATACCGATTGATCCGGCTGGGATCGTAGTCCCGGGCGGCCAGCCGGACCTCCTCCGGGTACTGGGCTATGGTCTTGACCAGGGCCAGCTCCTCGGGCTGGACGAGGGCGCAGGCGTCCACCTCCCCGGCGGGGCAGACTTCGGCCCCGGCCTCCTTCATGCGGCCAATCAGCGAGCAGATGCGGGCGTGGGCGTACTGGACGTAGTACACCGGGTTGTCGCTGTCCTGGCGCACGGCCAGGTCCAGGTCGAAGTCCAGGGGACTGGTAGCGGCCCGGTTGTTGAAGTAGTACCGGGCGGCGTCCACGCTGATCTCGTCCAGCAGGTCGTGGAGGGCGATGGCCTTGCCCGTCCGCTTGGACATGCGCACCGGCTTGCCGTCCTGGAGCAGGTTCACCAGCTGCATCAGCACGATGACCAGCCGGTGGGAGCCGTCCAGCCCCAGGCCGTCCAGCGCCGCCTGGAGCCGGGCCACATGGCCGTGGTGGTCCGCACCCCACACGTTGATCACTTTGTCGAAGCCCCGCTCCTCAAATTTGTTCCGATGGTAGGCGATGTCGGCGGCGAAGTAGGTGTAGAACCCGTTGGCCCGGCGCAGCACGTCGTCCTTCAGGTCCAGCTTGTCCGCCTGCTCCCGGGTCCTGCCCTCCCGGATGTATTTCTCCTTCAGCAGCTCGGTGGTGTTCAGCCACAGGGCCCCCTCCTTCTCGTAGGTCCAGCCCTTCTGGGTGAGCAGGTCCACCGTCTGGGCCACGTAGCCGGAGTCGTGGAGGGCGGACTCAAAAAACCACTGGTCGTACTCGATGCCGTACTTGCGCAGATCCTCCTTCATCTTGGGGATGTTGCGCTCCAGGCCGAAGCGGCTCATATCCTCCAGCCACTTGTCCTCGGGAGCGTCCTTGTATGCGTCTCCGTGGGTCTCGTAGAAGCCCTGGGCCAGCTCCCGAATGTCGTCCCCGTGGTAGCCGTCCTCAGGGAAGGGGTAGTTCTCCTCCCCCAGAAGGAGCTGCATATACCGGGCGTGGATGGACAGGGCGAACTTGTGGATCTGGTTGCCCGCGTCGTTGACGTAGAACTCCTTCCAGGCGCTCCAGCCCGCCCGTGAGAGCACATTGGCCAGGGTGTCCCCCAGCACGCCCCCCCGGGCGTTGCCCATGTGCATGGGGCCGGTGGGGTTGGCGGACACGAATTCTACCATGACTTTCTGCCCTTTGCCCTCGTCACAGGCCCCGTAATTCGCCGGGTCCGCCTCCACGGCGGCCAGCACCTCGCCGTACCACTTGGGGGCGTAGAAGAAGTTGAGGAACCCCGGCCCGGCGATCTCCGCCCGCTGGAACAGGGCGCCCTCCAGCTCCAGATGGTCCAGAATGATCTGGGCGATCTGCCGGGGCGCCATATGCAGGGCCTTGGCCCCCGCCATGGCGAAGGAGGAGGCAAAGTCCCCATTTTTGCTGTCCTTAGGCACCTCCACGGTGCCGTGGATATCCTGCCCTGCCGGGAGCAGGCCCTGGGCGGCGGCCTTCTCGTAAGCGGCCTGGGTCAGCTGGGCCACCTGTTCACGGGCGGCCTGGATCAGATTCGGCATAGTCAGCTCTCCTTTTCTCGGTCCGCCCCCGCTGGGGCCGGGCCGGATGTTTCTTCACGTGCATGCGGAACAGGTTGTGCCCCGCCACCAGGTTGTCGATCTCGATGGCGTAGTCGATCTCCAGGTCGCCTCCCGCCTCCCCCAGGGTGGAACGCATCCGCCGGGTGTTCACCCCGATGGACAGCTCCCCGTAGGGGGTCTCGTACATGGACAGGTGGCGGCGGCCCTCCTCAAACACCATTTGGGAGTTGATGCTGCCCTCCCGCAGGAGGGTCACCCGGCCCTTGTCGATGTGGAGCCTGGTGGTGGTGCCCTCCAGGCCGGTGAGCTCGCTCTCCTGATAGGAGATGGTGTAGCCCCCCCGGCTGTCCCGCTTCAGCACCCCGGAGGTCACCAGCTCGATCTCGTCGGGGCTGCCCTCGGCGTACAGCTGCTTCCCTTTGATGGATATGATCACATTATCTGTCATGGTGTCCCTTTCGGCCCGCGTCAGGCGGCGCGGGGTCATAATTTTAGTTAATAGGCGGTGATGTCGATCTGTTCCACCTCGCCCCGCACGTCCTCCCCCAGGAAGATGGAGGCCAGGGAGGAGAAGTCCTCGGTGCTGTCGCTGACATAGTAGCGATGCCGCCCCGCGCCGGGGCGCTGGTTCCGCAGGCCGTCCAGTTCCAGCTGGCGCTTCACCCACCGGGCGCACTGCTCCCCCGCGTCCACCAGGGTGACGCCGGGACCCATGTACGCGCCGATGATCTCCCGCAGCAGCGGGTAATGAGTGCACCCCAAAATCAGGGTGTCCACCCCCGCCGCCTTCACGGAAGCTAAGTATTCGGCCGCCACCGTCTCCGCCACGACGTCGCCGGGCCGGGAGCGCCCATTCTCCACCAGGGGGACCAGCAGGGGACAGGCCCGGGCGGTGACAGCCACATCGGGACGCAGGCCGTTCAGAGCCCGCTCATAGGCCCCGGAGCGGATGGACGCCTTGGTTCCGATGAGGCCCACGCGGCCATTTTGGGTCACATGGGCGGCGGCACGGGCGGCGGGCTCCACCACGCCGAAGATGGGGACGCCGTTCTCCGCCTGGAGCACATCCAGAGCGGTGGTGGACACGGTGCCGCAGGCAATGACGATGGCCTTGGGGTTAAAGGTATTCAGAAAAGCCGCGTCCTGCCGGGCGTATTTCACCAATGTGTCGCGGGAGCGGCCGCCGTAGGGCACCCGGCCCGTATCTCCGAAGTAGATGAGGTCCTCCTCCGGCATGAGCCGGGCCAGCTCCCGCAGGGCGGTGAGCCCTCCCAGGCCGGAGTCGAATACGCCGATGGGCCGTGAGTCCACGGTGCACGCCCCCTTCCTTTTGCTTGAAACCATGATATTATATGCTATCGCCGGCATAAAAACAAGAGCGGATTTATGAATCTGCCGGTTTTCTTCAGCAAAAATCAGATGACAAATTTCTTCCTATCGTATATAATAGCAGAAAGAAGGTGATGACCCATGAAAGTGAAGCTGCCAAACTGGCTGTGGGCGCTGCTCATCCTCGATTTTGTGTGCGTGGTCCTGCTGATTGGCGGAAGGTTCGGCGGCTGGGCGCTGCCAGACTGGCTGGAGATCCTGGCATCGCTGGTCCCGACGCTGACGCTGGCAGCCTTTGGTCTCTGGGAATGCAAGCCAGGCGGGGTATGGGACCAGTATGAGGGCAGACAGAAGGAACGGACACAGGAGAAAACACAGTAGTTTCCCCATTTTCTCTTGACAACCTGCGTGTTGTGTGCTATTTTAAAGTACTCCACTGCGGAGCTGGGTGAAAGGAGGCGGTACGCATGGGAAAACAATCCACCAAGCAGATCGCCTCCAACCGCAAGGCGTTCCACGACTATTTCATCGAGGACAAGTACGAGGCGGGCATCGAGCTGGCGGGCACCGAGGTCAAGTCCATCCGCCTGGGGGCCGTCAACCTGCGGGACTCCTTCTGCGCGGTGAAGGACGGGGAGATGTTCCTCTATGGAATGCACATCTCCCCCTATGAGAAGGGCAATATCTTCAACAAGGACCCCCGGCGCACCCGGAAGCTGCTGCTTCACCGCCGGGAGATCCGCAAGCTCCAGGCCAAGGTCCAGCAGGACGGCTATTCACTGATTCCCCTGTCGCTGTACTTCTCCGGCCCCAGGGTGAAGGTGGAGCTGGCACTGGCCCGGGGCAAAAAGCTCTACGACAAACGGGAGGCCGCCGCCCAGCGGGACGCCAAGCGGGAGATGGACCGCGCCTCACGGGGCCGCTATTGAAAAGAGAAAGGGATGGTAACCATGAGCAACCCCATCGTCACCATTGAGATGGAGGACGGCGGCGTGATGAAGGCGGAGCTGTATCCTGAAGTTGCGCCCAACACGGTGAACAATTTCATCACTCTAGTCCAGTCCGGGTTTTACGACGGGCTGATCTTCCACCGGGTGATCCCCGGATTCATGATCCAAGGTGGCGACCCAGACGGCGCGGGCACCGGCGGCCCGGGGTACTCCATCAAGGGGGAGTTTTCCCAAAACGGGTTCAAGAACGAATTACTCCACACCCGGGGTGTGCTGTCCATGGCCCGGACGATGGACCCCAATTCCGCCGGGAGCCAGTTCTTTGTCATGGTGGACGACGCGCCCCACCTGGATGGCGGTTATGCCGCTTTCGGTAAGGTGATCGAGGGCCTGGAGACGGCGGACGCCATCGTCTCCGCCAAGCGGGACTGGAATGACCGGCCCAAGAAGGACCAGAGAATGAAAAAAGTCACCGTGGATACTCAGGGCGTGGACTACCCCGCGCCGGAGAAGATGTAACAGCGTTTTCATCCCGGAAGGCGGAGCCTGACGGGTGAAAATAAATACAAGGCAGGCGGCGCAGCCGCCCGCCAAATTCTCCCGTAATGCCGCCCGCAGGGCGGCCCCGAATCGCAACCCAGCGAAGCGGTTGCGATTCGGAGAGGAGGGGCAGCAAAATAAGCGAGCTTTCGGCGCAGCCGGAAGCGAGGGATATGGAGCTTGCCCCGACGAGGGGGCGTACTGGTTTCGACGGGGGTACTGAAGCAGGAATAGCGAGCGGATGCGCCTGACATCCTAAAAACGGGCAACTTATAAATTAAAGAACAACGATAACGTAGTTCTCGCCGCGGCTTAACGCGGCCGTCCCGCCCGGAAGGACCACGAGCCGGGTCGGGGCGTCATCTCAGTGGTGAACATGAGTACGGAAAGAGTTGACCGTGCCATGGATCATGACTCTACCAAGCTCAGCGGTTTGACGGCCTGCGGCTGAGTGAGGGAATGTAACCGACCGTCTGCGCTCGGAGAGGTTCCTGTGGATGTGCTTTCGGACAGGGGTTCGACTCCCCTCGCCTCCACCAGACGAAAGGTATACGAACACCATTTCCAAAGCCAGTTTGGCGGTGTACGGAACCTGGTTCGCCCTCATAGTCAGCATAGACGACTATGAGGGCGAACTTTATCCTGAGACGAAGCAGCCGACTTACAAGATGATTCGGGAATGGATTAAGCAGAGGTATGGCTTCAGCGTCAACAGCGACAGCATATCGAAGACCAAGAGGAAGTGCGGGCTTATCACTGACACCGGGGACACCGAGAGGCACTATATCCGGGAACTGCAACCGGAGAAAGAAGCCGCCATCCGCGAGGCGCTTGTTTGGTTTGGCGTCATAAAAGGAAAATGATATTTTGCAAGGGCCGCTCCGGGGTTACCAGGAGCGGCCCTTTTCCAAGCCGCTGTACAGCTTTCGATGGATACGCAAATCCAGCAAGGGGTTGACCGCGTCAGCGGATGGCCTGCCAGCTTTGGCCCTTGCGATCTTGGGACAAACACTGTATGATATAAGTAACGAAAGTAGGCGGAATTTGTAGTAGGAGGATAAAAACCAATGGAAACTTCTTTATACCGCGACAGCCAGATGGAACAGGAGCTGCACAACAAAATCCATGAAATAGCGAACAAGCGGCACGGCGGGGCGGTCCCCGCGGACGTACAGGCCCGCATCGCTGCGGAGGAGCGGCATATCTTCGGCAGCGGCCATGGGACGCTCCTGGCCGTCGCCGCCAAGCTGGCGGAGTTCTCCGAAAGCCGGGGCTGCCCCGTGGGGTTCCGGGGGCTCACCGGCAATCTGTACCTGTCGCACCTCTTGGGCCTCGCCGCCGTCGATCCCATGGAGCTGGGGCTCCGCTGGGAGGGCTGCCTGGGCCTGGACGGGACGCGGGCGCCGGTGTTCACCTTGAACGTGGCGGGCGGGCTGCTGGAGGACATGGCGGCGTACCTGGGCGAGCTTCTCCCGGGATACGATCCCGATGACGAGCGTCCGTCCATCAGGCTGTGCCCGCACGCCCTGATGGACCGCGTATGGGAGGCGCGGCGGGCCGGGGGCGTCCCGGCTAGCGGGGACGTACTCTCCGATGAAAGCCTGGTTGCCAAGGCGTACCGCGGCGACGTGGCCGGTATCCCCGTGCTGGGCGACCTGGATGGCTTCCAGGACCTTGCCCGCCGGCTGGAGCCGGAGGCCTTCTCCGACCTGGTCAAGATCATGGGGCTGTGCCTCGCCCCGGAAATCCGGTTCCAGGCGGAGCGCCTCATGGGCCAGCCCGACCGTTTCGACCGCCTGGTCGGGACGCGGGAGGACGTGTACGACCTGTGCGTGCGGCATGGCGTCGGCGAGGGCGACGCCCTTCGGATCATGCAGCAGGTATCCCACGGCAGGCTGTCGCCGGAGTACAAGGACAAGCTCGCCGCCCGGGGACTTCCCGGCGTGTTCCTGGAGACGCTGGACGCCGCTGAATATCTGTACCCGCGCGGCCAGTGCGCCGACTATATGTATTGGGCGCTGGCGCTGCTGGCGCAAGAGCGCAACCCCTGCCAGGCGTAATTTCACGCCATACTGGAATCAAATATCGCCTTTGCCGGCATGGAGAAACGGGCTGGAGGAGCGTTCCTCCGGCCCGTTCCGTCTTTTTGGGGGAGTCCAGCCATGTAGCGCCAAAAGTCGGTGGCGTGCGGCGGCGCTCAAATATAAGACGGTGTGTTCCTAAAATGCTCCCATAAACGAGGGAATTTTGCCGGTTGGCGTCTTGAAATCCCGCCCGGGTTGCATTACAATATCGGACAAAGAAACAGATGGAGAGAGAAATCATGAAGAATACATATAGATTGTCCATACGCCGTACCGCCCTGCTGCTGGCCCTGTCGCTCCTGTTCTCCCTTGCCGCCTGCGGCAAGGCCCCCGGGCAGGACGGGACCCAGGGGAGCGACGCTCCGGCGGAGGCCACGCAGGCCGCTTCGGACGCTTCCGGGCCGGACGCCCCGGCCTCCATGAAGTTTTACGAGAATATGGTGGACAGGATGCCGGTATCGGACGGCGCCTCCCTGGGGCTGCTGTATTCGGAGGTCCTTGATTTCGAGGCGGACGGAAACCCGGAGCTGCTGGTGCTTTCCGTGGACGACTTTGCGAAAACGACGCCCGGTTCATTCCTCATGTCCATATACCGGTACGAATCCCATGGGATGTGCTGCCTGATGAACTCTTACGTCACCCTGGGCGCCGGGGGCGGGCTCTCGCTGATGGAGTCCGGCGGACGGCTGTACCTGGAGACGTACGGGTGCATCCGTGAGGAGGCCCAGGAGTTGGTCAGGTACATGGATAACAGGACATACTATGGCTCCGTCGCCCAGAAGGACGGCGTCGGCCAGTTCTGCGACGACGCCCCCAACCCGGGCGAGAGCGATTGGGGCGCCGTTGATATGCTCCGCCGCGATTGGTCCGAGGGCCATGCCGCCTACTTCATGCAGCCCCACGACGAGCGCGGGCTCGCCAACGGCGGCGCAGGCTATGACACGGCCACCCGCGAGGAGTACCAGGCCGCACAGGACGGATATACCGCGGGGGCCGTACTCGCCTACAGCCCGGACGGGACAAGCATCGTCATCAAGCCGGAGGACGTGCCGGAGCGGCCCGAGCCGGGGCCGGAGGAATCCCAGCCCATCCAGCCCGATCCGGTGGACTCCGGCCCCGCCGAATCCCAGCAGCCGGAGGAGCCAACGGCCCTGTTGGCCGCCTATGCGGGCAACTACACGCCCTATCCCACCTATGACGATTACAGCGGCGGCCGCTCCATTACGCTGAACGCCGACGGGGTGGTAAGCGGGGGAAAGACCGATGGCCAGACGCCCACCTCCATCGTTCAGAACTCCGACGGGTCCATCACCATCTGGTTCGGCAGCTCCGACCGGTACACCCTCTTCCCGGTGGGATGCTCCGGCACGCCCGCCGGCACGGGGTACGACAGCGCGCGGGTCAACCTTGAGTATTTGTATACTGGAGGCGGCGCAATGAATATCATCTATTACGCCGACCCCGCTTCGTAAATCATGGGAGGTAGCAGGATGGACAAAGAAAAACTCCTGGCGCTGGTCGGCGCCGGGCTGGATGAGGTGGAACGCCTGTCGCGGGAGCTCGGCAAGCCAATCGACGTGGACCGCAGCGCCCTTATCATGCTGGCGCGTATCGCTATCTACAAAGAGGACGGCGAGGACTATATGCGCTCCCATGTGCGTCTCCTCGTCGAGGACATGGTCCGGCGCTTCCCCAATCGCCCGATGTACCGGTACGAGTACGAGCCGCCTGACGCCGACGAGAGGCGGCAGGCGGGAACCTTCCATTCCGGGATGTCCCTTTCGTAAGCCGCTGTCGCGGCTCACAGTGGGGGAAAAAGCCGGCGAAGGGGTTGACACGCGGGTTGGGATGTGCTACCATGAAGCCCTGTCTCCAGTACGCTGAGAGGCCCTTATAAGAATTGTGATCAACATATCAAGGATTTTTTGAATGTGGCTAAGGCTACCAGTCTGCCCATTTGACCTTGGTATGTTGGTTTTTTATGCCCAAAACCGGGCAGACGCCGCCGCCACGAAAAATAAGGAGGAACAACGCTATGACATTCGACTTCCGATCCGTCCCCCGCTGCGGCAAGCTGGCCGTTACCTTTTTCCCCGGCCTCGTGGAGCCTTCCCTCCGGCATTTCCTGGAGGAACAGGGGATCACCGGCTGGAGCATCGTCTCCAAGCGGGACGCGCTGGCGCGCTTCCCGGACACGAAAGTCCCCGAGGACATCCGCCTGTATCCCGGCAGCCCCCGCGTGGAGACGCAGGTGCGGTGCCTTGTGTCGTACTACGACCCCGACGCCATGTACGCGGAGATCCTGAAGGTCAACGACAGCCCGGAAAACAAGGACTGGCTGGCGGGGCTCTCCAATCAATATTTCAAAGAGGAGGAACGCGCGATGGAGGACCAGCACCCCGATCCCGCCCCGGCCCAGCCCTTCCCCTGGTACGATGACCGGGTGGAGGCCGTCCGAAAGGAGTACGTCAACCCCTGGGCGGAGGAGGACGAACCGGAACCGGAGCAGTACGACACCCCCAAGGCGATCTATGGCTACCTGGACCGGCTGGTCTGGAAGCAGGACGCCGCGAAGAAAGCCGCCGCCGTCATCGCCTACAACACCTTCCAGCGGGGCGTCAAGTCCAACGCCCTGTTCATCGGCCCCAGCGGCTGCGGCAAGACCCACATCTGGCGGTGCCTTCAAAAGATTTTTCCGGGCCGCATCGTGATCGAGGACGGCTCCAATATCACTCAGGACGGTTGGAAGGGATCGAAAAAGTGGGCCGATTTGCTTCGATCTCCTATCTTTCGTAACGGGCACCACAATCTGCTCGTTTTGGACGAGGGGGACAAGACGTGCACCCCCTGTTTCAGCCATGGCGAGAACGTCAGTCACGCCATCCAGTCGGAGGGCCTGACGATGCTGGAGGGCGCCCGCGTGGACGTGAAGATCGATTCCGTCATCCACACCATAGACACCTCCAAGATCAGCTTCGTCCTTTGCGGCGCGTTCTCCAATAAGGCCCGCGACGTAGCGGAGAAAAGCGCCGGCAGCCGCATCGGCTTCGGCGCGGCCCCCAAGGCCGTGCAGCCCTACGCCCGACCTCTAAATGAGGCGGACCTGATCGAGTTCGGCGTCATGCCGGAGTTCATGGGCCGAATCCAGCGAATCGTCAATCTTCAGCCCATGACCGAGGAGGACTACTACCGCATGACGGATAGCTCCCTGGGCTTCCTGTCCCGCATCGGGGAGCACTACAAGGCCGACATCCGGCTCACCCCCCAGAAGCGCCGAGAGCTGGCTGGGCTGGCCGCTGAGACGGGGCTGGGCGTCAGGGGCATGGAAAGCCAGATCAGGCGGCTCGTGGACGACGCTATCTTCGACGATTGCGACCGCCGCTGCTTCGAGTTCTGACCAAAAGGAGGACATATGGAGCTGATTTTTGATTTTGACCAGCGCCAGGGCATCGCCAACGTCCGCTTCGAGGGCCTGGACGGCACCGAGGGCGTGACCTCGACCAAGCAGGCCCTTTCCCTGCTGAAGATACGCAACCCCGCCTGTGCCTTCGCCGACGCAGTAAAAACCGGCGCATATGATGACCTGTCGGACGCGGAGTACAAACGGCTGCTCGAAGCCGTGACATGTATCAGCTCACTCTGGCACCGCCCGGGCGACCAGCCGGATGCCAAAACACAATATGACATGAGCCCCCTGACGCTGCTTGCCAACGCTATTGAGGCGTTGAGCCGGCTCAACGCCCAATGCCAGACGCAGGAACCCGAGCAACCATAAAAATTACAATCATGGAGGTAAAAGCTATGCTCAACCACATCGTCACCATGGGCCGCCTCGTGCGCGACCCGGAGCTCCGCCACACCCAGTCCGGCATCCCCGCCACCTGCCGACGAGCCGGCTGGCGGCGGCTACGACGCGGATGACCCGGAGGCTGGCGGCGATCTGCCGTTCTGACCACATATGGATCGCGCCCAAGCGGGAGGATGGAACACGCCTCCCGCTTTTTTCGCGCCCAAAATCAAGAAATGGAGGGTTTCAGCCATGGATTTTACGCATTTCACGCTCAGGCAGGACGGCAGGTTCGCCGGCAGCTCCGCCGTACTGCACCAGGCCGTCATCGCTGCCGCGCGCCTCGCCGCGGGCACCGGCAGGCCCGTCACCGTCATGGCGCATGTCAGGGGCGGCGGCACCCGGGAGGCCGTCATCAACCCGGACGGCACCAACGACAAGATCTGGAATATCGACAAGGGCCAGCCCCTCACGCCCACCGTCGGGCAGGTCTACGTCAACCGGGGCGGCGGGAGATACCTCTGCCGCGCCCTGGTGACGGACCATGGGACGCGGTACTTCAACGCGGCGGGCGGCTCCAGTAGCACCGCCGCCGTGTTCCGCAATGTCACGAGCGGCTGGACGTTCACCGCCAGGGGCGTCATCCAGTACGTGGACGGGACCATCGAATGGGATCACAGCAGCGGCGGACGCTTCGAGGAGGTGGAGGACGAATGAGCAGGAATCTCCAGGACGCCCCCCTCCCCGCCGCCAGGTTCGAGCCGGCGACCACCGCCACGGTGGAGCTGACCGAGATCGACGGCATGGAGCAGGGGGCCATCCTGCGTTTCGCCGACGTAGGCCGGTCCGGGCATCCCAGCGAAGAACGGGAACTCCGCACTTGCTATGGGGAGCTATACGTAATCGTCAACGCCCTGCGGGACTACGCCAACATGCTGGAGGGCGTGATCCCGGAATGGGGCCTGACGGGCTACCACGCCGCCGTCTACGAGCTCCACGCCGCCCGCTGCCGGGAGATTGCCGGGAAGTACGCCGCCGCCATAAATTGATTTGTGTCCATGATAAACTTTGCAAATGGGATTTTCCGCATACCGATGCGGTCAAAGCGGTGCTCCACCCGTTCAATTTTGTGAATAGGGATGAACAGCAACCGGCCCCTATTCCGGCAAACGATAAAACTTTGCATCAAATGTATTTCGCCTTGCCCCTTGTTTAGCGGTCTGTTTCGCCGCCTGCCGCGCTTGTCTGGCGTACTGCTTTTTCAGCTTTTGAGTGCCGGACTTCGATCGGAGCTTTTTGTCAACAGCAGACAAATTGAACGACTCTACCCAATCTGAACGAACTGTTGCCAGTTGTTCGGATCAGGTAGAGTCGTTCTGCCCTTATATTTCAAGGCTTATAGGTCTTTCTGACTTCGAATGCCATATGCCGCAAGCCAAACACAGACAGGTAAACCTTTTGCCCTTAATGATCCGTGTTTACAATCGCAATGCCGGAGTCCCCCTTCCGGGCCTGTTCCAATACGGCCCGGGACAGGATTTGAAACGACTCATGAGAAGATGAAGCGCCTGAAATCGCGTCGATGCGGCCCTCGCCCTGTCCCTCCAGGAGCTGGCCGGCGTAATAGCGGGTGTACTCGTTGGGATAGGTTCCGTTGATGTGAAGCATGGTCTGCATATAGGCGGTATCCCAGCTCTTAATGAAGCCGCTGGGATTTTCCGCGTTATACTCTACCGAGATAATCTTGCCGCCCTTCACCAGAATGGTGATATATTCCTTCCATCCGTGGACAAATTCAGATGCCTGGGCCGTATAATATCCATCCTGGAGCTTTGCCTGACTTCCGCAGCCAACCAGCAGCGACGCCATCAGCAGCATACTCAAAAACACAGCAGCGATCCGTTTCATTTACTGCAGTCCTCCTTTAACACAAATTTCCGGACCTGTGATTGGAGTGTCTCCGCCTCTTTTGCTAGGGAACCGCTGGACTGCTTTGTCTCCTCCGCGTTTTGCAAATTGCGGTCCGCGATGCCGGTAATGGTATCAATTCGCTCCTCCATGGCGCTCAGAGCCATCTCCTGTCCCTGTACCGCCGTGACCAGCTGATCCGAAATCGCGCTGATCTGTGCGGATACATCGGAAATTGCGCGGAGGGACTCGGCGGTATCCGCGGTCAGAACTACGCCGGTCTGAATAATTGCCTTGGTGTTGTTGACCATGACTGTGGCGCTCTGTGCGGACTGAGCGCTCTTAGCGGCCAGCTGCTTCACCTCGTTGGCGACAACCGCAAAGCCTTTTCCGGCTTCCCCGGCGCGGGTCGCCTCCACAGAAGCATTAATAGACAGGATATTGGTTTGGAACGCGATGTCTTCAATATCCTTTGCGATCTTTGTGATCTGCTGCGCATTGGCGCTGATATCGTCCATCGCCGAGGACAGGGCTGCCATCTGCTGATTGGCGCTTTGAATACGCTGGATGATCTCCTCGGTCTGGGCACGGGTCAGGCCGCTGCTTTGGGTGACGTCGGCCAGCCGGTCTTTCACGCGGGTCACCTCATGAACCAGTTCTTCGGTAGATTGGTTCTGCTCCAAAGAGGCCTGATGCAGCTGCGCGGACTGCCCGTTCAGCCGATCCGCCATGGCCGTCAGCCGATCCGCGGCGGCGCGGAAGCCAAGGAGCGTCTCGTTCATCGACTGGGTAATGGTGTGCAGGCTGCCCCGGATCAACTCAAAGTCGCCCTTATAGTCCACCCGCGGCCCGGTGCGCAGATCCCCCTCCGCAACGTGAGTCAATACCCGCTGGATGTCGGATATGTACCGGTTCAAGCTCTCCAGCGTGGCGTCCAGCGTCTGCGTCATGACCTCCAGCTCATCGCCCGTACTGACAGGCAGCACTTCCGTGTGCAGATCGCCGTTGGAGAGGGCCACCATCCGCCCCGTCACGCCCTTCACCGGATGGGAGATGGAACGGGCAAACCGCAGGATCAGCAGCACGGAAACCGCCAGGCCCGCCAGGGTGGCCAGAATCGACACAAGCATGGCTCCGTTGATAAAATGGCTGTAATCCGACTTGGGAACCTGAATGACCAGCGACCACTGGGTGCCCCGAATGGGCGAAAAGGCCGCCAGCGTCTTTTCCCGATTGACGGAAAATTCCACCGCTCCAGTTTCTCCCGTGGTGACCCGTTCCGCCGCGTCCTGGTTGCCGCCGTTGAGCTGAACCAGCGAGCTCCGGTTGAGGGCCAGGGACTGATTGGGGTGGCCGGTCACAATACCCTCCCGGTTTACCATATAGGCCATACCGGTTCGGCCCAGGTTGATGCTGCTGATCACATCGTTGAGCAGGTCATATTTATATACACCCATCACATAAAGCGCGGTCTCGCCGTTCTCCTTCACTGGCATCCCCATCGTAATGCCCAGCTTGCCCTGGAAGATGGTGGAGGAATCAATGGTCAGGTTGTCCGTTTCCCTCAAAAGGGTGAAAAACCCGCGCTCCATCTGCCCCGGCGCGTCGCCGGTTCCCTGTACCAGCTGCCCGTCCAAATCGTACAGGGCGATGGTGTAGAGCTCATAAATCTCCGCCGCTTCCTCCAGCGCCGCCCTGCGGTTTTCCGAGAGCGCCACGGGATCCGGAGCAAGCTCCCCGGTTGCATCGGAAACAGGAGCCCCATTCATCCGGGGATCGGCGGCGATGACCACCATGCGGTCGGCCAGCATATGGACGTTGGCCTCCACTGTCTTGGCCGACTGCCGGGCCATGGGCTGAAGGCTGTCCAACAGGATGTTGTTGGCGAGTGATTGCAAGGAAAGGGCCATAATCACACAGCATATGACCACCAAAATCAGGATATTCAGGGTGGTATTTTTCAATATCCGCCTGTTCAGGTTCCGTTTCATCCCCCGGGCGGCGAGGGAGTCCGCTTGCTTTCCTGTCACGTCTTTGTCGCTCCTTTTTTAGGAAATTTTTGCAAATAAACAGAATAAAAGCCGCTCAATCCACCGATCAGGAGCTGTGTGACGTTCCGGATCGACAGGCGATAGACTTTTAGCTCAGTATAGCACAAATTACTTGGTAATGGAAGTGCTTTTTCCCAGCGGCCGGCGCGCCTGTATGGACGGGCACTCTCATCCCAGAGGGTAGTGGATCACGCCCCTTTGAATACGCCGCAGACAACGACAGTTCTTTCCTCCATTTGCCTGAATGGGGAAAAGGCATTTACAACATACCAGGGCGGGACAACCGGGGATCGTTTTCATTTTGTACGTTTCCTCATATTTTGTATCAAATAGCTCCAACAAACTTGCGCCATATTTGACGGGATATTGAGGTGTTAAATTCAATATGAATCCAAACGGATAAACTGCTAAGTCTGAAACAAAAAACGCTTGCGCGGCAAAATACCACGCAAGCGCATAAACTGAGGTAATTATCTAATTTGCAACAATTTTCGCAGAGTGCAGCGGAAAATCCTTGTCCGGGGCCCGGGCTTTTTTTGAGAGGTCAGGGGGGAGGACAATATAGAAAGACACAGCTTAACCTCCTTTTGCCGCCGTTTCACCTGGCTCATCGGGCGCAGCTCCGACCGCGTGGAGGGCGACGAGCAGACCATCCACCTGTGCTGGTCCGCGTTCCGGGCATTCCTGGAAGACTGCCGCCAGCCGGACGGCTCCAGGGACTTCAAGGCCATCTCCCTGGATGTATCCAAGCACCGCCCCCGGCTGGTGTTTGATGGGAACAGGTCGAATTTGCACGCCGCCATTGGCAATCCGCAGGTCCGGCACAAGCTGGGCAAGGCCCTCATGACCAATTTCCAATGGCCCGACGCCGACGAGATCCATCTCACCAATGACTTTACCCCGTACTCTTTCTTCTTCCGGGAGTTCCGGGGAGGGAAATCCTGCCTGTGCGGCGGGCTGATCCTCCACGGCCAGGAGGACATGGGCACGGCGTACTATGGGATCCACACATGATGACAGGAGGTTCCTAAATGACCTATTCTGAAATGAAGAACACCTTCCAGGAGCTGAAGCGCAGCTCCCCCAGGGAGGACCTGACGGCGCACATCATCTTCACGGAGGACAGCTTCGCCGTGCCCTACCCGCTCCTGAGCCGGACGTACCTCGTCAGCAGCGACAACAAAGCGTTCTGGCCCAACATTGGCGGCTACTCCATCTTTGCCTACTGCCTGGACAAGAACAGCGACCAGGGCGTCCGCCTGGATTGGTATATGGCCGACGAAGGCAACGCCAATGGCTGGAAGGTCCAGGAATGCTACATCCTGGAGCGTATGCGGTATGTGGACTCCATCCCTGGCTTGGCAAGGGTTCAGCAGCCGGACGGCACCGTCCGCTACTTCTTCGACGGCACCAGCATCCAGGCCCGTGAAGCGGCAGACGGTGGGAGGACCGTTTTGGAGCCCCTGTCCGGAATCCAGTGCAACGGGAGCAGCTACGAGGACCTGCCCATCGACCGGGTATACGGCTACTGCACGTTGCTGGAACGTCACATCAACGGGAGGCAACATGTCAGCGCCAGTGATAAAATGTAAGAAAACGCCGAGGAAAAAATGTAATTATGTGGCGGAGAGGAGGGAAAAAAGA
>ERZ808041.154-NODE-154-length-75131-cov-6.730487_pt1 | contig 75131 bp, 67 predicted proteins | sample MGYA00380192_ERZ808041 | MGnify/ENA primary metagenome ERZ808041 (study PRJEB31490, sample SAMN06133412) | mouse gut metagenome | isolation source: Z1_1 | host: mice | place: China: Chengdu | collected 2015-05 ...
AGACAGGTGGTGCATGGTTGTCGTCAGCTCGTGTCGTGAGATGTTGGGTTAAGTCCCGCAACGAGCGCAACCCTTATTATTAGTTGCTACGCAAGAGCACTCTAATGAGACTGCCGTTGACAAAACGGAGGAAGGTGGGGATGACGTCAAATCATCATGCCCCTTATGACCTGGGCTACACACGTACTACAATGGCACTTAAACAGAGGGCGGCGACATCGCGAGGTGAAGCGAATCCCGAAAAAGTGTCTCAGTTCAGATTGCAGGCTGCAACCCGCCTGCATGAAGTCGGAATTGCTAGTAATCGCGGATCAGCATGCCGCGGTGAATACGTTCCCGGGCCTTGTACACACCGCCCGTCACACCATGGGAGTCGGTAACACCCGAAGCCAGTAGCCTAACCGCAAGGGGGGCGCTGTCGAAGGTGGGATTGATGACTGGGGTGAAGTCGTAACAAGGTAGCCGTATCGGAAGGTGCGGCTGGATCACCTCCTTTCTAAGGAGCGAAGCCGGCGGAGAGCCGGCGGACTCTGGTCAGACAGGGACAGGAAAGCTCGTTGTTCATTTTTGAAGGCGCTGGACCCCGAAAGGGGGAAAGGAAGTCTTCATGCGTCAATATGGGGGTGTAGCTCAGCTGGGAGAGCACCTGCCTTGCACGCAGGGGGTCAGGAGTTCGATCCTCCTCATCTCCACCAACAAAGCCGGAAGGCTTTGGTAACGCACCTTGAAAATTGAACAATGAAACAAATCTGCAACAAAGTTTTATGTAATGCAAATATCATGAAACAAGGGTATAAGCACTGCAATAAAGCCGAAAGAGAACCAAGATTCAAGCATGGTCAAGCTACAAAGGGCACAGGGTGAATGCCTTGGCACTGGGAGCCGACGAAAGACGTGATAAGCTGCGAAAAGCCACGGGGAGCTGCAAATAAGCCTTGATCCGTGGATATCTGAATGGAGCAATCCGGCGGATGTAACGATCCGTCATGGCATACTGAATCCATAGGTATGTCAGGGGAACCGCCTGAACTGAAACATCTAAGTAGGGCGAGGAAGAGAAATCAACCGAGATTCCGTAAGTAGTGGCGAGCGAAAGCGGAAGAGGCCAAACCGCATGCAGCAATGTGTGCGGGGTTGCGGACTGCATAAGGTATGTTGAAGTCTAGCTGAACTGTATGGGAAGGCAGACCGGAGAGCGTGAGAGTCGCGTAAGCGAAAGACAGAGACAGCCGGCAGGATCCAGAGTACCGCGGGACACGTGAAACCCCGTGGGAAGCCGGGGGGACCACCCTCCAAGCCTAAATACTCCCCAGTGACCGATAGAGAATAGTACTGTGAAGGAAAGGTGAAAAGCACCCCGGGAGGGGAGTGAAACAGCACCTGAAACCCTGAGCCTACAAGCACATAGAGCACATCAAAGTGTGATATGGTACCTTTTGTAGAATGGTCCGGCGAGCGTATGTATGCAGCAAGGTTAAGCGCTTAAGGCGTGGAGCCGAAGGGAAACCGAGTCTGAATAGGGCGTGAAGTTGCATGCATAGGGCCCGAAACCGGGTGACCTATCCATGTCCAGGTTGAAGTGGGAGTAAAATCCCATGGAGGACCGAACCGACCTCCGTTGAAAAGGCGGCGGATGAGGTGTGGATAGCGGAGAAATTCCAATCGAACCCGGAGATAGCTGGTTCTCCCCGAAATAGCTTTAGGGCTAGCGTTGTATTAGATTACCGGAGGTAAAGCACTGAATGGGCTAGGGGCCGAGAGGTTACTGAACCCTATCAAACTCTGAATGCCGGATAATTGATGTACAGCAGTCAGACTACGTGAGATAAGTCTCGTGGTCGAGAGGGAAAAAGCCCAGACCCACAGCTAAGGTCCCAAATACACGTTAAGTGGAAAAGGATGTGGAGTTGCACAGACAACCAGGATGTTGGCTTAGAAGCAGCCACTCATTAAAAGAGTGCGTAATAGCTCACTGGTCGAGTGACTCTGCGCCGAAAATTCAACGGGGCTAAACGTGTAACCGAAGCTTGGGATTTCATTCACTGAACAATGCTTTTTGTCAGGCAGGAGAGAAGGATTTGCTGCCGAAGGCAGCTAAATTCTCAAAAGCAAACGAGAGAGAAAGCGTTGGTCAGTGAATGAAATGGTAGGGGAGCGTCGTATACGGGGTGAAGTATGAGCGAAAGCGCATGTGGACTGTATACGAGTGAGAATGCCGGAATGAGTAGCGAGAAATATGTGAGAATCATATTGGCCGAAAGTCTAAGGTTTCCGGAGGAAGGTTCGTCCGCTCCGGGTAAGCCGGGAGCTAAGGTGAGGCCGGAAGGCGTAGCCGATGCACATACGGTAGAGATTCCGTAGCTGCCGGAGGATTTAAGCAGAGGGACACTGTCAAAGGGTATGACCCGGGCGTTGGTAGCCCCGGGCGAAAGGGACTGAAATATAGTAGGGAAGCATACTTGGCGGCAGGCGAGAAAAGCTCTGTGGATATCTGAGGCACCCGTACCGCAAACCGACACAGGTAGACAGGAAGAGAATTCTAAGGCCAACGGGAGAAGGGTTGTTAAGGAACTCGGCAAGTTGACCCCGTAACTTAGGGAAAAGGGGTGCTCCTGAAAGGGAGCCGCAGAGAATAGGTCCAGGCGACTGTTTAGCAAAAACACAGCTCTATGCTAAATCGAAAGATGACGTATATGGGGTGACACCTGCCCGGTGCCGGAAGGTTAAGAGGAGGAGTGAGAGCTCTGAATTGAAGCCCCGGTAAACGGCGGCCGTAACTATAACGGTCCTAAGGTAGCGAAATTCCTTGTCAGGTAAGTTCTGACCCGCACGAATGGTGTAACGATCTGGACACTGTCTCAACAGCCCGCCCGGCGAAATTGTAGTACCGGTGAAGATGCCGGTTACCCGCGACAAGACGGAAAGACCCCATGGAGCTTTACTGCAGCTTAATATTGGATTTCGGTATTTCATGTACAGGATAGGTGGGAGGCAGAGAAGGCAGCACGCCAGTGTTGCTGGAGCCGGCGTTGGGATACCACTCTTGAGGTGCTGAAATTCTAACCTGCGGCCGTGAATCCGGTCGGGGGACAGTGTTAGGCGGGCAGTTTGACTGGGGCGGTCGCCTCCAAAAAGGTAACGGAGGCGCTCAAAGGTTGGCTCAGCATGGACGGAAACCATGCCAGAGAGTGTAAACGCACAAGCCAGCCTAACTGCGAGAGCGACAGTTCGAGCAGTAACGAAAGTTGGAGTTAGTGATCCGGTGGTATGTGAGTGGAAATGCCATCGCTCAACGGATAAAAGCTACCCTGGGGATAACAGGCTGATCTCCCCCAAGAGTCCACATCGTCGGGGAGGTTTGGCACCTCGATGTCGGCTCATCGCATCCTGGGGCTGAATTCGGTCCCAAGGGTTTGGCTGTTCGCCAATTAAAGCGGTACGCGAGCTGGGTTCAGAACGTCGTGAGACAGTTCGGTCCCTATCTGTCGTGGGCGCAGGATATTTGAGAGGAGCTGTCCCTAGTACGAGAGGACCGGGATGGACGTACCTCTGGTGCACCAGTTGTCGTGCCAACGGCACAGCTGGGCAGCTAAGTACGGATCGGATAAACGCTGAAGGCATCTAAGCGTGAAGCCGACCTCAAGATAAGATATGCCACTGAGTAATCAGGTAAGACCCCTTGAAGACTACAAGGTTGATAGGCCGCATGTGGAAGCGTCGTGAGGCGTGCAGCAAGGCGGTACTAATCGGTCGAGGGCTTGACCAGGCGAAGGTTGGTTTTCGAAAGCAGGGAAGTTTCATTGTTCGATTTTGAGGGTGCGTGGAAAGACATGCGCCATTAGCTCAGTTGGTAGAGCAGCTGACTCTTAATCAGCGGGTCCCGGGTTCGAGTCCCTGATGGCGCACCAGAAGATGCTGTGCCTTGGGGCACTCACGATAGAGGTTCCGGCCGGGAGAGGTTGGAAAGAGCGGACCGGAGGAAGGGGAACCTTTTGAGGGGACGCAGGAGACGGCCCGTTGGTCAAGCGGTTAAGACACCGGCCTCTCACGCCGGTAACGCGGGTTCGATTCCCGCACGGGTCACCAGAGGTCATGACCGCCTGTGGGCGGAGGATGATATACAGAGCCTTGCGGCAGGCGATACGGGAGGAAACTTCCGTCGGTGAAATATGTCGTTTCAATAGCTGGTATTTATTACGCTGAGGTCCCACCTGTTCCCATCCCGAACACAGAAGTTAAGCTCAGTTGTGCCGACAATACTTGGCGGGTGACTGCCTGGAAAGATAGGTCTTTGCCAGCAAAAAAGACTTCGCTGAATGCGGAGTCTTTTTTAATTTTTAATGTCGAAATCAATTAAAAATTGTTGACACTCTGTATTAGTTATGTTATCATAACCATAATTTGTTTGAGGAGTGAGGACGTTGGAAAACAACCCAGCTAAAAACAAAGGTATCGCCTCTCTTGTGCTTGGCATCCTTTCGTTAGTTGTGGTCTGGTTTGGCTATGGCACACTGATCGCATTGGTTTTGAGCATCATTGGCATTGTTTTGGGTGTAGGCGCGCGCAAGGAACTTGCACCCGATCAAGGTCGCGGACTGGCCACAGCCGGCATGATCTGCTCGATTATCGGTCTTGTTCTCTCCACACTCTGGCTGATTGCTTGCGTATTGTGCATCGGTGCATTTGCTTCTATTGGTTCCTTGGGAGCAATCGGTTAAGATCCTCTGATGGATAAGCCGTGGTGAACGCTTCAAAGAGTTGTCTAATTATTTGATACTCCTGAATCCGTTTACCGATTTTGCGGTGCGGCTTATTATAGCGGATTCATTTCGAAACAGGCCGAATGTTCGGCCTGTTTTTCTTTTGAGGTAATAAAAAATGATGCCATTTATAAAGGTATTCCGATATACAATTCCGTCCTACTGGCTGATGTGTATCTGTGGCCTGCTTGCTTCCTGCGTCCTTCTGTATGCCAGGCGCAGACGCTTCGGAATCGCATCCGATGATACGCTGCATATCGTCTTGCTTGGGGCGATTGGCGCGATCATCGGCGCAAAGGCGCTTTATTTTTTGGTAATAGCGCCAAAGTTGATCCGGCTCGTGCCGCAGATCGATTGGTCATATCAGACCCTTGAAATGCTTTTGTCTGGCGGATATGTCTTTTACGGCGGTTTGTTTGGGGGGCTTTTGGCAGCTGTTTCTTATTGCCGCCGCTATCGGATCAGCCTGCGGGCTGCGGCGGACTTTTATGCGCCCGCGCTGCCGTTGTTCCATGTGTTTGGGCGCATTGGGTGCTTTCTGGCTGGCTGCTGCTGGGGAATCGAAGCGCCCTGGGGCGTCGTATATACACACTCGCTGGCCGCACCCAACGGCGTAACATTGTTTCCGGTTCAGCTCACGGAGGCGGTTTGTAATCTTGCGATCTGCATGGTTTTACTTTTGCGTGAGCGCCGTCTTAGCGGCAGGCAGCCGACCGGCGGCGCATTGCTTCTCTATGCGGCGCTTTATGCCTGTGTCCGTTTTCTGCTGGAGTTTTGGCGCGGCGATGCCGTGCGCGGCCATTTCCTGTTCTTCTCAACATCGCAGTGGATTTCCGTTCTGATCCTCTTTGCAATTGGTATTTATTTTTGGAAAATTGTGCGCAGCCGGCAATTATAAGCTTTCTGTGCATTGCGTGTGCTGTCAAAGCATGGTATACTTTATCCTGCACGAAAGTCAGAATAAAATTTTAATTAATTTAACAGGAGCTGCAAATGATAACAGTCACAAATGTAAGCCTGATGTTTGGAGGCACAAAACTGTTCGCAAACGCGGATTTAAAGTTTATGCCGGGCAACTGCTATGGCATCATCGGAGCCAACGGCGCAGGAAAATCAACTTTTTTAAAAATTCTCTCCGGGGAGCTTGAACCGACCACCGGCGAAATTTCCATTCCGAAAAAGTGCCGTATGTCGGTGCTCAAGCAGGATCAGTTTCAATATGACGAATATCCGGTCATTGATACGGTGATCATGGGCAATCCGCGCCTGTATGAGGTGATGAAGGAAAAAGACGCGCTTTATGAAAAGCCTGATTTTAACGATGAGGATGGCGCGCGCGCCGCCGAGCTGGAAGGCGAGTTTGCCGAAATGAACGGGTGGGACGCGGAAAGCGACTCGGGGCGCATTTTGCAGGGGTTGGGCATTGCGCCTGAGCTGTACGGCACGCCCATGGGCGAACTCAAAGGCGGCGACAAGGTAAAGGTTTTGTTGGCACAGGCATTGTTTGGCCAGCCGGATATCCTGCTGCTCGACGAACCGACGAACAACCTCGACATCAAATCGATCGACTGGCTTGAGGATTTCCTGCTTGATTTTCCGGGGACCTTGATCGTCGTGTCGCACGACCGCCATTTCTTAAATACCATCTGCACGCACATCGTAGACATCGATTTCAATCAGGTGCGCATGTATGTCGGCAATTATGATTTCTGGTATGAGTCGTCCAAGCTGATGCAGCAGATTATGAAGGATCAAAGCAAACGCCGCGAGGACCAGATCAAGGATCTGCAAAACTTTATCGCGCGCTTTTCGGCGAACAAATCAAAATCGAAACAGGCAACATCACGCCGCAAGCTGCTTGAGAAGCTGACGGTCGACGAAATGCCGGTTTCGTCTCGGCGGTACCCGTGGGTCGCCTTCAAACCCGACCGCGAGCCGGGTAAGGAGATCCTTGAAACGGACGGAATCACCATGACGATTGACGGCGTCAAGGTGCTCGACGGGGTGACGTTCCGTGTCAACCGCGGCGACAAGATCGCGTTTGTCGGCGAGAACGAACAGGGGCAGACAGCGCTTTTCCGCATTCTGATGGATGAGCTGAAACCTGATGCCGGCTCCTTTAAGTGGGGACAGACAACCTCGCAGGCGTATTTTCCAAAGGATAATTCCGCCTTCTTTAACGACAGCGAGCTGACGATGCTGCAATGGTTCGCGCAGTATTCGCCCGACGATACGGAGACGTTTATGCGCGGATTTTTGGGGCGGATGCTCTTTTCCGGGGACGACGTGTATAAGCCTGTTAAGGTGTTGTCCGGCGGCGAAAAGGTGCGCTGTATGCTTTCGCGCATGATGCTTACCGGCGCGAATGTGCTGCTGCTCGACCAGCCGACAAACCACCTCGATCTGGAATCGATCACAGCCGTCAACAACGGCCTGACCGATTTTCCGGGAATCGTGCTGTTTACATCGCAGGACCATCAATTCATTGAGACGATCGCCAACCGAATCATTGAAATTCATATGGACGGTACTATTACAGATCGTACAATGACATATGATGAATACAGAGAGTGGAAAAAAGAACAGGAGAATGTGAAATGAAACGTTTGTTGACAGCTTTCATGGCTGCCTGCCTGTTTTTGACGGCAGGGTGCGGGGCAGGTACGGCGCCCTCGGCGGCCGAGGATGTACCGGCGCCGTCCGCCGCGGCTTCAAGCATGGACGAAACCGCTTCCTCACGCGCTGCGGACGCCGCTTCGCAGGCGGCCGGCGCACCGGAAGGCTCTGGCAGCGCTGACGCAGGCGCTACGATTGAGATCGATGATTCTCAGGCACCGACTGCCTCCTGGGAGACGCAGACCTTTACAAGCGGCCCGTTCACCTTTGAACTGCCGGCCGGCTGGAAGGAATACGGCGACATGGGTTCGTATACCGCCATGTTCTTTACGGATGCGTCTGTGGACATCGCGTCGCAGCCGTCGAATGTTGTTGTTGAGATCATGCCGACCGAGCCGCAGGAGGGCGTCGATTATGCCGACCCTGCTGTTCAGGACAGTTTCTTTGAATATATTGAAGCAGACTATTTGCCGCCGCGCAGCCCCGAAAATGTGGCCTATTCCATCTGGAACGGCGCGGCCGGCACAGCTTATGTCGTTTCGTTTGACCGCAACGCAGACGATGGCCGCACCGCGCGGCAAACGGTCTATTTTCTCATGGGGCTGCGTTTCCCGGTCATTGTTTACGCAACCGATTTTGGCGAGGGGATGACGCCGCCCGTCGACGATATCGCGCGCCGGGTCGCCGCGACCTTCCGCATCGACGAGAATTTTTCGCTGCCGCAGGCGTGAGAGGCGGATTGCTCCATAAAAAAGCCCCCTGCGGCGGCGCGGGGGGCTTATCCGTTTCAAACGCCAAGTCACATGCAATGAATCTGCCAGCCGCCGTCCGGGCCGATGGAGCGCATCGCATCGGTGACGGCATCGAGATCGGCAAGGGAAAAACGAACGGAAATGCCGCAGGAGGCCGTGACGGAACGCGGCGTGGGCATCATCACGATGGAAAAGGCGTCGCGCAGGCGGCGTTCGGCCTGCATAGCCAGGTGTGCTGATTCAAAGGCGATGACACCGTAACCGGTCACAGGGAAATCACCTTGCCGGCCTGCTTCATGCGCTCGACGATCTCATACATATTGCTGACCGTGCCAACCTGGAGCTGTTCGGCAAGATGGTAGAAATTCAGGCAGGTGCCGCAGACAAGGATCTCGACGCCCTTGGACGACAGCTCCCGCAGGTGCCCGGCAATCTGCTCGTTATGCACGGGAAGTTTTACGCCGCCGTTCATAAACAGGATGGAGGCAGGCAGGTCGTCCGACTGTGTGAGCGTGTAAAAAAACATCTTCATAAGCGACGCGCCAAGCTCCGGGTCGCCGTCGCCGATGATCTCGCGGCCGACAAATACAGACCACTTCCCCGAAGGCGACCCCTGACTGATCACCGCGTTGGCCGCGGCGCACGGCTCGCACGGAGCCTTGGTAAAATCGATGGAAAAGATACCGCCGCTGCTTTGCACAGTGGTCCGGAACCCCTGACTATCCGCCAGCCGCTGAAGGTTTTCAACAGCGGTCGCGTTGTCTACCTCAATGGTAAAGGCGGACAGGCCGCCGTCAATTTCCTTTTTGGCCATAACGACCGGAATTGGGCAGTTTTTTCCTTTGGCATCAATCAGTTTGCTCATATCGGTTTTCCTCCATTTCAACGCCGCGCACACGGATTTCATAAGACTTTTACGCTCCCGCCGCCCGCGCGTTTGATCCAGCGGTGGGGCCGGACGCTTTCAAATCCTATTGTACTCCAACAGAGGCGGATTTTCAACCGTTTACGCAGAGAGCGCCATTTTCCCCTATGCAACGCCGGTGAAATGGTGTATACTTTGTCTGTTGGCAAAGCGGCCCCGCATAGGGCTATTTACAAGGAGCGATCCAGATGAATATACTTGTTGTGGGCTGCGGCAAGGTTGGTTCGCAGCTTTCAAATATTTTATCAAGCATGGGGCACGATACTGCTGTCATCGATCCGGACCCGGCGAGCTTTGAACGCCTGTCCGACGATTTCAGGGGCTATACCGTGGCGGGTGTGCCGATCGATCAGACGGTGCTGCGCAGAGGAGGTATTGAGGCGTGCGACGCGTTGGCCGCGGTCACAGAGGACGACAATACAAATGTGATGGTCTGCCAGCTTGCGCGCGAGGTATTCCATGTGCCGCGCGTGCTTGCGCGCGTTTTTGATCCCAGGCGCGGCGATGTGTTCTCACAGTTTGGACTGCCGACAGTCTGCCCGACAAACCTGTCGGTTGACGCGATCTACGCGATGCTAACGGGCCGGGACCAGATCAAAAATGTATATCTTGATTCAGCAACCGTCTCCTTTGACACCAGGCAGCCGGACGCCAAACAGGTGGGTATGACGCTTGGGGCGCTTTGCGGCGCCGACGACGCGCATCATGTCCTGTTTGGGCTGCTGCATGAGGACGGCAATCTCACATTGGCGTATGCTGGCTCGCGGCAGCCGGTTGGACCGAACGACCGGCTGCTGTACGCGAGGGTAATCGATTGACAGGGAGGCGTGGCTTTGAATGCAGATCATTGTTGTGGGCGGCGGCAAGGTGGGCTATTATCTGTCTAAGACGCTGCTGGAGCATGGACACAGGCCGCACATCATTGAAAAAGACCGCGCTCTGTGCACGCGGATCGCTGACGATCTGGACGTCGCGGTGATCTGCGGCGACGGCAGCACGCTTGATGTGTTGGAAAGCGCCGGCGCAAAGGATGCGGACGCGCTGATTGCAGTCACCGGACGCGACCAGGACAATCTGGTCGCTTGCCAGCTTGCAAAGCAGCTTTTCCACATCCAGCGCACGGTGGCGCGCATCAACAACCCCAAAAACGCCGCGGTCATGAAACAGCTTGGCGTTGATATACCGATTTCCGCGACGGACAATATCGCGCGCCTGTTAGAGCGCGAGGTGGACGCGGCCGCTATCCGGCAGCTCATGCCGCTCAACCGCGGGGAGGCGTCGCTTTCCGAGCTTCAGATTCCGCCGGATTACCGGCGCAGCGGCGCGCGCCTTTCCGAACTGGACCTGCCGGAGGAATCGGTTGTCGTATCCATTTCACGCGACGGCCGTTTGATTATCCCGCGTGGCAACGCGCAGGTGCTTTCGGGCGACCGCCTGCTTGTCGTTTGTACAAACACCGTGGTGCGTGAACTGATGCGAAAGTTTGATCTTGAGCAGCCCTCATGAACAGCCGGCTTGAAACGCTCATGCGCGGTATGGCGTTCGACGAATGGGGCGTCTGCCGCTTTCACGACGCGCTGCCGCTGCTTCCCGTGCGTTCAAAAGCGCGTATCCCGCAGGGGGCGCGCAGCGTGATTGTCGTTCTGTTTGGATATTATATAGGTGATTTTCCGAATCGCAATATATCCTATTATGCAATTGTTGACGATTATCACACCATTGTGCGCGCAGTGCTGGAAACGGCCGCGGACAAGCTTCGCGCGCTGTATGCGGACGAGCAGTTTGTACCGTTTGTCGATGCGTCCCCGGTGGCGGAGGTTCGGGCCGCCTGTCTGGCCGGGCTTGGAGATATCGGCATGAACGGCCAGCTTCTCAACCGGACGTATGCAAGCAGGTGCTTTATAGGCGAAATTGTAACGACGGCGGCGCTTGAGCCGTCCCGGCGCGCCGCGCCGCTCTGTACGCGCTGCGGCCGCTGTATCGCGGCCTGTCCGACGGGTGCGCTGCGCCCGGACGGCTTTGACCGTGCGCTTTGCCGCTCGCACATCACGCAAAAAAAGGGGTCGCTGACCGGCTGGGAGCGCGCCCAGATCCGCAGCGGCGGTTTCGTATGGGGCTGCGACCGGTGTACAGACGCGTGTCCGGTGAACCGTCTGGCTCAGAAAAGCCGTGTGCCCGCGTTTTACGAGCATCCCGAGCCGGTTGTGCACGCCGGCAATGCAGCCCACCTGTGCGGGGAGAAGGCGTATGGCTGGCGGGGGACGCCGGTGCTTCTGCGCAATTTGGAGATCATTTGCGGGGATGCGCGGGACGATATGGACACGGACGCCCGGCCCAGCCCGCCCGCAGGGCGGACGTAAAAAGATGGGGCAGGCAGATCGCCGTCAGAAAGGTTGAAACAGTATGGAGATTTTGACGCCGGAGCAGTACGGCGAATTTGAAGCGTTTGTATCGGCGCATCCGCAGGGATGCTTTACACAAAGCGTCAATTGGCAGAAGGTCAAAAACAACTGGGGATATGAGGCGGTTGTGTCGCGCACGGCCGACGGGACAATACAGGGCGCCGTATCGGTGCTGGTGCAGAAAATTCCGTTGATCGGCACGTCGTTTCTGTACGCGCCGCGCGGGCCTGTGTGCGACCCGCATGACAGGGCTGTGCTGGCCGATCTGAAGGCCGGCGTCGACGCGCTCGCGAAAAAGTATAGGGCGCATGCGTTTAAAATGGACCCGGATGTTCTTATGAGCGATGCGGAGTTTATCAGGATCGCAAGGGATATGGGGTTTGTGCAGAGCTATGGCCCGGACGGCTTTGAAGGCATTCAGGCGCGTTTCAATTATCGCTTGTACCTGAACGGGCGCACGGAGGACGAGCTGTTTGCAAACCTGACGCAGGGGACGCGGCGCAAGGTGCGCATCGCAATTAAAAATGACGTGCAGGTGCGGCCGGTGGGTCCGGAATACCTCGATGAATTTGTGCGCATTATGCGTGTAACCGGCGCGCGCGACGGGTTCAATGTACGCCCCCGGGCATATTTTGAGCGGATGCTGGATGCGCTCGGAGAGCATGTGCGGCTGTATATGGGCTTTTATCAGGGGACGCCTGTCTGCGGCGCTGTAACGACGAATTACGCGGGCAAATGCTGCTACGTGTACGGCGCGTCGGACAACGTCCACCGCGATGTCATGCCAAATTACCTGATGCAGTGGGAAATGATCAAATGGGCTGTTCAGACCGGCTGCGAGGTGTATGATTTCCAGGGCGTTTCGGGCGATTTGGAGGGCGGACATATGGCGGGACTTTATCAGTTTAAGCGCGGCTTCAACGGTCAGCTTGACGAATTGGCCGGAGAATTCGATTACACGTATAAACCCATCAAGGCAAAGCTGGTTGATCGCGCGATCGATCTGAACGGTAAACTCGGGCAGCTCAAAAAGAAGCTGCGCCGCTCATGAATACGCCGCTGTATGACGCCATGCGGCTGTATATTGAACAGGACCGCGCGCGTTTTCATATGCCTGGACACAAGGGAAGGGGGACCCCGCCATTTTCAGAAATCCTGCCGTGGGATATCACCGAGGTAGCGGGCGCGGACAGCCTGTATCATGCCGGAGAGGCGATCGATGCGTTTGAACGCATCGCCGCGCAGGTTTACGGCGCGCGGCGCACTCTGCTCTGTGCGGGCGGCGCGACGCTCTGCATCCAGACGATGCTTGCACTTGCGTGCGGCGCGGGCGGGACGGTGGTCATGGGCAGAAACGTGCACCGCGCCGCAATCAATGCGGCGGCCCTGCTTGACCTTACGCCTGTATGGGTGATGCCTGACGGCAGCGCCGGAGCCTGGTTTTCCGGCCGGTACACGCCCCAGGCGGTTGAAGCGGCTTTGGCCGAGCATCCGGAGGCGTCGGCCGTTTATATCACGTCGCCCGACTACTTTGGCGTTATGAGCGATGTGGCTGCGATTTCTGCGGTGTGCCGCGCGCGGGGGGTGCCTCTGCTGGTGGACAACGCGCACGGGGCGCACCTGCCTTTTTTGCCGGAACGGTACGGAAACATGCATCCAATCGCGTGCGGCGCTTCGATGTGCGCCGACAGCCTGCATAAGACGCTGCCTGCGATGACGGGCGGCGCGCTGCTGCATATTTCGCAGGAGCGGTTTGCCGGGGACGCAAAGAGCATGATGTCGGTGTTCGGTTCGACAAGCCCAAGCTATCCGATTATGCTTTCCTGTGAACGGGCCGTGGCTTATGCGGCCGGCGGTGCGGCCAGGGAAGGGTTTGATCGCACGGCGCGCGCCTTTGACGCGCTGCGCCATTTTGCGCTGCAAAAGGGCTTTGCCCTGCCGCTTGGCTTATCCGACCCGGCAAAGCTGTCGCTCTGTTTTGGCGCGCGCGGCGATCAGGCCGGGGAGTTCGGCGCGCATCTGCGCATCTATGGCGTGGAGCCGGAATATATCAGCGGGAGCGCCTGCGTATTGATGGCGGACGGAGAAAACGACGCCCGTGATTTTGAGCGGCTGCGCGCCGCTCTCGACGGCCTGCGGCCGCCGGTGGGACGCGCCGCGCCGCCTGCGGCGCCAAAGCTGCCCGAGCGGGCGCTTTCGGTGCGCGCGGCGCTGTTTTCCCCGCGCGAGCAGATTCCTGTGGAAAACTGCGCGGGCCGCGTCGCCGCGTGCGATTGTTCCCCCTGTCCGCCCGGCGTCCCGGTCGTCATACCCGGCGAGCGCATCGACAGCGGCACCGCCGCAGCCCTGCGGCGCTACAGCGTCCGCACTGTCTGCGTCCTCCCGCTTTTTTGAAACTTACCTTTTTTGAAAAAAAGGTAAGCCAAAAAACTTTAGTCGGCTGCGCCGCAAACAGCGGGACAGGATCCGGCAATTTACACAGGCTGCGCCGCGAACAGCGGGACAGAGGAGCCGCCTGTTTTGACCAAATTTGGGATGTCCTTTTTGACAAGTCCTTCTTGACGACGCGAAAGGGTTGGATTTCGACGCGGCTTGTGCTATAATATGCGCAGTGCAAACAGAAAAGCTGTTTGCGGCCGCCGGACGGCGGCAACCACCCGCGCCATGTGCGGCGGCCGATCAATTGGAGGGCGACTGTATGAAGCTGATTTTCGCGATTGTTTCAAACGACGATAGTTCGCGTGTATCCAAGGAGCTGACAAAAAATAAATACTCGGTCACAAAGCTGGCGACAACCGGCGGCTTTTTGATGGCGGGCAATACGACATTTTTGATCGGCACCGACGACGACCGTGTCGACGATGTGATCCGCATCATTGGGATGCACTCAAAAAAGCGCACGCAGATGGTGCCGTCCTCGGCCTCGTACGGCGTGGGCATGTACACCTCGTTCCCAGTGGAGGTGCAGGTCGGCGGGGCGACAATCTTTGTAACCAATATTGAACGGTTTGAAAAGCTCTGATGCAAAAGCTGCTTTATAACCGCCGGGCCGGCGCCGTGTTGTCCGGGCTGGCGGCGGGCGGCCGGTTTCCACATGCGCTGCTGCTTGAAGGACCGGCCGGCTGCGGCAAAAAAACAGCCGCCGCCCTGATCGCTCAGGAACGGCTGTGTACCGGCGCGCCGCGGCCATGCGGCGTTTGTTCCGGCTGTATAAAGGTTGAAAAAGGCGTCCATCCGGACGTGCGCTTTTATACCGTGCCGGAGGGGAAAAAGGAATTTCCCGTCGAGCTTGCGCGCGATATCCGTCAGGATGCATATATTGCGCCGAATGAGGGCGCGTGTAAGGTTTACATCGTCGATCAGGCGCATACGATGAACGCGTCGGCGCAGAATGCACTGTTAAAGATTATTGAGGAGCCGCCTGCCGGCGTTTACTTTATTCTGTTGTGTGAAAACCGGGCACAGATGCTCCCGACCATTTTGTCGCGTGTTGTTTCTGTTGAGCTTGAAACGCCTTCGCCCGACGAATGCGCCGCGGCGCTCGCCTCACTTGAGCCTGACGTACCCGAGGAGCAGCGGCGCGCTGCCGCGGCTGGAGCCGCCGGGAATATCGGACAGGCGCGCACGCTTTTAAAAACAGCAAAGCCTTCGAAGGCTGCGGCTGACGCGCGCCTGCTGCGGGAGGCGCTTGTGTTCGGCGACCGTTATACGGCGCTGCGTATTCTGGCGGCATATGACAAGGACCGCGCTGCGCTTGGCCAAACGCTGGCGCTGCTGCGTGAAGGATTTGCCCAGGTAGCGCTTGGCCGTGAAACGGATGCGCGCTTTTCCAACCGCGTTTCGCCGGGTCAGGCGGTCGCTGCCGCGCAGATCGTACAAACTGCGCGGCTTCGTGCCGAGCGCAATATAGGCGTGCCTTTGCTGTGCGCGTGTATGGTTGAACAGATCAAATCGACGCTTGGCTGAACCGGCGTCCGGCCGTTTAAGCGTCTGCGCGAATAGACCTTGAAACGGCTTTGAAACTGGAGGAATAGAATGGCTGAAATTATAGGTGTCAGGTTTAAAAGCGTGGGCAAGGTCTATTACTTTGATCCGGGGGACCTGATGATTGAAAAAGGCGGGCATGTTATTGTTGAGACGGCGCGCGGCGTGGAATGCGGCGAGGTTGCAATGGGCAACCGCACCATTGGAGATAAAGAGGTGGTCAAGCCGCTCAAGAAGGTGATGCGAATCGCTACGCCGGAGGATATGAGGCGTGTCGGCGAAAATGCGGCGAAGGAAAAGCATGCTTTCAAGGTGTGTGAAGAAAAGATCGCGCGGCATAAGCTCAATATGAAGCTGGTCGATGTGGAATTCACATTTGACAACAACAAAATTCTATTTTATTTTACTGCGGATGGGCGCGTCGATTTTCGCGAGCTTGTCAAGGACTTGGCGTCCGTGTTCCGCACGCGTATCGAATTAAGGCAGATCGGCGTGCGCGACGAGGCAAAAATGCTCGGCGGCATCGGCATCTGCGGCCGGCCGTTTTGCTGTTCGACCTTTCTCGGTGAATTTCAGCCCGTATCGATTAAAATGGCCAAGGAACAGGGTTTGTCGCTCAATCCCACAAAAATTTCCGGCACCTGCGGGCGCTTGATGTGCTGTTTAAAATATGAACAGGCCGCCTATGAGGATCTGTTGCGCACAACACCGCGCGTCGGCTCAGTCGTGCGCACGAAGGAAGGCCGCGGAACTGTGATTGAGGTAAATCTTTTGACTGGTATGCTTAAGGTAGCGCCGGAGAAGGATCAGGCCGCCGCTAAATTTTACCATAAAGATGAAGTGCGCATGATTCGCGAGGGTCATGAGCGCGCGCAGGCAAAGGATCAAACAGAGGAATAAAAACGCAGGCCACGTTTTTTTGATTTGCCAGAAAACTTTACTTGTATTTTCACTTGCATTTTCGCGGGACTGTGGTAAAATAGGCTTGTAACATCGCAAGTTGTGTGCAGTGGTGTTATACGCGCAGTGCGCGTTCGGAAAAAGTATTTTTTTTTGGAGGTGTTCCCCATGGCATATGTTATCGGTGATGCGTGCGTCTCTTGTGGTGCTTGCAAAGATACCTGCCCTGTCGGCGCGATTTCTGAGGGCGACGGCAAGTACGAGATCGATCCGTCTGCTTGCATCGAGTGCGGGGCCTGTGCGGCTGACTGCCCGAGCGAGGCGATCAAGCCCGAATAAGGGACCGGCGTACATAAGAAACAAGCCTTCGCTGTTAAAGCGGAGGCTTTTCTTTTGCAAGGGGAGGGGCTGTGTGGACACATTTGAACTGTTTGGGACGATCCGGCTGTATGTTTCAGGCACGCACAAGGTTGGAACAGACGCGCTGCTGCTTTCAGAATTTGCCGCTCCGCGCACAGGAGAATGGGCTTGTGATCTGGGCAGCGGTTGCGGGACGGTTGCGGCGCGGTGGTTCTGCGGCGGGCAGCCGGCCCCCGCACGCGCATATGCAGTAGAGCTTCAGGCCGACGCCGTCCGGCTGATGGAGCGGTCGGTTGCCCATGGCGGCCTGCCCGCCGGTCGCTTTATTCCGGTTCATGCCGATCTGCGCGCCTTACAGGATGTATTGCCGGCCGGAGCGTTCAGCCTTGTGACCTGTAACCCGCCGTATAAAGCTGCGGGCCGTGGCCTTCTAAGCGAAGCGCCGGGCGCACGGACCGCGCGCCATGAAACCGACTGCACGCTGGAGGATGTCTGTGCCGCTGCCAGCCGATTGCTGCGGTTCGGCGGCAGGCTGTGCATATGCCAGAGGCCCGAACGTCTGGCGGATGCGGTCTGCGCAATGCGCGCGCACGGCCTGGAGCCAAAACGCCTGTGTATGGTTCAGCACAGCGCCGCCCACGCGCCCTGGCTCTTTTTACTGGAAGCCCGCCACGGCGGCCGCCCTTCCATGACGATCGAACCTCCCAAGCTTTTTTGACGCGCCTTCCGGCCTTTTTGAAAAAAGGCCTCGGCGAAAAACTTTAATCGGCTGCGCCGCGAACAGTAGGACAGGTTTCGGGATTTAAACAGGCTGCGCCGCGAACAGCGGGTTTGGTGCTGCGTTTATACAGGCTGCGCTTGCCCAGCCGGCTGTGAGCGGCCCGCAGGCCGCAAGACACCCGTCCATAGGCGGGGCTTGCACTGGCAAAAGTCATGACAGGCGCCGGGTTTCCGGTCTTTTACTTCCAGGAGGGGATTGCATGGAGCTTGTAATATTTGAGCCGGATATGCAGGAGGCCGTATTTGCATTTTTGCAATCATGCATTCCAAAAACAGGCCGCAGCTTTGAGCCGCGGGGAAGACATGCCCCGCTGACGCGAATCAGCGACTCCTATGGGGGGGCTGGCCAGAGATTCTGGTGTCTGCGGGACATGCAGGGGCATGTCCTGGGTACGGTAGGCGTGCGGCGTGCGCAAAAGGATTTGTGTGAGATTAAAACGCTGTTTGTTGACGGCGGCCAGCGCGGCCGGGGATATGGGCGGCGTTTGCTTGGACGCGCGCTGTCCTTTGCGGCGCAGTCAGGCTACAGACGGGCGGCGCTCGATACGAGGGCGCAGGATACCGCGGCGATCGCGCTGTATAAAAGCGTCGGGTTTTATGAGACAACGCCGTATCACGACAATCCGTACGCGGATATTTTCATGGAGTTGATTTTGTAGCAAACGCGTCTGATGAAGTATAAATATGGAAAATGACGCTTAATTGAGGAAGCTGGAGGACGGATATGGCGGGGAAATTATATGTGGTCGGCACACCGATTGGCAATTTGAGCGATCTGTCGCCGCGCGCGGCGGATACGCTGCGCGCCGTCGATTTTATCGCGGCGGAGGATACGCGGGTGACGCTCAGGCTGCTCAACCGCTTCGAGATCAAAAAGCCGATGGTCAGCTATTATGAGCACAATCTGCGCGAGCGCGGGCAGATGATCCTGACGCGGATTTTGGACGGTGAGGACTGCGCAATTGTGACGGATGCGGGCATGCCGTGTATATCCGATCCTGGGGAGGATCTTGTCCGGCTGTGCGCTGAAAACGGCGTTGAAACGGTGGTTGTCCCGGGGCCGAGCGCGGCGGTCGCCGCTTTGGCGGTTTCAGGACTTTCCACAGCGCGGTTTTCATTCGAAGGCTTTTTAAGCGTCAAGCGTTCAAGCCGCATGGAACATCTGGAGCAGGCGCGCACGCAGACTGCAACGATGATTTTTTATGAAGCGCCCCATAAGCTGTGCGCAACGCTGCGCGATATGCTGTCCGCCTTCGGCGACCGGCGCGTCACGCTGGCGCGCGAACTGACAAAGCTGCATGAACAGGTGCACAGGACGACGCTTGCACAGGCTGTACAATATTATGAGGAAAATCCGCCGCGCGGCGAATTTGTACTGATTGTGGAGGGCGCGCGGCCGGCGCGCGATGAGGCGGCTGGTTTTGACGAGGCGGTTGGCATGCTTCTTGAGCGCGCGCAGCAGGGCGCGCCGCTGTCACAGGCCGCGCGCGATATTGCAAAACAGACCGGCCACCCGAAGGGCGCGCTTTACAAAGCGGCGCTCAAACAACGGGGGCCGGCCGGCGATGAGGATTTATAAAAGCAGGTAGGCAAGCGCGAGCAAAAGGACATTATCGGCGTGCTCGTTATAAAGCAAAAACAGCAGGCCGATGATCAGCAGGGTTTCGCTGTCGAGATTCAGCCCATCCAGCAGTCCATGCAGCGGATCGCCCGCATGTGGGGGGGATTGGTTCGATACAATTTCGGATTGCGCCTCGATGGGCGTGTTGTCCGCAGAGATGGCGGCTGATTCCACCGGGGCGGGCAGGTCGCGAATGTCGGATACGGGCACATCGTAATAGGCGGCCGCTTCCCGCGCGCGCGTCTGAAATTCATGCACACGGTTGACCGCCTCTTGCTGCATGCGGATCATATCCTCCTCGGTATACGTCTTTGTACTGTTCCATCGCATCATTTCGATCGATTCCCCCCTGAGAAAAGATTGCCGAGACTGCCGAGCAGCCCGCTGTCACGGACGCTCGGCCATGCGTGAATCAACTGCATGATCCGCACGGCGTCGTCAATTTTACTGGCGCGCGCCGGTGAAAAATGCGGTTTGAGCGCGCGCAGCAATTCGACATTCTTATCGCTTTGGTTAAAGGAATTTAAAATCCCTGTAAGCTTTGAGATCGCGCCAAGATCCGGCGTGGCGCCTGTGCCGGACGCCGCGCCGCCAGCGCCGCCGTTTCCGGCATTTTGAAAGTTTTGCAGGATCGAGGCGATGGCGTTTGGATCGATACCGCCGCCCTGTCCATTGGATTGCCCGCCGGCGGGCGCGGCGTTTGCGGCGCCCGCATCCGACGCGCCTGCCCCAGGCGCGCCTGTGCCCGGTCCGATGCCAAGCGACTGCGCGACTTGGCGCAGTTGTTCCATCTTGGCCGGGTCGCCCAGAATGGCGCTAAGTGTCGAATTCAGATCATCCACCGTCTGCATCTCCTTATCCGTGTTGTTCGATTCCCTGTGCGCCCGGTATGGCCGGATGGCAAAAGGCTACGGAAAATCATCAAAAAATGGTCGGTTTCATTTGCCCATCAGGCCGCGCAGAAGCTGTTGGACCTTTGGATTCTGTACGAGCTGTTGAATCGCCGCCGGATTCTGCATCAAGCTTTGGATACGGTCGCGTTGCGCGGGCGCAAGCCCGCTGAGCACGCCGCTCATATCTCCGCTTTGCATCTGCCTGCGCAGATCCGCCGGATCAATCCCCATCTTTTTGCTGGCCATGGATAAAAGCGCGTCGGTCTGTTCCGGGGAAAGATTAAAATTGTTGTTCAATCAAAGTCACCGCCTGTTTTCTTTCGTTCCATTCTATGTTATATTAATAGCAGATATTCGAAATTGTGTGACTGCGCACGGCGGTTGGCCGGTGCAGATACACGCCGGGAATGCCTCCCGGATTCTGACGGCGCCCGATTTTTATATGGGCGGCGGGAGGTCCATTTTTTGATGACACGAATCATTGTGGTTTCTGATACGCACCGCGATTATAAATCGCTTGAGCGTTTGGTGTTGATGCATAAAAAAACTGCCGATTTGTTTATCCATCTGGGCGACGGCGCGCAGGAGCTGGCCGCTGTGAAAAAAATATATCCAAATGTGAAATGGTTACAGACGCCGGGAAATTGCGATTATGCAAGCGGCGAGGCGTCCGTGGGATTTTATGGCTGCATGAAGGCGCGTATTTTTTATACGCATGGTCATATATACTGTGTAAAATACGGGTTGGATGCGCTCTTGACTGCCGGACAGGAAGTTGGGGCAAATGTGATCCTTTATGGGCATACGCATATTCCGCATGTCAAATATGAAAATGGGGTTTACCTGATGAATCCCGGAAGTCTGGGGCAACCGCGCGGCGGCGGCCGGACTTATGGTGTGCTCGATGTTTCGGATAGCGAGATCGTCTGCCATATCAGCGAACTTTAACTGCAAAAGGAACGCAGTCACAGCCGCCGGACGGAGAAAGAAGCTGTATGCGGCACAGCCTGTATAAGCGCGGCGCCCAACCCCACTGTTTGCGGCGCAGCCGACTAAAGTTTTTTGCCGAGCTTTTTTTCAAAAAAGCGGGGGCGCAGCCGGCTAAAGTTTTTTGCCGAGCTTTTTTTCAAAAAAGCGGGGGCACAGCCGAATAAAGTTTTTTGGCTTACCTTTTTTTCAAAAAAGGTAAGAGGCTTTTTTGAAAAAATGGCCGGAAAGGGGAGTTCTGTTTGATACGTGCAAGCGGTATCCTGATGCCTGTTTTCAGCCTGCCGTCGCCATACGGGATTGGGACTGTCGGGCAGGCCGCGTTTGATTTTGTCGATTTCCTCTGCGAGTGTGGCCAGACATACTGGCAGATCCTTCCCATCGGTCCGACCGGCTATGGAGACAGCCCCTATCAATCATTTTCCGCCTTCGCAGGCAATCCGTATCTGATCGACCTCGATCTGCTAATTGAGCAGGAGCTTTTGACGCGCGATGAGGCTGCCGCCGACTTTGGGGACAACCCGGATGCCGTCGATTATGGCAGACTGTATAAAAATCGTTTCGACGTCCTGCGGCACGCGGCGCGCCGTCTTGGCGATGCACCGGAGTTTGCGGCCTTCTGCCGCGCGCAGGACGCGTGGCTTGACGAATACGCACTGTATATGGCGATCAAGGCTGACTGCAGCATGAACGCCTGGTATGCGTGGCCGGAGGCGCTGCGCCGCCGCGAGCCGGATGTGCTGGCTGCGGCGCGCGCCCGGCTTTCGGACGACGTACGTTTTTGGAAGGCAGTGCAGTATCTCTTTTTCAGCCAGTGGCAACGCCTCAAGACGTATGCAAACGCACACGGCGTCCTGATCGTCGGCGATCTGCCGATCTATGTGTCGCCCGACTCCTCCGACCTGTGGGCGCACGGCGAGCTTTTTCAAACGGACAGTGAAGGAATGCCGACGGCCGTGGCCGGTGTCCCGCCCGATGCCTTTTCGGCCGATGGGCAGCTCTGGGGCAATCCGCTTTACGACTGGAAACGCCACGCCGCCGACGGCTATGCCTGGTGGATTCGCCGCCTGCGCGCGGCCGCAGGCGTTTATGACGCGGTGCGCATCGATCATTTCCGCGGCTTCGCCGGCTATTACGCCATTCCGGCGGGATCTGAAACGGCGGCTGTCGGCGATTGGAAACCTGGACCCGGACTTGCTTTCATCGAAACGATCCGGCGCGAGGTGCCGGGGCTTTCCATCATCGCGGAGGACCTCGGCTATTTGACGCCCGAGGTGCGCCGGCTGTTGGCTGACAGCGGTTTTCCGGGTATGAAGGTGCTTCAGTTTGCTTTTGACAGCCGTGAGGAAAGCGATTATCTGCCGCATAATTACACGCGCAACAGCGTTGTTTATACCGGAACACACGACAATACCACCACGCGCGACTGGATCGAAAGCGCGCCGCCGGACGACGTGGCCTTTGCGCGTGAATATCTGGGCGTCGGCGAGGACGCTGATTTTACGCTGGCAATGGTGCGCGCGGCGCTTTCCAGCGTCTGCGATACGGCGATCATCCCCATGGCCGACTGGCTGCGCCTGGGCGCGCAGGGACGCATCAACACGCCGTCGACGCTCGGCGGCAACTGGATGTGGCGCATGCGCGCGGGCGAACCCGGCGCGGGACTGCGCGCCGCCATCCGCCGCCTGACAAAGATTTATGGCCGTCTGCCGGGAACGGCTGGCCGGCCGGACCCGCCTGCGCCTTCGCGCGCGAGTCTCGGCCGGGCGGCTGTGTCCGCCTGGCGTGCGGGCTGCGGCCGTCCTGTCGTGCCGCCGCATCCTTAAAAAATTGTACCAATGGGAGACGCACACGCCCTGTCTATGTGCTTTCCCCGATCGGTACAGCAGCCTGAATAAAACATTGCGGACGCGCGCCGCGGCCGCAGCGGGAGGAACGAAATGAAACCCTTCACTGAACAGATCGACGAAATCCTGCGCCTTGAAACGGGCGCGGACGCGTGCTCCGCTTCGCCAGCGGCGCTTTACAGCGCCGTCTCACGGGCTGCGATGGAGCGGCTGCGGCCGCAGTGGAAACGGGAACCGGGCAAAAAGCGCGCCTGTTATTTTTCCGCGGAATTTCTTGTCGGGCGGCTTGTGCATGCAAATTTATTTAACCTCGGCCTGCTCGATGAATGCAACCGCTATCTGCTGGAGCGCGGCGTTGATCCCGCTGTTTTTGAACAGATCGAGGACGACGCGCTCGGCAACGGCGGGCTTGGCCGGCTGGCCGCGTGCTTTCTCGATTCGGCCGCCTCGATGGGCGTCCCGCTCGACGGCTACGGCATCCGTTACCGCTACGGATTGTTCCGGCAGCACTTTGAAAACGGCTTTCAAATGGAGACGCCCGACAATTGGCTGCGCTTCGGCGATCCGTGGAGCGTGCGGCGCGATGATGAGAGTGTCCTCGTGACCTTTTCCGGTCAAACGGTGCGCGCCGTCCCCTACGATATGCCGGCGATCGGTTATGGCGGCGGCATGGTCAACACCCTGCGCCTGTGGCAGTCGGAGGCGCCCGACGGCGAGGGATTTGATTTCGCGCTCTTTAATGAACAGAAGTACAGCGAGGCTGTACGCCTGCGCGACGAAGCCGAGGCCATCTCCGCGGTGCTCTATCCGAACGACGACACGCCGGCGGGCAAGCGCTTGCGCCTCAAGCAGCAATATTTCTTTTCAAGCGCGTCGCTGCAAAGCCTGCTGCGCGATTATACGGCGCGCCATGGCGATGATTTTTCACATTTTGCCGATGAATATGCCATCCAGCTCAACGATACGCATCCCGTCGTATCGATTCCGGAGCTGCTGCGCATCCTGATGAGCGATTATCTGCTTTCGTTTGACGAGTCGTTCGCGGTTGTGCAGCGCACGTTCGCCTACACAAACCACACCATTATGGCCGAGGCGCTTGAAAAATGGGATGTCGGCCTGTTCTGCTCCGTCATCCCGCAGGTGTATCCGTATATCGTCATGCTTGACGACGCGCTTGGCCGCGCGCTCAAGGCGCGCGGCGTCACCGGCGCGGGACGCGGCCGGTACCGCATCATCGACGGCGAGATGATCCACATGGCGCGCATGGCGATTTTTGCCTCGCATTCGGTCAACGGCGTAGCGAAAATACACACGGAGATTCTTAAAAACACGGCGCTGCCGGAATGGTTCGCGCTTTATCCCGACCGCTTCAATAATAAGACGAACGGCATCACACCGCGCCGTTGGCTGGCGCTTTGCAATCCGGAGCTGTCGTCGCTGATTACAGAGCGTATCGGTAGCGGCTGGATAACCGATCTGGACGCGCTCGAAAAGCTCGCGCCGTATGCCGGCGATCCCACTGCGCTCGACGCTTTTTTGCGCGTCAAGCGTCAGAAGAAGGAGCAGCTCTGTGCGTTTATCGAGGCGCGCGAGGGCGTCAGGTTGCGTCCCGATTTTATGTTTGACGTGCAGATTAAGCGCCTGCACGAATATAAGCGCCAGCTTCTCAATGCGTTTTCCATCCTGGACCTTTATTTTGGGATTCAGGACGGCCGCATCCGGGACTTTACGCCGACGGTCTTTCTGTTCGGCGCGAAGGCGGCCCCAGGCTATTACCGCGCCAAAGCGATTATAAAGTTTATCAATGAGGTCGCGCGGCTGGTAAACAGCGACCCTGCCATGCGTGAATGTATGAAGGTCCTGTTTGTCCAGAATTACAATGTCTCATACGCCGAGAAACTGATCCCTGCCGCCGATATTTCCGAACAGATTTCGACCGCCGGCACCGAGGCCAGCGGCACGGGCAATATGAAATTTATGCTCAACGGCGCGGTGACGCTCGGTACGCTTGACGGGGCGAATATCGAAATTGTTGAGCGCGCCGGAGTGGAAAACAACTATATCTTTGGCGCGACGGTCGGGGAGATCGCCGCTTTGGCCGGGCGCTATAACCCGCGCGCCCTGTATGAATCGGACATGCGCATCCGGCGTGCCGTCGACACGCTGATCGACGGTACGCTCGATGACGGCCGTACCGGCATGTTCCGCGAGCTTTACGGTGCCCTGCTTGACGGCGCAAGCTGGCACGCGCCCGACTGTTATTTTCTGCTGCACGACTTTATACCGTACTGCGATACGCGCCTGCGCGCCAATCGCGATTACGCGGACCGCGCCGCATTTGCGAAAAAATGCCTGCTTAACGTGGCGCACGCCGGGCCGTTCTCGAGCGACCGCACCGTCGCCGAATACGCGCTCGGCATTTGGGGATGCCTTTGACACCTGCGGACAGGATGGCCGCTTCATTTTGCTGGTGGATGCCCCGTGGGCGCATACGGGTTTCGCGCAGCGCACCGAAAAAAGGGGGAGGGCTTTCGGCCCTTCCCTTTTGATTCCATGCGCTGTGCTGCCAGCGCATGACCGGCAGCGGAGGATTTTTCCGGGAGGGCAGGACAGCGCTGTGAGGACCGCGTAAAGGTCATGTAATCGTTAAAGTTTATTCATAAAAAATTCATTGTTAGGGAAGAACTTTGTCCTGGGAATCGATTATAATGAAAGATGTATCTTTATATATCAAAGAGGAGCGGTTTGCAGACGCCGCAGGGCGGCAAACCAAAGCGAGGGGACCGGATTTATGGATCAGGAGATGAAAAAGCAGTTTGACCTCTGGCATGAGGCCGATGAATATCAAAAAATTGTCGATGCCGTTTTGGCGATAGATGAAAAAGAGCGCGATTATGAGGCGGTCTCACAGCTCGCGCGCGCATATAACAATCTGGGCCGGTATCAGAAGGCGGCTGTGCAACTTCTTTCTATTCAGGAGGAAGGAAAGAACGATTACCTGTGGCATTACCGGATGGGATATTCCTATTATTATCTCGACCGCGCCCGCGACGCCGCACGGTGTTTTCGTCAGGCGCTGGCGCTGCATCCGGGTGATGAGGACTGCGCCGATATGCTGCGCCGTGCGATGCGCTTGTCCGACCGGCAAAATAAGAGCCGCGGCCGCCAGACGAAATATCTCAAGGAGAACAGCCAGGCTGACGACTCCGCGCCGGGCCGCCGTGAAGCCGTGCGTTTCGCGCCCGAGCTGTACAGCCGTGAGGAGCTTGACCGGCTTGAATCGTTTATTGCCCGCCGTTTCGGCCGTTATGAAAGCGTGTTCCACGAGCTGATCTCGCCGGATATTCATGTCGATATTGCGATCATCGCGCCGGATGAGAAGCGCAATTATTACACGCTCGTCACAATGGGCATGGGCGCGCACCGGATGAACGTCCCGGACGAGCTGCGCCGCGAGCGGCTGGATCGCGCGGAGATGGTGATTTGCCTGCCGCCGGACTGGAAGGTGCAGGAGAAGGATGAAAAATGGTACTGGCCCATGCGCTGGCTCAAGGTGATGGCGCGCTTGCCCGGCAATGAAAACTCCTGGCTCGGCTGGGGGCATACCGTGCCCAACGGCGAGCCGTTTGCCGAAGGGACGCCCTTCAGCGGGATTCTGCTCGCCACGCCTGGACCGGACGCCGACGGCGGGGAGGTCGCCTGCGAGATGGACGACGGCAGCCGGATCTGTTTTTATCAGATGGTGCCGGTTTATGAAAATGAGATGGAGTTTAAGGTGGCCAATGGCGCTGATCTGCTCATCGAACGGTTTGGCGAAGCATATTCCCCGGTGATGGATGTGACGCGCCCCGACTGCTGCGCTTTCATGAGCCGCAAAAAATGGGCCAAGAGCGCCGATGAGATGAAGGAGCTGCTCACAAATTGGGATGGACCGGACGGCTGTATTGCGACTGACCGGATCACAGTGGACGGCAGTCCGGTCGGTTTTATGTACCGCGAGGAGCCAAACAGCGATGTCCCGGACAGCGGCTGGCGTTTTACCGCTGGGGATGAGGACGACGAATACATGGATGATCCCGAAAAGTCGGGCATTTTTACCCTCAATACCATCTGTAATTATGATCCGGACATCCTTCCATATCTGAATGCGCCGTATGGAACCGCATATTTCCGCAATGACGATGGTGCGTTTGAAATCGATGAGGAATGGAACCCGGACGGCGATGACTATGAATCCGATGAGCCGTCAGATGATGGGCTGTAAGCATAAACGCCCTGAAAGTGAAAGGAGGCGCTTGTCATGGCAATCCTGACGGAGGAAATGCGCGCGCATATCGAAAAGCTCGACGAGGAATGCTATCTGTATCAGATTGTGGAATACCTCTACGCAGGCGTGCGTGAGCGGCGGTATACACAGCGTGCGCTTGAAAACGACCTTGAAGCAGTGCTCTGGATCGCATATGTCTACATCAATCTTGACACATACGAAGGGTACCGGCGCGCCGAACAAATCCTGCGCAATGTGGAAAAGCAGGGCGCAAATAGCGGCGTGTGGTGCTATCGCTATTCTGTGGCGCTGACATATCTCGGCCGGTATGAGCAGGCGCTTCAATATGCGCGCCAGGGTACGCGGAGCGATCCGGAGTATCCGTGGGGATGGCTCCAGCTTTCACGCATCAGCTATCACTGCAAGCAGCGCGAGGAGGCGATGGCCGCGGCACGGCGCGGGCTGGAGCTTGTGCCGGGCGACTATGAGTTCACAACGCAGATCCGTGAAATCGAGGAGGATGTGGGACTCTCCCGCATGGTCAGCCACTATATCGACGAGGAGGCCGACCGTGAACGCACCGATATCGATAGCCTGACACGCATCGCAGCCGAGCGTGAAAAGCGCAACAACAAGGGAAAAACAGAAAAGTTTGAATTTTGACTGCGGCTTGTTTGAATGCCGCGGTCAGAGCGGACGTTGTTCCCTGTTTTTCAGACAAATCACCGATCCCCAGCGAACCATAAGCGTCCGCCGGGGATTTTTTGCGCCCGCTGTCATAGCGGGCGCGCTGCTTTTTTAAAAAATAACGAAAAAGGCTTGACATTTAAAAGCGGTTGTATATAATAATATATGAACAATATTTCATATGAAAGGGTGTTTGCATGGATGCTGAAATTGAACGCTGTGAATTTATCCACGCGCATGAAGAAATTGTGAACAAAGTTAACAGTGAGATGCCGGACGATGAGATCCTCTATGATCTGGCCGAACTGTTTAAAATCTTTGGAGACAGCACGCGTATTAAAATTTTGTACGTTCTGTTTGAGTCCGAGATGTGCGTCTGCGACATTGCGCAGCTCCTTAATATGACGCAGTCGGCGATTTCACACCAGCTGCGTGCACTCAAGCAAAGCAAGCTTGTCAAGTACCGCCGCGAGGGCAAAACCGTATTTTATTCGCTGGCCGACGGGCATGTGCGCACGATTCTCGGCCAGGGGATGGAGCACGTTGCGGAATAAATTTTTCAATATAAAACGGTAAAGGGAGTCTGGAACATGAAAAAGCAATTTAAACTGGCTGATCTCGATTGTGCCAACTGCGCTGCCAAAATGGAGGAGGCGATCAAGCGGATCGATGGCGTCAATGACGCGTCCGTCAGCTTCATGACGCAGAAGATGACCGTTGACGCGGACGACGCGCGCTTTGAGGATATCATGAAGCAGGTCGTCAAGACCTGCCGAAAGATCGAACCTGACTGCACCATTCTCCAGCCTTTTTGAAAAAAGGCTTCGGCAGAAAAACTTTAGTCGGCTGCGCCCCCGCTTTTTTGAAAAAAAGCTCGGCAAAAAACTTTAGTCGGCTGCGCCGCGAACAGTGGGACGGGCGGTACGTTTATACAGGCTGCGCCGCGAACAGTGGGGCGGGCGCTGTCTTTTTCGATCTTTCAGGGTGGGCGCGTCCAAGCGGACGTGCGCAAATTGTGGCCGGATGATTTGGGAATACTGCCTTTAAAAAGGTCAATTATTTAGGGGGATTCTAAGCCATGAGCAAAAAACAGAAAAAAATGCTTGTGCGGATAGGAGCCGGCGCCGTACTGTTTGCGCTCGCGCTGCTGTTGCCGGCGGAAGGTACGCTTCGGCTTGCGGCGTTTATCGTTCCATATGCAGTTGTCGGCTGGGATGTGCTTTGGCGCGCCGTCCGAAATATCACACGCGGACAGGTATTCGATGAAAACTTTTTGATGGCGCTTGCAACGGTCGGCGCATTTGCGACCGGCGAATATCCGGAAGGCGTCGCCGTTATGCTGTTCTATCAGGTAGGCGAGTGGTTCCAGAGCTATGCCGTCGGGCGCTCGCGTCAGTCGATTGCGTCGCTGATGGATATCCGCCCCGACTATGCCAATATCGAACGCGACGGCAAGCTCCAGCGCGTTGATCCCGACAGTGTGGCTGTCGGCGATGTGATTGTCGTGAAAGCGGGCGAAAAAATCCCGCTTGACGGCGTTGTGCTCGAGGGCGCGTCCGCTGTCGATACGGCGGCGCTGACAGGCGAATCGCTCCCGCGCGACGTACAGCCCGGCGACGACGTCGTCAGCGGATGCATCAATAAAAGCGGCCTGCTGCGTGTGCGGGTAACAAAGATCTTTGGCGAATCAACCGTCGCAAAAATCCTGGACCTTGTCGAAAATTCGAGCAGCAAAAAAGCCCGTGCCGAAAACTTCATTACACGGTTTGCGCGTTATTACACCCCGGCCGTCGTGATCGCGGCTGCGCTGCTGGCCGTCGTGCCGCCGTTGGCGCTTGGTTATGCGTGGAACGAATGGATTCACCGCGCGCTGATTTTCTTGGTCATCTCGTGCCCGTGCGCGCTTGTGATCTCGGTGCCGCTCAGCTTTTTCGGCGGGATCGGCGGCGCGTCGAAACGTGGCGTGCTTGTCAAGGGAAGCAACTACCTTGAGGTGCTGGCCGATGCGGAAATCGTTGTGTTCGATAAGACCGGTACGCTGACAAAGGGCGTTTTCAATGTAACGGCGGTTCATCCCGACAGGGTAAGTGAAGCACGTCTGCTGGAACTTGCTGCGCTGGCGGAGAGCTATTCCGACCATCCGATTTCGCGCTCTCTGCGCGAGGCGTATGGCAAGGAGCTTGAAACAGCGCGCGTATCTGATGTTGAAGAACTGTCCGGCCGCGGCGTGCGTGCCGAAATCGACGGACATACCGTCTGTGCAGGCAATGACAAACTGATGAAGGAGGCCGGCGTGCCGTGGCATCCGTGCCACCGCATCGGTACGACCGTGCATGTGTCGCTCGATGGGGAATATGTCGGCCACATTGTGATTTCGGACGAACTGAAACCGGATGCGGCAGAAGCGATTGCAGAGCTGAAACGGCGCGGTGTGCGCAAGACTGTGATGCTCACCGGCGACGCGAAGGCTGTCGGCGAAAGCGTTGCCAAAGAGCTTGGTATCGACGAGGTGCATGCACAGCTTTTACCGGGCGATAAGGTGGACCGTGTCGAGGCGCTTTTGAAGGAAAAATCGCCGCGTGGAAAGCTGGCGTTTGTGGGCGATGGCATCAACGATGCGCCGGTACTTTCACGGGCTGATATCGGCATTGCAATGGGCGCGTTTGGGTCTGATGCGGCGATTGAGGCGGCTGATATTGTGTTGATGGACGACAAGCCTTCAAAAATTGCCGTAGCCATGAGCATCGCGAAAAAAACGCTGCGCATTGTGCATCAGAATATCGTGTTCGCGCTTGGCGTCAAAGCACTTGTACTGCTGCTTGGCGCGGCCGGTATGGCAAACATGTGGGAGGCCGTGTTCGCGGATGTGGGCGTTTCGTTCATAGCGATCCTCAATGCGTCCCGTGCGTTGAAAACCGACAAATTGTGAATAATAGAAAACAACAGGGGCGTTTCCCGCTCAAAGCGGGAAACGCCCCTGTTGTTTTCCAATGCCGCCGGTTGTATCAGGTCTGCCGGTTCCGGTTAAGATCACGCAACAGAGCTGTAACATGGGCAAGCTCGTCGCCGGGCAGCCGTCGCAGTTCGGCGATGGCCTCGCGCAGGAGGACTGGCGCATCGAGCGCGTCGTTAAAAAATTCGGCGGGTGTAACGCCCAGAAATTCACAAATAGCAAAAAAACTGGACATGGATGGCAGGGCCTTTCGGTTTTCAATACGGTTGATATAGCCGGGACTTTGGCCTAGGGAAAGGCTCATGTCGCGCGCGGATACCTTTTTCTGCGTGCGCAGCTTACAAAGCCTGTCCGAAAATTCAGTTTCCCACACAAAAGAACCTCTCATAATTATAATTTAAAGTCATTATAATCGATAAATTTATATTGTTATTTCATTTAATGTGATGAAATGCTTGAAATATATATTTTAATGTGATATTATGTAGTCAATATCTCATTTTATGCGATACACGCAGATGGGATACAAATCTTACAACCCGCATAAAGCGGGGAAATTAGAAAGGAGAGGTAGCCAATGAAAAGAGCACTATCCCTGGTGCTCGCGGTGGTCATGGTGTTCAGCCTGGCGTTGGGAGTGGTCGCGGCGGATACCGCGCGCGCAGCTCTGGCCGATTCGGGTACGGATTCTGGACCTGTGGACTCGGGCGCGGTGTATACCATCACGTTCACTCTGAACTATGGGACAGCGCCTGTTTCAAAGACCGCCGAGACGGACGCCGAGGGAAAGGTCACGTGCCCGTTTACAGAGGACGAGCTGGTGCGCGCCGGTTATACGTTCGACGGCTGGTATGATCGCCAATATGACCAAGGCGGTCAGAAGGTCGATCTGAATACGAAGGTATTCGAGAGCAGCGTTACTCTGTATGCGCACTGGAATGAAATTGAGGTTCCAGACGGCATGAACAAGGAGGATATCTCCATCGAGGGCGCTCCCGAGGGCGCGACCCTGACCATCACCGATCAGGGACTTACCAACACGGAGACGAGCGTCAGGGAGGAAATCGCAAAGCTTCCGAATGTCGAAATCGTGTCGGAATCGCCGGTTGTCATTTACGACATCAGCCTTGACCAGTCCGGCGGCAATGTGACCATTACGCTGCCGGTGCCGAAGGGGTTGGACGCCTCCAAAACGATCATGGCCCTGCACTTTGCCAAGGACGGCGCCGAGGCGCTCCCGGTCAAGATCGTGGACGGCAAGATGCAGTTCACCGTTGACAGCTTCAGCGAATTTGCGTTCTTCAACGCCGACGAAGCGGCTGCGTCCGACAAGGATGTCAGAGTCACGGTCAACACCTCGAAAAACGGCGTGCTTGACATCACAACCGTGGGCGACACCGGTATGGAGGGTCCCACAAAGATCCTGCCTGTGGGTGAAACAACCATCCTGCCGTATACCGATCCGACGACGTTGCGCGTCAGGGGGGGCTATACGGGCGTTGCGTATTTGACGATTGATTACATCGCTGCTGACGGCTATACGATTGATACGGTCACAATGACCGGCACAGGCAGCGATGGGCAGGCGATCAACGAAACATTCGATCTGAGTGATCATATCGGTGATAATTATTATCCGAATCCGGGAGACGAACTCACGTTTACAGCGACCTTCAAGGAGGATACGAGCTACAATCAGTATACGGAAGAATATTATGTAGCGGCTTCTCCATCGGACTATCCGGTTAAGACCGGCGAGTACGCGCCCGGCGAGATCAGCTCCGAGTTAGAGTTCTGGTATTGGAACGAAACGACCGGTGAGGATCGCCAGTTGACGCCGGCCACGTTTGAACTCGACCCGGACAGCACCTATCTTGATAACGCTAAGTTCGAAATCAGGGACGGGAAGCTTGTCAACAAGGTTGCACTGCCCGGAACAGAGGAAACCTATTCCGTTCAGCTCAAGGTCACATATAACGGGACGGTCTATACAACTAAAAATGAGGGCAGCACGCGCATCGATACCGATGCATACATCTATATCATGGGCGATCGCGCTAACGTCTCCTTTGAACGTGTAGCCGCCGAAAATCTGTCGACCAGGTTCGATTATGTCACAGGAAAAAAGGGCGATACGTTCAAGAGCTTTGCGGATCAGATTGATCGGGAAATTCCGCAGATGCACAACGGCGTCCTGTCTGATGGAACAGTTGTGATACATGAACCGCTCTACTGGTACACGACTATGGATGGCGCGGAGAAATGGGCGGACGGCACTGTGATTGACCATTCCGAAATCGCGTATCTGCGATTCAGCAACTACAATGTCGACGCCGGTATTGAGGGCGGCGAGGACCCGGGTCCAACCCCCGACCCCGATCCTGATCCCGACCCCGATCCGCAGCCCCCGGTTGTTAATCCTGGCGGCGGCTCCTCCGGCGGTGGCGGCAGCAGTGGCGGCGGTTCGCGCCTGAATAACAAGGGCGGCGCGGCCACGACCCCGGTCAAAGGCGGCGGCAATGTCATCAAGGCGGCCGATCTGACGAGTAAGGTTAAGAAGAATGTCGGCGGCGTAGTGACGTCCGTCAAAGGCCAGGGCGGCACGTCCGGCACGGCCTACACGGTCTATTCCAACGTCCCGTCCATCTCGCCCGATCTGCTGAAAACCGCCAATGACGCGGCTGTGCAGGCTGCTTCGGGCAGCGGTGTGACTGTCAAGTCGATCCTCTGCTTCGACACTGTGCGCAGCGGCCAGATTATCGGACGCATGTATCTGAATCCGGCACTGAATACGCTTACAACCGATATCAAGACCGGTATCACCGTCGGTAACGCGTCGGTTGAGGCCCTGTTCACCAAGTGGTTCCAGAATAACATCGTTGTCATCGACCTGGCACACCAGGGTTCGTTCGGGATGCCGGTAGAGGTGGCCGTCAAGGCGGACCTGTCGACGCTCAACACAAATACCCTGCGCTTCTACAATTATGACGCTTCGACCAACGTTTATACGCTGATCGAAAATTCGCAGTATTTCATCGATACAAATGGGTATCTGCACTTTGCCACGGCAGTCGGCGGCCCGGTTATTGTGACCGACGCGCCGCTCGCGCTGCGGTAATTCTGCTACGCCAAAACACTCTCTCTTTTGCAGGCGCCCCGGCGGCCTCCTACAAGGCTGCCGGGGCGCCTGCTTTTTCGTTGCGGGCAAACGAAAAGTGTGATATCATATGCGCAGAGCAATTGCGTTGCTTGCTGCTGTCAGATGACGGCAGCTTCTGCGGAGCAGCGGACGCGCATGGGCGCCGCAGCCAAAACCGGCAAAGCCGGTTTTGCCGCCGCTTGGCGGCGGGCAGGCCTAAAGGGGGCCTGCTGCTGCGGCGCTCGGGCGTAGGACGAACCGTCCGGGGGATTGGAGGAGCACAACCATGTTTTTTTGGGATGAGGACGGCGTGCGCTGGTATCAGGCGGCTGCCGCGTACAGCGATTTTCACGCGCGGCTGGCGCAGATGATTGCAATGGGCCTGACGCCGGACGATACGCTGTGCGATCTTGGCTGTGGGGTCGGCTGCCTGTCGCTTGCGCTTGCCCCCTATGTGCGCGAGGTGACGGCCGTCGATATCGATGCACGGGCGCTGGCAGCGCTGCGCGCGCAGGCGGCTGTCCACAATGCGCCGCCCATACGGATCATACAGGCGGCTTTTCCCGACCTGCCGCCGGACAGCCTGTGGGATGCTGTCGTCTGTTGTTTTTTTGGCCACTTGACCGATGAGGGGATGCTTGACCGCCTGCTGTCGCTCTGCCGCAGACAACTGATCGTTGTTGTCAATACAGGACAGAAAAGTAATATTGCGCCGTCCGGACGTTCACACCATCAAAAGGAATGCTCCAACGAGGTCGCCGCGCTTTTAAAAGAGCGCGGATTAGCGTTCCGATTCATGACAGCGGCACTTGAATTTGGACAGCCGGCTGACTCCCTGGAGGATGCGGCGGCTTTTATCCGCCATTATTCGCCCGGCTGTAGCGCGCCGCAGGCGCTCAATCATGCACGCAGGCAGGCAATGCTTATGCCGGACGGCCGGTATTATCTGCCGAACGAAAAACAGTTCACCGTGTTTTTTATCGAAGCGCGTGGTGCATGACGGTTTGAGGGAACAGGCTCCCCGGTTACTTATAAAAACCCCGGCCCGCCTATGGCGGGCCGGGGTTTTATAGATTATCCCGCGGCTATTTTACGGTTCTTTTGCATTGCAAAATGACTAAGCGCGTAAAGCTTTATGCTTTCTTTTTCATACGCTCAAACGCTGTGAGATCATGCCCCTTGAGCGCTGCCTCCAAAAGCTGCGGCAAAAGCTGCGGCGTGCAGGCAAAGCAGGGGATGCCAAGCGCGCTGACACGCTGCGCCATATGCGCGCTGTAATACGGGCTGCCGCTGTCCGACACGGCCAGCAGGCTGATTACTGTGACGCCGGAAGCTTTCATATCCTCCAGACGGCGCAGCAGACTGGCCTGGTTGCCGCCTTCGTCCAGATCGCTGATCAGGAAAAAAAGCGTTTTGGCCGGCTGTTCGATGAATTGCTGGCAATAGGCGACCGAACGGTTGATATCGGTGCCGCCGCCGAGCTGGATGCCATAGAGCAGATCGACCGGGTCGTCGCTTTTTTCAGTCAGATCGGTGATGGACGTATCAAAGGCCACGATACGCGTTTTGATCGCGTTCATGCTGGCGAGGATACACGCCATGATCGAAGAAAAGATCACGGACTCGCCCATGGAACCGCTTTGATCGATGTCAAGGATGACCGTCCAGTTGTTTGTACGGTTGGAGCGGTCAAAGAAAAAGAAACGTTCCGGAAGAATGGTTTTTAAATCGGGATTATAATTTTTCAGGTTTCGTTCAATCGTCAGCTTATAATCGAGCGCGGCTGCGGAAGGCAGCGGCGAATGCGCGCGCCGGTTGAGCGCCGCCGTTACAGCGCGGCGGATATCGTTTTCCAGCATGCGGTTGATTTCTTCCACGATTTTTTTGATGAATGCGCGCACGCTTTCTTTTGACCTTTTCGGGATCTGGTCGCGCAGCGTCATCAGCGTGGAGGCCAGCCCGATATCGGGCTCCAGATTTTGCAGCAGCTCCGGTTCAAATAAAAGCTGCCGCAGCCCGCGCCGTTCGATGGCGTCGCTTTGGATCACGGTGACGATTTCGCGGTCGAACAGGGCGCGCACATCGCCGAGCCACTTGGAAATACGCGGGCTTGACGGGCCGCTGCCCGCGCCGCGTCCGCTGAGGGCGTCTTCTCCGGCGTCGCCGCCATAGATGGCGCCGAGCGCCTGATCCATCAAAAGCTGTTCCTCGGTCAGCCCGCACGCGCCCATGCGCTCCAGGCGCTCTTGCGCCTGCGCTCCCAAGATCAGCCGCCAGCGCGCGAGGCGCTGTGCGGGATCAATTGCAGTATTCATGGCAAGCACCTCACAGATCGTCAAAATCGAATTCATCCAGCGCGTCCAAAGCAGCCTGCTCCGGCTCTGTTAAAGCAGCGCCGAGCGCCTCGCCGGCGCTGCGTGCGTCGACGCCCCACACTTCGCCAAGATTTTCTGCGATTTCATTTTTCTCCTTGGGAGAGAAATCGGCGAAGGCGCGCCGCAGAAAAACGAGCGCGCGCTTGAATTCCGTCTCGTCAAGCGTATCGATATATGCGCCGAGCTGCTCCCAAAGGCTCAGGCGGGCGATCAGGGCATAACGGTTCTTCATGGAAAGCCCCTCGAACCAGCCCGCGCCCAGCTCCGCGGGGACGCCCGGCGAAAGGCGGCGGCACACCTCGGCGGAAAGCAGCTCGTTCGTGATTTTACCGCGCTCCAGAAGGATCGCCGTCGCAAAGCCGGAAAGCTTTGTGTTCAGATCGTCGCGGTCGGACAGGTCGGTCAGGACAGAGAGCCAGCGCGCCTCGTCGACACAGTCGGCATGGTTAAGCGCAACGGTGTTGAGCGCACCAATCGCATCGGCAAGCAGGCCGGCCGCGCTATTGTCGCAGGCGCAGCTTCCCGGTAGGATGAGACACGCGCGCAAAAAGAGCTGGCTTAAAATTGGAAGGAGCGGCGCGGGGTCGAGCCGGCGGATGCTGCCGAACCTGACAGCCGCCGAAAGACTTTCGGCGGTGGCCGCGATTTCCGGCACAGCGGCCGCGTCGACGGCCAACCCTTGCAGGGTTCCGGTGGCCAGCGCGATGGTTCGCGGCATACCGCACAAAAACGCGTCCTCCAAAATAGACGCGGTCCCGCTGATGGACTGGGCCGCTTCCAGCCGCTCCTTGAAGGCGAAGGCAGCCGCCAGCTCGATTGTCTCGCCGCGCAGGGCCGATTCGACAAGCTCTATCTCGGCTTCGGGCGTCCATTGCAGCGTCCAGTTTTCCGCCCAGGTGGCGCGGTCCTGCCGGGAGGCGGCTACCGTGCCGAACCGGACGCCGAGCACGCGCAGGCGGTGCAGGAAAAACGACCGGTTCAAATCGAGAAAGGCCGATTGCTCCGACTTGACGCGCGTGTTTTCACGCAGGTCCAATTCAAGCGGCTGCGCGGTCAACGCCTTGTATTTTTCGAGCTTTAATTCCCGCAGGCAACGGTAAAAATCGGCTTGGATCGAGGTGCGGCTCACACCGTCGGGCAGGCTGCCGATGCAGGAGCCGATCTCCGTGTCGGCCGCCGCCTGTGCGATTTCGGAAAAATGGCCGTGTCCCATGCAGGCGACGGCCGCGTCGCGCAGATCCTGCAGGACGGGAAGGGCTGGACCGCGCATCCCGGCGAGCGCGCCGGCCAGGCGGACTGCCTCAATCACCTCGGCGGAGGAGGTGATTGCGCCGTGCGCGCGCATATATGCGGCCATCCGCGTCAAATACGCGTAGCCTGCCGCGCCTGGCTCGCCGCCCCGGCGGATCGCGTCCCAAAGCAGCTCGTAATAGGCGGGGGCGCGGTTGCCCGCGCCGTAACCCGACAGCGACGACAGCCGGTAGTAGGAGTAGGGCATCAGCGTGCTTTGCGCAGGCAGCGACGGCAGCGCGGCCGTTTCACTGTCGGAGAGCGGTGCGCAGCGTTCAAGCCCGGCAACATGGTATGCGCCGGTGACGACGACGATCCGGTCATCGTCAAAGCCCTCTGCAAGCGCCTCATTGATGCGGCGCTTCATATACGCCTCGCGCACGTCGTTTTCGGCCGTTTCATAGCGGGTGTGCGCCGCAGTCTCCCGAAGCTGGCGGCCGTAAGCCGCCGCGCCCAACAGATACGCGCCGTCCGAGAGGTTATGCTCAAACCGCCGCTCCCAGTACGCCTCCTGGTCCGGCTCGCCGGCCAGGCGCGCGAGCGCGTCGTAAACAGCGCCGGTCGACCGCCCGTCCGGGAGCTGCTCACGGTCATCCGCCCCGTCATTCCCGGCGCCGGATTCCTCCATGCGCTTCGCGCGCGCGTCAGCCATCGCTAAAAACGTCCCGGACGGCAGGTCGATGAACCGGCAGGCCTTTTGGTTGCGGTGCGCCCACAGAATCGCCTGATATTCCGGCGAATAGACGGCGAACGGGTAAAGGATGCTGCGCACAGGAACCGTTTCACTGTAAGCCATAATGGCGACGGGCGGCTTCACGCCGTCGAGACAAAGCTGCGGGATCAGCGTGGAAAGATCGCCCGGCCCTTCAATCAGCACCAGCTCGGGGCGGATCTCGTCGAGCAGGCGCAGCAGATGGTGCGCGCCGCCCGGCGACAGGTGGCGCACGCCGAACAGGATGGGCATTATGCGTTCAGCTCCTTGCAGGCCTGATAGAGCGCGCGCAGCTTTGCGCCGCGCTTTTTCATGACGTTTTCAAGATATTCCTTCCAGGCGACGGCGTCCTTCTCCTCATCCTTGACGACGGCGCCCTGAAGCGCGGCGGCAAGGTCGCCGTCCCGGATGACGCCGTCGCCGAAGCTGGCCGCGAGCGCCATGCCGTTTGCCAAAAGCGAAATTGCTTCGGCGGTGGAGAGCACGCCGCTGGTTGTCTTAAGCTTTTGCGATTTATCAAGCGTCACGCCGCCGCGCAGCTCGCGGAAGATCGTGACGACATTTTCGACAAGCTCTGCGCCCGGGGCCTGCGCGCGCAGGCCAAGCGAACCGGAAAGCTGCTCCACGCGCGTGCGCACAATTTCGATTTCCGTTTCGATATCGGCCGGCGCGGGAAGCACGACAATATTAAAGCGGCGTTTGAGCGCGGCTGACATCTCATTGACGCCCTTGTCGCGCGTGTTGGCCGTGGCGATGACGGAAAATCCCTTTTTAGCGGGCAGCTCGAACGCAAGCTCCGGCACGGAGACGCGCTTTTCCGACAGAATGGAGATCAGCGCGTCCTGCACCTCGGAGGCGCAGCGTGAGATTTCCTCCATGCGGGCGATAGTACCCGTCTCCATCGCGCGGTAAATCGGGCTTTTAATCATCGCCTCGCGCGAGGGTCCCTGTGCAATCAGCATCGCATAGTTCCAGGAATAACGGATTTGTTCCTCAGTTGTGCCTGCGGTACCCTGGACGACCTTGGTCGAATCGCCGTTGACAGCGGCGCACAGATGCTCCGACAGCCATGATTTGGCGGTGCCAGGTTCACCGATCAGCAGCAAGGCGCGGTCGGTGACAAGCGTTGCAATCGCAATTTCCACCAGGCGGCGGTTGCCCATATATTTCGGCGTGATCGCCACGCCCTTGGCGGTGCCGCCAGTAATATAGGTAAGCACCGAACGCGGCGACATGCGCCAGCCGGCGGGAACAGGGTCTTGTTCGGCGGCGATCAGCGCGTCAAGCTCGGTCTGATAAAGCTCCTCTGCGGGGAGACGCTGGAATTCTGTATTGGCCATGCGTGGGTTCGTCCTTTCTGTTTTTTGGCATCTGCATACGGCAGAGATTATTCACCGGCGCGCCCATTCCTCCTGAAGGCGCGTCAGCTCGGCCTGCTTTGTCTGCTCCGGCATGGGGAATTCGTCGTACAGGGATGCGACAATATACCGCCCGATCCGGCGAGATTCCGCGGCGCCGAGGGATTTGAGCGTCTTGGGGATCAGGCCGCTGAAATCCTGCTGCCCGCAGTGGCGCAGGTCATAGAGCGTTTCAAAGCCCACGCCGCTTTTCCCAACCCGGCCGAGCAGATAGGGCCTTAGCAGCGCACAGCTTTCAGCATCATGCGGATTGACAATGCGGGAAAACCAGCTTGGAGCCGTATAACCGTGGTCGGTAAGCGGCTGGCCGAGCGCCTGCCGCCAGTGGCCGTATTTTAAAATCATGCGCAGCCAGCGGATGCCGAGCGAATCAGTGAAGGTGCGCCGGCTGATTTCAACCGCCATGCCGGTGCGTCCCGTTTTGCTGTTATAATAGAGCGTCCGCATCACCCACAGCAGCGGCTCCGACTGGCCGGGGTCGCCAAAGAACGGCTCAAAGCCGTCATAAGCAGCCTCGGTATCAGTCAGAAGCGCCGCCGCAAAACCGGCGATCCGGTATGGCTCGCCGCAGCGGCTGTAAAGCGCCTGCACAGGGCCGACCGCCGCCGGGTTATCCAGCATCGTCTGTATCAGGCGGAAGTTGACGGCCATCAACGGTGTGAATCGGGCGGGCGGCAGATTGGGGATACCGGAAATGCTGAACATGCCGCGTATAATCCGGTCCATGCTTTCGTCACTGATGTATCCGCCGCGCATGGCCGGCGACGCGCCGAGCTGTTCGAGCGCAGCGAACAGCTTGGGCGAGGTCTTATGTACGATGGCGCGCAACAGATTGTGCACATACGCTTCGCGCTCCTGCGGGCATGGCTGCGAGTCCGCGGCGTCCGCCTCATCGGCCAACCGGACGAGCAGGTCCGCGACCGCGTCCGAAACAAGATCCGAATCCGTCCCATAGACTAGCTTGAGGGTATCGGCCGATACGCCTGCGGCTGTCAGGCGGTCAAGCCAGAAGGCGTCGACCTGGCCGCCGCGCATCTGGGAAAGCGCCTCAAGCGCCGCGGAGCGGACGCCGCCCTTGGCTTTGCCAACGTATTCAATCAGAAGCGGGATGTTGGCCGGGTCGTGGCGCAGCGCGCGCACAGCGGCCTCCTGGATAACGGTCGAGCCTTCCTCGGCCAGACGCAGGTAAAGCGCGTTTTCACGCGCTCCGGCTGCCGCCTGAATGATGTCGATGCGGCGGACCATGTCCTTTTTCTTGCTTGCCGGGTCCAGCCCGCGCTTGAGCAGCGGCACGGCCTGCGGCATGGTGGAAAGAATCCGCGCGGCCAGGTCGGCGATCTCGCTGTAGCTGTCGCCGAGCGCGCCGGCGAGTGCTTCCATCAGACGAAAGTCGCGCAGCGCGGGACGGTTCTCATCAAGGGCCGTGCGCAGGATTTCATAGCGACCGCTGCCGCGCGTTGTCAGGGCGGTGTAAAGCGCCGACAGCTCGCTGTAACGCGCGCCTGAATCGATGCCGGGACAGCCGGCGGCCATCGGTTCCAGCTCGCCCTGCACGCCGCAGCCTGCCTGCGTCAGCACGACGGCGTCGACAAGCGTGATCGCGTCGAGCAGCACGGACGCCTTGTCAGCGCAGGCGGGATCGGCCAGCGGCGCGGCAGTCTGATAGATGCGCGCGAGCACAGGCGAGGAAGCCTGTGCCTGCGCGAGCTGCTCGAGCGCCCGCGCCAGGCGGAAATCCTCGCCGATGACGTTTAGACCGGCAATGGCGCACGCGTGCAGGCGCTCCTGCAATTCATTCAAAAGAGGCAAAGCCATTTCATATACACTCCTTCCTCAAAAGCTCAACCGCACAATCCGGTCGCCGCTGACGATGGAAAGTGGCTCAAGCAGGATGCGTCCGCGTTTGGCATCGTAAAAAAACCTGCCGGCCAGCACCTGATTTTCCAGCAGATTGGCGTCCGGCAAATAGTCCAGACAGGCGGTGGCAGACGGAGAACCGCGCCCGCACAGCTCGACTGTAGCGCCAGTACGGTCGCGCAGCGCACAGATGCCCTGCGTCTGGCCGATCTGCTCATAGGCAATCAGACAGACGGCCGTCTTTTCTGACAGCGCGTTTTTAATCTGGTTTTTGACCTCCTTGACCGCGACGGCCAGATTGGTCCGGGCTGCCGCGCGGATGGCTGCGCAGTCGGCCGGCGTAAGCGGCCGCGAAGTAAACGATTCCCAACGCACGCGCCGGTTCAATTCGCCCGGATAAAGATACAGGCGTGGGATTTGCAGGCATTCCAGCACGGTATCATCCTGTTTGATATGCTTGACTGCCTTGAGCGGCCGCAGATTCTCCTTTTTATAGACGGCGCCGGTCGAAAGCTCGACCCAATAGCCCGTATCTATGTATTCGGCGCGCGCCGCATCAAATTCAATTGTGAAGGAGAGCTGCGCCAGCACCGCATTGTCGCGGTAAAGGCCAAGCTCGTCAAGCTGCGAAAGCTGCCAGATATAGCCGATGCGGTCGTACAGCATGGAATCCTCCATGCTGACGGCGCCGCCTTCGACCTTTCCCTGCAAAAAAGCGCGCGCTTTTTTAATGGTGGCGTGCAATTGGACAAGGATTTCGATGGTCCGCCGGCGGCTGTCCTCCTCGCGCGCGGGATCGTCCTGCAGCGCCTCCAGCTCCAGCAGGATGGCGTTGATGAGCGCCTGCGGGCCGGGCAGGTAATAGTCGCCCATCTGCTTTGCCAGCGAGCGGTAGGTCTGTATGGAACCGCCCGAAAGCGCTGCCAGGCCGCCGGTTATCACATCGCTCACAAAGCGGTCGGCAAGCGAAAGACCCTCGAGCTGCTTTTGCATCTTTTTGGCCAGCGCGGCCGTATTTGTTTTTTTCGGCGCGGCCTTGGCGTCCGTACCGGCGGCCTTGGCCGCTTTGCGCTGCTCAAGTTTCCCGCGCTTTGCGAGGATGTCCTCTGGGATATCGCACGGCGCGAATGTCCGGCCGCCGAGCGCCTCCATCAAAAGGGCGAGCGCGTGCTTGCAGGGAATCTGACGGCTCGGGCAGCTGCAGCGGAGCACCGGCGCCGCCGGATCGATAAAATCGGCCGAGGTATGGTATGGATTTTTACCGCTGCCCTTGCAGTCGCCGCATAAATACGTGCCGTCCTCCGATTTGCCGAGATTGATAAAATCGCCGCGCGCCGCGATTTTTTTGGCGTTACCGAGCGCGGCCGCGTTCGGCGCGAGCGTGTGGATCAGCTCCTCCGTGATCTGCATATCAGAACCCCCCATATAGAAATTAAAAAGAATCGTGTAATCGCCCGAGGACAGAATCGGTTGAACGCGGGGCAGGACACAAAACCCCACTCGGGCACTGCTTTCAGGCGGCGGCAATTGCCGCCGCCTGAAAAAAAGCCGGCCGCATTCCACAGAATGGGCCGGCGCCCGCTTTTTTAAATACGGGTGTTTCATCCAGATGAATTTTATAATGCCAGCAGAGCGTCCTTCTTTTCGAGGATTTGCGCGACAATTGCGCAGGCGGGACAGTCGCAGTACCGCGCGCCGGCCGCCTTGATCTGCTCTGCATGCTCAACGATTTGAGCGGCCTTTTCCGCGCCGAAATAGGCCGCGCCGGCCTCGGAGCCTGCAAAGCCGATTAAGTTGTCAATCGGCATGATATCCGCTTCCAGCTCCTCAATATACGCTTTAGTCTGTGCTTTTTGCGCGCCTGTCCCTACGGCGTCCAGCCATTTCTGCGCGGCCTCTTTTGTTTCGCCGCTGCAAGTCGGAGCATCCATCAGCTCGCGCGTTTTTGCAACAATCTGATCCAATACGTTCTGATCCATGAACCATTCGCCAACTTTCTTTTCATTCTTTTTGCGCCGCCCTGGCGGTGCGCCGAACAGGCCGCCATGTTATGATTTTACCATATCAAGGCAGCGGGTACAAGGCCATGCCGCGCAAAAATAGGAAAAGACACGGGCCTGGTGCTGGGGATATTTTTGTCAGCTTAATGCAACAGCCGAAAAAGATCGTTTTATAAATCCCCAAAACAGGGTGTTTTCTTTTTCGATCTTTTTTGCTATAATCTGTATAGGTGGAGAATTTAATAAGCGGGATGATCAGATGGATAATCTTTGTTTTGTAATCATGCCCTTTGGGGATCTCTTTGATGAACTCTACAAGAAGGTTTATGCACCGGCAATCGAGGCGATGGGCCTGGAACCTTTGCGGGCGGATGAGATTTATAATAACCGGCCGATTATAGATGACATCAACCAATCCATTTATCATGCAGCAATCGTGCTGGCAGATGTCACCGGAAGAAACCCAAATGTCAACTATGAATTGGGCATTGCCCATGCGCTGAAAAAAGAGGTCGTCATTTTGACTGCCTCACCGGACGACGTTCCCTCCGATTACAGGCATATAAGATATATCGGATACGACCGCACGGGCATTGATTGGAACCGAAAATTATCCAAGGATATTCAAAAAACTTTACAGCAGGTCCTTCTCCGGCTGAAGGATCTGAACGATGCACAGTATGAACCGTTCGAATCAGACGACACAAACGAATGGAACAGCGAGGAAAAAGAGACGATTGCCAGGGCGATGAATTTAGGGATGAAATTTCAACCGGACCCGCGCTCCCTGTCTCACGCTTTGATGCGCTGTATGGGCTGTTATGTCATGCTGGACCGCCGGGACGGCCCTGTGACCGAATGGGGCGCCGCGGTGGCCTGCCTGTTAAATGAAAAGGTCCATATGCTGATAAACGAACAGCAAAAAGGCCACTGCCTGCGGATGCGTAGTGTTTTTTTCGATATATATGCCTCGCACGCATTTTATGTTGATTATCTTTACGATTCGAAAGTTCTCCCCATGTATACGCGGCAGGAACTGTGGCGCTATTTAAGAGACGAGTTCTGCGGGCAATGCTTTGAGCCTCATATTCGCTATGTACAGGAAAATTTTGACCATGACCGATTTAATGTGGATCAGGATCAATACTATTCCTTAGGCAGTCTGCCCCAGGAACGAAATCCGATCTGTTGCAGGGACAATTTTTATGTGGCCGATATCTCAGACGTGTATTTCAACGAGGCAAGAGGCGAGCATTATTACCGTATTGACGGGCTTTTGCCTCCCTGGCTTTTGGGTGCGCAACCGATTCCAGATGAAAACCATTGGCTGGCGGATTGGGGGCAGAAGCAGCAGCGGTTCCAGATAGGGGATACTGTAAAATTTAAGGTAAAAAAAGTGTATGAACCCAAAAAATATGACCACATAGATAAGGCCAGAAATATTACTTTTTCACAGATAGAGATCGTATCCAGGGCCTGAAACCGATGCATTCCATTGTAAAACAATAACCGCGGGACGGCTATAATACTGGGTGATGCCCAACGATTTGCCGCTTAGGCGGCCCACACCTTTTGACGGGCAATTTTACCATACCGCTGCGCGGACATGGTATCACATGCGCGGATGCAAACGGCAAAGCCGTTTGCGTCCGCCATCCGGCGGCAACCGCTGCCAAGGCAGCGGACCGCGCATGTCGTTGCGCCGCAGCCGAAACCGGCAAAGCCGGTTTCGCTGCCGCAAAGCGGCAGGCAAGCCCTCTCGGGCTTGCCGCTGTGACATCATATAAAAAATAGATACCCTTAACGGTATGGAGATGATTTATATGAGACAATGTATGGATGCTGAAAACCTGCACCGCCGCTTGAAAAAAATTATCGGGCAGGTTCAGGCTATTGACCGGATGGTGGACGAGGATGTCCCCTGTGAGGATGTTCTGGCTCAGATCAACGCCGCAAAATCCGCCCTTCACGGCTGTGGAAAGGTAGTGCTGGAGGGTCACATCAAGCACTGTGTCCGGGATGGTCTTGAACATGGAGATGCGGACAAAACCATCGAGAGTTTTACCAAAGCCGTAGAGCGGTTTTCCAACATGGGGTGACAGAATATAAGCAAAGCAGTTCATTTGAACTGCTTTTTCTTTTTATCCTCTTGACAACATATACCCCCATGGGTATTATATACCTATACCCTGTATGGTAATGAAAAGAGGATCATTATGAAAGCACTCATGGAGAAGCTGGAACATCTGTTGGAGCTGGGAGGCATCAAAAAGGATATAACGCTGCTGGTTATCTCCGGCATTGCTGTCATATGCAGTCTGGCGAATGTGCAGCCGTTTCCCTTTGATATCGCATGGGCCGCCATCATTCTTTGCGGCGTCCCTATTATTTTGGAGGCTGTCATCGGACTGGTCACGGCCTTTGATATCAAGGCGGATGTACTGGTTTCTCTGGCTCTGATCGCCTCGATCTGTATAGGTGAAACCTTTGCTGCGGGCGAGGTGGCCTTTATTATGCAGTTAGGCGCTCTGCTGGAGGAGCTGACAGTGGCAAAAGCCAGGGCGGGGATTGAAAAGCTGGTGCATCTCACGCCCCAGACAGCGCGAGTACTGCACAATGGGAAGGAAACGGTTATTCCAGCGCAGGAGGTCAGGGTAGGAGATCTGCTTCGGGTGCTCCCCGGCGAGAGCGTTCCGGTAGACGGAGTGATTACCTTTGGGCAGACCTCCATCAATCAGGCGGTCATGACCGGTGAATCCCTGCCAGTGGACAAGAGCGTGGGCGACGAGGTATCCAGCGGCACGCTGAATCTGTTTGGCGCCTTTGAATTAAAGGCTACGAAGGTAGGAGAGGACAGTTCCATCCAGAGGATGATCCGGCTGGTACAATCGGCCGACGCGGGTAAGGCGAAAATTGTGGGCATTGCTGACCGCTGGGCTACCTGGATCGTAGTTATCGCCCTTTCGGCAGCGGCACTGACCTGGTTGTTCACCGGGCAGATTATCCGGGCTGTCACCATTTTGGTTGTGTTCTGTCCCTGCGCCCTGGTGCTGGCGACACCCACCGCTGTCATGGCAGCTATCGGCAACGCTGCCAGGCATGGTTTTCTCGTCCGGGAAGGCGATGCTCTGGAACGGCTGGCCAGAGTGAAGCTGGTCGCGTTTGATAAGACTGGTACCCTGACCTATGGTACGCCCAAGGTAGTAGCGGCTAAGAGCCTGTCGGACCTATATACCGACAGAGAACTATACCGCTTGGCAGCCTCTGCCGAAGTTCTCTCCGAGCATCCATTGGGAAAAGCCATTGTGGACTGCTACAAAAAATCGAGCGGTCCAGCTATTTCTCCCGCCGATGGCTTTCAGATGATTCCTGGACGTGGTGTGTTTGTAACAGTAGACGGAAAAAAGATCCTGGCGGGCAACACAGAGCTGCTTCATGAACGGGGAATCGATTTTATGTCCCCAGTGGAGGCGGACGCTTATGTGGAGCAGGGCTGTACCGTCACCTATCTGGCGGTGGACGGTCAGTTTGCCGGATATATCGCGCTCTCGGATACATTGCGGGGGGAAAGTGAAAATAGCATCGTCAAGCTCTTTGCGCTAAAGGTCCAGCCTGTTCTGCTGACTGGCGATCATGAGAACGCGGCAAATGCTATTGCGGCGCAACTTCACATTCGGCAGGTTCGTGCCAACTGTCTGCCGCAGGATAAGCTGGATTATATCGACAAAGTCCAGCGTTCCGGAGAGCCGGTCTGTATGATCGGCGACGGCATCAACGACGCGCCTGCACTGAAAATGGCGGAGGTAGGCATCGCTATGGGCGGTGTAGGCAGCGATATCGCCGTGGATGCGGCGGATATCGCGCTGGTGGACGACGAGGTGAAGGAACTTCCTCATCTGATCGCCTTGTCTAAGCGGATGATGACCACCATTAAGCTGAATATGACCTTCTCAATGGCACTGAACTTTCTGGCCATTGTGCTGGCGATCTTCGGGGCACTGAATCCTGTGGTTGGTGCACTGGTACATAATGCCGGCTCTGTCTTGGTCATCATGAACTCGGCGCTTTTGCTCAAGTGGAAAAAAGAGTGAAAACATTTAAAGAGGATGGAATCCATTGTGGGAGAGCATTGAGATGATGCAGATCCATAGCGGTAATACTATATAAAAACAAAATTGCAAAGCCCGTACAGATGAACCGTTTCCAGTTTGCCGTGCAGATAAGCCCAACCTCCCCCCAAAATGATACATCAACTATGAGCAGCTATTTTCACACAAAAAAACGGCTGCTCTTTTTTGTGCCGTCAGGCAGAAAGGAGCGGTTACCCAGGCAGATCGGAAAAAATATGTGCGGATTTTTAAGACTTTCTTTGACGCATGGCTGCCCGCATTGGATAATAAAAGATCGTTCGGTATGGCATCAACCATAAAGAGAGGAAAGCGATGACCATTTGTATGGGAAAAGCGAACCGCAAAAGAGCGCATCTGGAGATGAAAACGCTCTTGAAGTCCGCTAAAAGCCGCAAACGCACTGTGCGGCAGGTTTTTGCAGCAATCGGTCGAACCCACTATACGTAGGGTGCGGGCGCTTTTTTTTGGAAATAAAAAAGCCTGGAGCGCGAGTTGGCTCCAGACCATTGCTTAGTGGCGCGCCTGAGGGGATTCGAACCTCCGACCTACCGCTTAGGAGGCGGTCGCTCTATCCTGCTGAGCTACAGGCGCAAAGATACCGTTTTATTATAGCTAAGATGGGACATCTTGTCAACCGCGCAATATAAGAGACGCCGCATTCGGTATACAGTGCGGGTCGCTTTTTATCGGTTAAATTGCTGATTTCACTTTTAAAACAGATACAAACGTGATATATTAATAAGTATCTGTACAGCCCGCGCTGCGCGCGGCGCATGTGAAAACCGGGGCGCGGGTCCGCGCTTGACTTGAAAGGACTGAAACGATCGTGATACGCGAGAAATCCTGCGGTGCGCTTGTTTACCGCAAAAAGCAGGACCGTCTGGAGCTGCTGCTGATCCGGCATAAAAACGGCGGCCATTGGTCATTTCCAAAGGGACATGTGGAGACGGGCGAGACTGAGCCGCAAACTGCGCTGCGTGAAATCAAAGAGGAGACGGGGCTTGACGTTGGGCTGTGCGAGGGATTTCGGCAGAGCGTGGAATATTTTCCAAAGCCGCATGTTAAAAAGCAGGTTGTCTATTTCCTTGCGTCGCCTGACGGAGACGATACGGTGCGCCGGCAGGAGGAGGAGATCAGTGAATATAAATGGTGCTTGCTTGACGAGGCCGATACGATGGTTACTTTTAAAAATGATAAACACCTGATCAATGAAGCACGCCGTTATCTGTCCGGACGGAGTCCAGCCGTCCGCACAGAGAGGTAATTTATATTTTTAAAAAGAAAGGCGCTGTAAACTGCTTGGAACAGAGACAAAACCACAGAAGCCGCTTGTTTTCATCGCCTACGCGTGTGATTGCCCTGAGCTTTGCGGCAGTCATTTTAATCGGTACGCTCTTGCTGATGCTGCCGGCGTCCAGCCGCGCGGGACAGCCTACGCCGTTTTTGGACTGCCTGTTCACGGCAACCTCTGCTACATGTGTGACGGGGTTAGTTGTGTATGATACCTATCAGCATTGGACGCCGCTTGGACAGGCGATTATCCTGCTGCTGATTCAGATCGGCGGGCTTGGGCTTGTCACGCTGACACAATTTTTCAATGTAATGATCGGGCGCAAGCTTGGACTGCGCGGGATGCATTTGGCGCAGGAGTCGGTCGCCTCCTCGGAACCCGATGTATACCGTATGCTGCGTCTTGTTATCAGAACGTCCGCCGTTGTCGAAGGAGCTGGCGCCATTATTCTGATGTTTGTGTTCATACCCGAATTTGGAGCGGAGGGCGTGTTTGTCGCAGTGTTTACGGCGGTGTCCGCGTTCTGCAACGCAGGCTTTGATTTGTTTGGCCGTAAAACGGCTTTTCTGTCGCTGTGCGGTTATGCCGCCAACCCAGTTGTCATTGCGGTTGTCGGTTTTCTGATCATTATCGGCGGTATTGGTTTCATCGTCGTCTATGACCTGTCGCAATACCGCCATACAAAGCAGCTTACGCTGCATACGCGCGTTGTACTGACAGCTACAGCAATTCTGCTTTTTGCAGGAACTCTGTTTACAGCTGCTTTTGAATGGTCGAATCCAGCAACGCTCGGGCCGATGCCGCCCATGCAAAAAATCGGAGCGGCATGGTTTCATTCTGTAAGCTGCCGCACCGCCGGCTTCAATGTATTTTCCATTGAAGGAATGAACGGTGTGACAAAAATTCTGTCGTCTGTTCTCATGTTTTTTGGTGCAGCTCCCGGCTCAACAGGCGGCGGCATCAAGATCACCTCTGTGGCAGTTATTTTTATGATGGTTTACAGTGTGATTCGCGGCGACGAGGATACTCTGATTTTTGGCCGGCGGGTGGAAAAGAGCGCCGTCTATAAATCATTCGCCGTGATGATTCTGGGGGTACTGGCTGTTACGATTACAGCGGGTGCGATTGTTGCAACCATGCGTGAGACGCACGCTGTGGCAGGCGTTGACGCCTTGCTTGAAAGCGTTTCCGCCTTTGCGACCGTCGGATTGTCCGCGGGCATTTCCGCTCAGGCGAACGCTTTGTGCTTATTGCTTCTTATCTTTTCCATGTATATCGGGCGTCTCGGTCCGGTATCCTTTTTCCTGTCCCTGGCGGCGCGCTCCACGCATAAGCGTCGGCTGATTGTGCCGGAGGGGAAAATTCAGATTGGATGAGTTGTGCTTTGCGTGCATCCGTTTCCCATATGGGCAAGCAGGCTCTTAAAAAGCCGCCGCCCACGTGTCCGCCCTAAAAATCAGGAGGGCGGCGCGGGCGGCGGCCTTTTTTGCGGCGGCCTTCAGCGCATCATTGTTTCCACACTATCCAGCACGCTGCCAAGCGTACGGATCGCTTTCGCAGTGTTCTGCTTGAGCTTTTTGCCGGGTGTTGCCTTGCGATGACTCAGCATATAAGCTGCGGTGCCTGCCAAAGCGGCCATTGCCACGCCGGTGACTGCGGTCGTCGTCGATTTGTTCATTGATACCACCTCCGTTTATTTTACGCGCCCATGCCCAGGGCGTTGGGAATGCGCGGGACGCGCCGGCGTCCCCTGATGAACAGTATGCCCGGATTCAGGCGGCTCTATTGCAAAAAATACAGATAAACAGAAGTTTGCATCGCTGGCGCTTTTTGGATTATATGGATTTGGTTAAAAGAAGCGAAAAGCAGGCTGGAAAGCCGGTATAAACGCGGCTATTGGCCCGCTGTTCGCGGCGCAGCCTATATAAATATCAGAGCCTGATCCACGATTCGCGGCGCAGCCGACTAAAGTTTTTTGCCGAGGCTTTTTTTTCAAAAAAGCCGGAAAGTTTTTTGCAAAGTTTTTTAAAAAAAGCGGGAAGGAGAGAGAAGGATGGAGAAAAGACCGCCGCGTGTCGCGGCAATCCATGGGCTGGCCGGATTCGGGCGCAGCTCTCTGGCAGTTGTTATTCCAACGCTTTCGTCAATGGGCGCTCAGGTATGTCCTGTACCGACGGCTGTGCTGTCAACGCACACCGGCGGGCTGGGCGATGTGGAATATCGCGATCTGACCGATTATATCCGGCCGTGTCTGGAGCATTATCAGCGTTTGGAGCTTGGCTTTGAGGCGGTGTATTCCGGATTCCTGTCAAGTCCCGCGCAAGCAGACGACGTTGAAGCGTTTATCGCAGCGTATCCCGATGCGCTGGCTGTCGTCGATCCGGTTATGGGCGATCATGGAAAGCCATACCGAACCTGTACACCGGAACTGATGGCGCGTATGCGCGCACTTGTCAGATCGGCCGATGTGATTACGCCAAATCCGACGGAGGCGTCCGTTTTGCTCGGCGAGCCATACCGCTTTGAGCCGCAGACACGGCAGACGCTCAAAAGTATGCTTGCGCGGCTTTCGGAATTAAGCCCGCAATACGTTGTGATCACAGGCGTTGAAACGATGCAGGGAGGCTATGTGAACGTAGGCTATGACCGCGCGCGCAATGCCTATTGGCGGGTGCCTTACGATTATGTGCCCACGTCCTATCCCGGAACAGGCGATATTTTTGCAAGCGTACTGACCGGCGGGATGATGAACGGCGACAGTTTCCCGATCGCCATGGAGCGCGCGACGCGCTTTATTGAATTGGCCATTAAAACGACCTTCAGCTATGGAACAGACACACGGTATGGCGTCATGTTGGAAAAATGTTTGCCATGGTTATCGCAGAATGTCGTATTAAAAGGATATGAAATTTTGTGAAAAATAACAGTTTAGCTCGACTTTACTAGATTTTTACTGACGCAGCTTTTCAGATTCGTCAATATATGATACAATATGCGCGAGGCAAACGGTTTTGCTGCTTGCAGCCACCGTTCGGCGGCAACCGCTGCAAAGCAGCGGACTGCGCATGTTGCATCACAGCCAAAACCGGCCTTGTTGCTGTGGTGCAATAGGATAAATTATCATTTGAGGAGGATCCCAGAAATGAACACTTATCAACCGCATCGCTCCAGCCTCGGCGGGCTGGATGCCAATATCATGGCATTGCTTTGTTATCTTGTGACATTTGTCGGCGGATTGATACCGGTCGTCAAATATGTCGCATGGCTTCTGCCGCTTGTGATCGTATTCCTGGAAAAGGAAAGCGGCCTCGTCAAATTCCATGCAATGCAGGCGTTTGTACTGAACCTGATCTCGTTTGTAGTGACGGTGCTCATCACTATCCTGACGGTAGTCGGCGCCGGGGCGGCTGTTGTCGCAGGATCGGCTGTCGCGACCGTCGGCGTGGTTAGTGTACTTGGCGTTATCTCTCTTGTGGTCGGCATCGCGATTCTGGTATTCAGCATCATTGCCATGGTCAAATCGTATGGTTATCAAGCGTACAACATCCCGGTGATCGGCGGTATTGCACAGGCGCTTGTCAGCAAATTTCCGCCGGCGAATATCCAGAGCTGATTAAAAATAATAAAGAAAAAGCAGCGGCAGCCCTGCCTTTTGCGGGGTTGCCGCTGCTTTTTCACGCAGCTCACATTGTTTGTGGAGCAACCGGCTAAAATTTTTTTCGCGCTTTTTATTTTATATAAAACGCGTACAGACCGCAGGGGCCGGCCGCTCGATCGAGCGGCCGGCCCCTGCGGCGATATGGGATAGAAGAAGTAATGACAAATCAGAGGAACAACTGTGTGTCCACCACCGTTTTGGCAACGACGCGGCCGTCACGGATAACATAGAGACGCTCCGGATTCAAACGGATGGCGTCGCGCGCGTCGTCGGCATTGACGATCACAAGGTTGGCGCGGCAGCCCTCCTCAATTCCGTAGCCGTCGAGCTTGAGGATGCGGTTGGCGTCGTATGTAATCATATCATAGACCTTTTCAATTTCATCCGGCAGGCTCATCTGTGCAGCATGCGCCACCACGTTGGCGACCTGGAGCATATCGCCACTGCCATAGGGGTAAAATGTGTCTTTGACACAATCCTGCCCGTAGGAGACGTTGACGCCGGCCGCAAGCAGCTCCTTGACGCGTGTGATGCCGCGGCGGATCGGCTGCTTGTCGCCGCGTCCCTGGAGCATCAGATTGGTGACGGGGTTTGTGATGATATGAACGCCGGCTTTTTTAACCTTGTCAATCACATAGGATGCATAATGATCGTCGTAGGCAGCCAACGCGCAGGTATGGCCTGCTGTCACACGGTTTTGCCAGCCGCGCGCAAGCGTTTCATCCGCGACCATCTCAAGCGTGCGGTAAAAAGGATCGTCTGTTTCATCAACATGCATATCAATCTCAGCGTTGTACTTTTCGGCAATGTCAAAACAGAGCTTTACATGCGCAAGGCTGTCGGCAGGGCAGTTTTCATTGGCGGGCATACCACCCACAACGTCGGCTCCGGCCTCCATAGCCTCCCACATCAGCTTGTCACAGCCAGGATCCTTGACAATACCCTCTTGAGGAAAGGCCACGATCTGAATGTCGATGACGTTCTTATATTTTTCACGCAGCGCAAGAACGCCTTCAAGCGGACGCAGGCCACCGATTGTATCAACGTCAACGTGCGTGCGAATGGCGAGCGTTCCGTTTTTAATCGCCTTTTTAACTACGTCCTCGCCGCGCGCGACAATATCGTCGATGGTGTAGATGCGCTTTTGGTCCCACAGGATTTCAATCGCTTCTTTGAGCGTGCCGCTTTTGTTTGGCCGGACAACATCAAATACATTGACCTTATCGAGATGGATATGTGGATCGATCAGAGAAGGTGTGGTCAATTTTCCGCGCGCGTCGATGATCTCGCCCTGCACGCCTTCAATTTTTGGCGCGATGCGCTTAATACGGCCATTTTCAATTTGAATATCAACTGTGCCGTCGCGGCCTCGCAGCCTTGCGTTTTGAATCAACAGTTGCATATCATTCCCTCCTGTTAATACCTTGTTATAAGTTTGGGTACGCCGCAGCATGATTTTTTAGATTCGTACTTGACTTTGATTCGGAGATGTGTTACATTTTGTTACATAAAGAATAACACAATTAATTGTAAAAGTAAAGATATTTTTGTAAATTTTACAACAATATCTTTTGGAATCAGTCTTGAGAACAGGATATTTAAGTCCTGTTACATATTTGTTTCATAAAAGGAGGGGTTTTCATGATCATTGGAAGCAGTCACGGCGTCGGAGGCAAGGTTGAATCAGAAGTATTGAGCGTTGTCTGCGCACAACTCGAACCTATCCATGCGGATTGCATGGAGGAGGTCAACCGCAACATCGATACAATCATCCAGTACATGGAGACAGGCGCGCGCGGGTTTCCTGGCTATGACCTGTTCGTTACCCCGGAATTCGCAGTACAGGGGATGCACCCGACCAAGCGTCTCAATGTCGTTTTGACACTCGATTCGCCTGAAGTCGCCCGCCTGCGTGAGGCATGCGCGCGCCTGCGCGTATGGGGCATTTTCAGCGTGATTCTCAAGCTCGATGGTCACGACAGCCCCGGCAACTGCGCCATCATGATCAACGATCAGGGCGAGGTCGTACATCGGTACGTCAAAATGAACCCATGGATTCCGACAGAGCGGCACTACCCCGGATGGGAATGCCCGGTCACGCCCGGCCCAAAGGGATCGAAGATTGCGACAATCGTCTGCGCCGACGGCGATTATCCCGAGATTTGGCGCGAAGCCGCTTATAACGGTGCAAATATTATCGTGCGGCCGACCCACTACATGAGTCCCTGGGAAAACGGTTGGGATATTACAAACAAAATGGGCGCCTACTGCAACCAGTGCTATGTTGTCGCAGTCAATTGTGTCGGTGTGGAGGCGGCATGCTCTGCATTTGGAATGAGCATGATTGTTGCGCCAGACGGCAACGTCATTACAAAGGCGCCTGCCGGCGTCCCCTATATTGTCAAGGCGGATCTGTATCCTGGCTTGGTTGACAAGCTTCATGAGAGCAGCGTGACCAATACGTTTTTGTATTCGTTCCGGCACCGCGGTGCGTCGTGCCATGATTTGGGCGGTCACGGCGAAACGCGCTGCCAATACAATGCCTATACTTATGGGGGTGAACAGAATGAGTATGATGCGTGAAATTCCATACCTGCTGGCAACGCATTATATTGTGATCGCCATGCGTCCGATCACATTTCCCGCAACCAAGGCGCAGATCATTGAAAGGGTGGGGGACGAGATGATCCCCACATCGCCCGACGGCTGCACGCCGCTGCGTGAGCTGGTGAAAAAAATCCCGCTGGAACGTTTTGGATGCGCGGCGGAATTTTACTGTGCGTTCAATGCAAGCTGAGATCAGTTTTTTGAGGAGGGAATGATTATGCAGGATAACCAAAACAGCCGCGTGGAGGAAGCGCGTTTCGTATCGCCAAGCGATCTGTCCGTCAATTTTACAAAAAAACAGATGGTATTTTTGGGGCTTCAAAACACTGTGGCTATGAGCGGCGTCATCATTGTGCCGATACTCTGCGGGCTAAACGTTTCTGTGACATTGTTTTGCGCGGGCATCGGAACCCTGATTTATCAGTTTATTGACAAAGGGATTGTTCCGGCGTTTCTGGGCGGTTCATTCGCCTTCATCGCGCCGCTGACCATGATCATTACGGATATGGGCATCCCCTATGCGCAGGGCGGCCTTGTTTTCGTCATGTGTTTTTATTTTCTGTTTGCCCTGCTGCTCAAGCTGCTCGGAACAGAACGTATAAACAGGGTATTTCCGCCGGTGATCACCGGTCCGATTATCATTGTGCTTGGCCTCAGCCTGGCGTCGGTCGGCGTATCCTCAGCTTCGGCCAACTGGCCTGTCGCGCTGCTCACCTTTGGCATCGCGGTCGTTGTCAATATCTTTGGAAAAGGGCTTACTAAAATCCTGACCATCGTGCTCGCGCTTGTCGGCGGTTATCTGATCTCAATCCCGTTTGGACTCGTCGACTTTTCCGGCGTCATGGAGGCTGCCTGGTTTGGCGTCCCAAGCTTTACGCTGCCGAAATTTGATGTGCGCGCCATCATCGCAATCGCACCCGCGGCAATCGTTCCGTGTATTGAACATATCGGCGATGTTATCGCAGTCGGCACGACAGTAGGTAAGGATTTTACTAAAAATCCGGGCCTGCCGCGCTCTCTGTTCGCATGCGGCTGCGCCACCTGTGTTTCTGCGTGTCTGGGCGGTCCGTCGCTCACCATTCACAGTGAAAATACAGGCGTGCTTGCGGTCACACGCATTTATTCGCCGTTTGTCGTCCGCTGCGGCGCTGTCTGGATGGCGTTGTTCGCATTTATCCCGAAATTTGAGGCGCTCTGCCGCTCCATTCCCGATCCGGTACTTGGCGGTGTAGGCATCCTGCTGTATGGTATGGTTGCGAATGTGGGCGTCCGTACAGTTGTTGAAAACCATGTCGACTTCTCCAAAGCCAAGAACCTGATTGTCTCCAGCGCAATTTTGATCCTTGCGGTCGGCGGCGCAACGTTCAACTTTCCCGGCGGCATCAGCATCGGCGGACTCGCTGTCGCTGCGATCGCAGGCATTATCCTGAACCTGATCCTCCCCGATAAGCAGGTCGAATAATTTCCCGCTTTTTTGAAAAAAAGCTTGGCAAAAAACTTTTCGGCCTTTTTTTAAAAAGGCCTCGGCGAAAAACTTTAGTCGGCTACGCCGCGAACAGTGGGGCGGGTGCTGTGCGTATACAGGCTGCGCCTGCCCCGGGGTTGGGTCCATGGGACAGGGGCGGCCCGCCCCTGTCCCATGAGGCGCGCTGAGGGGCGCTGCCGCGGCTTGTTCGCGCCCGGCGGCTTGTAGCCGCCGGAAAGCCCCGAATAGCCGGCCGGGCAAGCGCAGCGTCCGGCGGTGAGCGACCCGCGCACGGGTCGCGCGCGCCCCCGCCCCTTCTAAACTTTTAAATAAAGGCCGCCCGGCATTGCCTTGTGGAATGTCGGGCGGCCTTCATATCAGAACGTTTCCAGGTGAAACAGTCCCTGCGGGCACCGCTGGACACACAGCCCGCAGCCGGTACACTGCGAGGAGTTCAGATGCACGCCGTCAGGCTCCATAACAAGCGCGCCGTACATACAGCCGCACGTACACAGCCCGCAGCCGGTACGGCTGCAAGGCTGCGTCATCCGGCAGACGGCGCGGCGGTGCACAGCCTTTTCAAACGGGGTAAGCGACGACAAAGCGGCCCCAGTGATAGAGCTGTAATCGTCGTATCCATGTGCCTGCATCCAGTCCTCCAGCGCGCGCACGGTTTTGGTAATCAGATCATAACCGTGCAGCATGATAGCCGAACCGAGCTGCGCGGCGGCGGCGCCGAGCATGATAAATTCAAGGATGCTGCGGTAATCCTCAACGCCGCCAACACCGCAGATGGGCAGGTCGGTCAGTTGTGCAAGCGTCGCGGTCGCAGCCAGGGAAATGGGCCGGATGTGGCGGCCCGTATAGCCGCCGTAGGTCGGCATAAGGGTTGTTTGCGTCTCGAGATCGACGCCGGAAAGCGCACGCAGGCTTTCAATCGCACAGATAGCGCGCAGTCCCGCACGCTCCACAGCGTGCAGATGGGGCGCGCTGGCGGCCAGATTGTACGGCAGACGCGTCATGACCGGAATGGAGACTGCGCTGGCCGCGGCGTGCACAAACTCATAAAGCTTTTCCGGCTGAAGGTGGATGTCCTCGATCATTGAATCCATAGGCGCGTAAAGGTCAAGCTGAAGCGCGTCGGCGCCGAGACGCTCTGTCCTTTGGGCGATATAGGCGATCTCCGACGGGCTTGAGGCACGAATGCTGCAAATCAGATGGCAGCTGTCTTTGCGGACGCGTTCAACCTCGCCTTCCCACTCCTCAAGGGTGCGCTTGCCATACAGCGAAAGATTGAGCAGCTCGTCGTCATGATAGTAGATGCGCGGACTGAAAAGCCAAGGTTCCTCCATAACGATCGTTTCTGTAATGACAGCCGCCGCGCCCGCATCGATGCATTTTTGAATAGCTGCAGCGCCGCCGGACCATGGACCTGCTGCGACGATTAGGGGGTTTTTAAGCGCCAGCCCCATAAAGGATATGGGTTTTGTCATCAACGTGCCCTCCTTTCCAGAATACACTTTACTCAAACAATGTATTGATGTGCCTCCGGTTGCCGCAGGAAGCGCGGATTTTCAGCTTTGGCAGCAAAACGATTTCCTGCGGTGTGGTGTCCGCGGCCGGAATTCCGTCGATCATGTCAAACAGCATACGTGCCGCCACCATTCCCAGACGGTGCGTCGGCTGCTCAACGGTGGTCAGCTCCGGCGTAACGATGCCGGCGGTTGGGGAGTCGGTAAAGCCTGTGACGGCGATTTCATCCGGAACGCCGACCCCATGCTCAAGCAGCGCCTTCATAAAGCCGAAGGCCAGTTCGTCGCTGGCTGCGAAAATCGCATCGGGCAAGCTGCCGGCGAGGACCTCGAGCGCCGCTTCATAACCCGCGTGCACGCCGTTTTCCGACGCGCGCAGGACACGGCCGCCGTCAGGTTCAAGACCGGCTGCGCGCTGCGCCCGCAGCAGCCCCTCCTGCATACTGGCCGCGACATTGGGCCGGTGCTCGTTTGTCAAAAGCCACAGGCGTTTTCTGCCAAGCTCCAGAAGATGGCGCGCCATGCGATAGGCGCCTTCCTCGAAATTGACGTAGCAGGCGTTAAAATGCGCGGCCGCAGGGCAGCGTTCCGCAAGAACAAATGGCATATGCGCGTTTACAAGGCGCGCCGCGCTTTCCGCACCGAGCGAGGAGGAGCAGATAATCAGGCCGTCGAACCGCTGCCCGATTGCCGCGCGCAGCAGTTCGTCCTCCGGGCGGCCGCCCGTGCCGCACAGGTAAACGGAACAATCCCGCCGTGCGGCCACACTTTCCACCCCAAAGAGCAGGCGTTGTATAAGATAATCGCCGGCGTGCTCGGCCAGCAGGCAGATAGAGCCGGTCCGCGCGGCGGCTCCGCGTGCGGCGGGGTTGTAATTGTGGGCGCGCATCACCGAAAGAACATGTGCGCGCGTTTCCGGCTGGACGACCTCCGGGCGGTTGATCACACGTGACACCGTCGCAATGGAAACATTCGCAAGCTTTGCAATCTCCCTGACATTCATGTGCCGCACCGCCTTTCATAAGTTTGGAGTTTGTGGAACTGCAAGTGTGTTTATCCAATCGGAGACAGTGTGACGCTTTCGGCGATTGCCTGTACCTGCGCGCGGTCCAGGATGTCCGGCACAAATGCAATCCCGATATAAACGCGCAACCGCTTGTCGTAAGAAAGCACGCCATAGGTTTCCAGATGGGGGACGTCCGGCATCGCGCCAGGGTGCTTGTCTATTTCATTGGGATCGAGATACCAGATTTCCGCCACGCCGGTTTCCGCCGTATCGGTGGCTTTGACCGCCGTATATGGATCCCAGTGGAAAAAGGAAGAAAGGCGCAGGCCGGGGTAAACCGCCTTATAATACTCCGCCTGCGGGATATCGCCGTCGAAAGGTTCAAAAACATTAAAGCCGATATAGCCAATGGGTTCGTCCCCGCTTGAAATGGAGAGCGGCGTATAAAAATCACCGGGGATGGGGACCACATCCTTGGGCGGCGTTTGGCCGACTGTCCAGCCTGCGGGGAGCGCCAGCTCCACCTGAAACTTTGCGGCGGAATTGATTCGCTCGACAGCGGGAAGCTGCGCAGGGTTGGGTTCGGTATATGCGGGGAATTCAATGGAGACAGTCTGCACCTGCGGCGCTGTGGACGTGTCAGTTTCTCCGGTGCCGCTTTGCACAGGCGCCGGAGAGGCGCTGCTGTGCGTATGTATGGAAACGCCGCCGCATGCCGCGCCGGCAACGGTCAGCGTAAGAAGGAACAGAACCGACAGAAAGCGTTTCACAAGCTGTTTGCCTCCTTTTTCGTTTGGCCAAAGCGGGGAAAGATCCATCCGAATGCTGCAAATTCCCCATCCTGATTGTAGCAGGATTTTTATCGAAAAACCAGCCCCTTTTACAAGGACAACGGCGCTTTGTCTATAGCGGGAGGGCAGAGAATGCCCCTGCCAAAAAGCTGTTTTGGCAGGGGCATTTTTTTGTCAGTTGCATTTCGAATATCCGCAGCTGCGGCAGCTCACACAGCCGCCCTCATGCTCGAGCGCGCTTCCGCATTCAGGGCAGAACTTCGAACCGTGCTCGGTCGTTTCTGGCGCTTCCGCCGCACAGGATGCGCACGGCGCATTCGGCGCGGCAACAGGCAGGCCCTGCTGGAGCGCGATCATGTCGGCCGTCTTTTTGATGACGCGCGCGATCGCGTCCGGGCAGGAGGTGCACTTCATACCCGCGTGACGAATGGTCGAAGGACAGCGGATGCCGCGGAGCTGGTCGAGGATTTCGTCGATAGACACGCCGGAACGCAGCGCAATCGACGCGAGCCGCGCCGTCGCCTCCGACTGCGACGGGCAGCCGCCCGCCTTGCCGGTCGAGGTGAATACCTCGCAGATACCCTGCTCGTCGTAGTTGACCGTCACATAGAGGTTGCCGCAGCCGATTTTCATGCGTTCCGTCAGCCCGCAGGTGACCTCCGGACGCGGGCGCGGCTTGATTTGACCAAAACCGGCTGGCTGTTCGGCTTTGGCAGGGGCGCCGCCCTCCTTTTTGACGGAACCGATGTTGAGCACCTGGCTGTCGCGGCTGCCGTCGCGGTAGATCGTGACGCCCTTGCAGCCAAGCTCATAGGAAAGCATATAGACTTCGCGCACGTCTTCAATGGTGGCGTCGTGCTTAAAGTTGACGGTCTTGGACACAGCGTTGTCGGTGAACTGCTGGAACGCGGCCTGCATCTTGGTGTGATAAAGCGGGCTTACGTCGTGCGAGCAGACAAATACACGGCGGATGTCGGCCGGAATTTCCTCGATATGCTGCAGCGAGCCTTCGGCGGCGATCTTTTTCATCAGCCCGTCGCTGTACAGGCCGCGCGCCTCCAGGATCTCCTTGAGGACGGGGTTGACTTCGATCATTTCGGTGCCGTCCATAACGTTGCGGATAAAGACATAGGCGAATACCGGTTCGACACCCGAGGAGCAGCCGGCGATGATGGAAAGCGTGCCGGTCGGCGCAATCGTGGTGACGGTCGCGTTGCGAAGCGGCGTTCCGCCCGCATAGATACTCTTTTCAAACAGTGGAAACGCGCCGCGCACTTTGGCAAGCTCGGCTGATTCTGCGCGGCCGGTTTTGGTGATGAACTCCATAACGCGGCGGGCGAGCGCGACGGCCTCGTCGGAATTGTAAGGTACGCCCAGATAAGCGAGCATATCGGACCAGCCCATCACGCCAAGCCCGATTTTACGGGTCTGTTTGGTTGTAACGTCAATTTCCGCGAGCGGATATTTGTTGACGTCGATCACATTGTCGAGAAAATGCACTGCGTCGCGCACGGTGCGGCCGAGCTTGTCATAATCGACGGCGTATGCGCCGTTTTCACATTTGAGCATATTGACAAGGTTGATCGAGCCGAGGTTGCACGACTCATACGGAAGCAAGGGCTGCTCGCCGCAGGGATTGGTGCTTTCGATCTCGCCCTGCGAAGGCACGACGTTGTCGCGGTTGAGCCGATCCAGAAAAATAATGCCGGGTTCGCCGTTGCGCCATGCGCTTTCCACAATTTTGTCAAAGACCTCGCGCGCGTCGAGCTGGCCGACTGCCTGCTTTGTTTTGGGATCGACAAGTTCATAAGCATTGCCCTGCTGGACCGCCTGCATAAATTCCTCGGTGATGCCGACCGAGATGTTAAAATTGGTGATGTCGGCGTTATTTTTCTTGCAGTCGATAAACTCCAGAATATCGGGATGATCGATGCGCAGGATGCCCATGTTTGCGCCGCGCCGCGTGCCTCCCTGCTTGACTGCCTCGGTGGCCATATTGAACACGCGCATAAAGCTGACCGGACCGCTGGCCACGCCGCCCGTACTGCGCACGGTCGCGCCGGCTGCGCGCAGGCGCGAGAAGGAAAAGCCCGTCCCGCCGCCCGATTTGTGGATTAAGGCCGCCTGCTTGATGGCTTCGAAGATTTCCTCCATCGAATCGCCCACCGGCAGCACAAAACAGGCGGAAAGCTGGCCAAGCTCCTTGCCGGCGTTCATCAAGGTCGGGGAGTTCGGCAAAAACTCCAGATTTGTCATCATCTCATAAAATCGGTTTGACAGTGCCGCAACGTCAGTCTTGCCGCTGTAAGCGGCGTCGGCCGAAGCGATTGCATCAGCAACGCGCCGGAACATCTGCTCGACTGTTTCAATATTTTCCCCGTGTTCATCCTTTTTCAGATAACGCCGCTCCAAAACGGTCAGCGCGTTTTTGCCAATTTTCATCATTTGATCCCCCAACATGATCTGGTATTCCTTGCACTATGCGAACGCTATATATTGTAGCATGTTCCAGGAAGGGATGCAATGGCCTCACAGAAAAAATCTCCAGAGCGCGCCGGTACGCTTCTAACCGCACGGAAAAGATGGCCCCATATGCGCATATAGATAAAGCAGGAGGTGAGCAAATGGGGAAAGGACGCCTGACGGTCATTGCGGCGGCGCTTGCAGTGGCCTGCGCGATTGCCCGCGGGATTCCAGCGGATCCGGCGCGCGAACAGACTGCGGTCGGCTTGCGGCAGGGCTATTTGACCGGCGCGCGCGTTTATCAAACGGACGGGCCGCTTGATCCGCAGGCGGCAGTACAGGCTTACCTGGAAGGGCAGTATGAATCGTATTTGACGATGGAGCCGCTCGATCTGTCGGCGGTGGCGGACGCAGAGAGCCGCGCGGTCAAAAACGAACTGCTCTGGCTGCGGCTGCTGATCCAGCGAAGGCGGCTTTTGATGAACAGCCATCTTTGTTATGTGCCAGTCAGGGCGCTGCCATACACGATTGTATGGATTGATGAAAGCGAGTTGAAGGATCCGCGGATGGAGGCGCTCGGCACGCCCGGAGAGGGGGAGATGGACCTTCATTTTATAATAACAGGCGAAGCCGGGCAGGCATATCCGCCAATGCTGGCGGTAAATGCGCAGCATACGGTGCGCCTGCGCCGGGACAGCGGTGGCTGGAAGGTGACGCTGCACGAGTATCCGGGCGCTTCGCGGCGGTTCGGAGAGGCTGTGCCTGCTGTGCCGTCGAACCGGACGGCGATGGAACGCCTGCGCATGGAATTCGCACGTCTGGCGGCGGATACGGCGCCGGGGGCGCCGGCGGGCGCGGCGCTGTATGATGGGAAAGCAGCGGCGGCCTATGCCGCCCGATGGATGCAGCCGCCCAATCCCGCGTATTACGATATCGGCGACTGGATCGGAAACTGTGCCAATTTCACCTCTCAATGTATCCGCGCCGGCTTTGGCGGCGGCGACAGCCCGCAGGGCGGCGCGGCGATGACGGACGAGTGGTTTGCCGGGGCGGGGGGCGGTTCGCCCGCATGGGAAAATGTCGGGAAGTTCTGGGACTATGCGATGCGCGCCGGCGATTTTGGCGCGATGATTGTACCAACTGCGGCGTCTCTGCGTGTCGGCGATCTGGTGCAGGTGCGGTCCGGCAGCGGCGGCTTCAATCACAATCTGCTTGTGGTTGATGCGCGCACGCTGCGCCTTGCACAAAATTCGCCCGACTGCCTTGTGTATTACGCTGATCTCGTCAATACCAGTATGCGGGCGCTGCGCCCCTGCTGGCTCGCCTGAGCGTTCGCATGTTTGCGGGCCGCGCCGCATGGCGCGGCCCGCAAACAGCCAAGGGCGTGCCGCACAAGCGGCGCGCCCTTGGCCCCAAGCCGCCGGGACCGGCTCTATGCCGGCCCCGGCGGTCCGTTTTGCACATAATCAGCGATAGGAGGCTTCGAAGATCGCGCGCACGTCATCGTCGGAAAGCGGCGCGGGATCGACTGCATAAAGCCCGCCCATGGTGGCGCGCGCGTTTTGGACATACTGCTCCAGATGTTCGCGCTGTACGCCGTAGGCGCTCATACGGATATCGTCGACGCCGCACGCTTTTTGCAGCGCGGCCAGCGCGTCGACAAAATCGGACGGTTTGGAAGCGTCTGTTTTCCCAAGGGCGCGCGCCATACGCACCAAGCGTTCGTCACAGCAGCCGCTTTTCGCCCAATGGCTGTAATAGGCGCAGCTCACGGAAATAAGCGCCGCACCGTGTTCAAACTGCGGATGGAAGGCGCTGAGCGCATGTGCAAAGCTGTGCTCGGAGGTGCATCCAGAGGTTGACTCCACCATACCGGCTAGCGTGTTGGCCAACGCCACGTCGGCGCGCGCATCCAGATTGGAGCCGTCTTTGACAGCCGTTTCCAGGCTTTTGCCGATCAAACGGATCGCTTCAAGCGCGTAAAGATCGCTCATCACATAGGCGGTGTTGTTGAGATAGCCCTCCGTGCTGTGAAACAGCGCGTCAAAGCCCTGATAGGCGGTCAGACGCGGCGGAACCGTGGCCATCAGTTCGGGATCGACAACCGCGAGAACGGGGAATGTCTTGTCGTAGCCGCCGCCGATCTTTTCATTTGTCTCTGTTTTTGTGATAACGGTCCATGGATCGGCCTCGGTACCCGTCCCGGCCGTCGTTGTGATCGCAACGACAGGCAAGGGATCGTTCGGTACGGGCAGGCCCTTGCCGCTGCCGCCGTTTATATAATCCCAGTAGTCGCCGCTGTTGGCGGCCATGATGGCAATGGCCTTGGCGGAATCGATTGCGCTGCCGCCCCCCAGCCCGACGACAAAATCACAGCCCGATGCTTTTGCGAGCGCGGCGCCCTCCATGACATGTTCCTTAACTGGGTTCGGCAGGATTTTGTCAAATAAAATATGGCTGACGCCCGCGCGGTCAAGCTCCTGCCCGACACGTTCAAGATAACCGAATTTTTTGACTGACTGCCCCCCGGTTGTTACAATCAGGGCCTTTTTGCCCGGGAGCTGCTGTGTGTGCAGGGCATTTAACTGCCCTTTGCCAAAGAGGATACGCGTTGGAATATAATACTGAAACTTCATATGACCGCTCCTTTTTCTGAATTTATCCGCCAAAAGCGGTTGTCTGACAAAGAAAATACAGATATAGGACAATAAAGGAAATCAAGCCATCTGGCAATAATTGTATCATATTTTACATTTAATCACAAGCGCGCTTATGAAAATTGTCCTATATCGAGCCATGCTTCATAATAATCGTACAGCGCGCCCTCCTCATGCGCTGAAACAATAAACCGTCCATACAAGGGGCCAACCGGATACCCCATTGCTTGTGCGGCCGCAGTAAAATCAGCCGCGCTGTTTTGTGCCGGATCATCCGATAGGACGCGCAGCAGTCCATACCAATAGTTGCGCGGCACGTCGTCCCGCCGTTTTAGCGCGTCCGGGCGCGGGCTGGTTTCCGAAGGGCAGAAGATTCCATAGGACGGCGCGCCGCCTTGCGGGATTACGATACCCGATTCGTGCACATCGTAAACATATGTTTGTACGCTGGCCTCATCCTCAAAAGAAAATGGACGGATTGCCGGAAGCTGGTCGCTTATCAGTGTAATCGCACTTGTGCGCAGATGATCCAGGCGTGCTATTGCGCCGCGCATCGCACGGATATGTTCGATAGCGTTTTCAAGCTCGTGAATCTGTGCGGAAAGCTTTTGTTCATTTTCTACGAGCAGGGCGTCGAGACGGCTGGCGTCCATATCCGGCAGCGATCGTATATCGCGCAGGGGGATGGACAGCCGCCGGAACAGCAGAACATTGGAGATGTCCAGCATTGTCTGAACACAGGGACGGCGGTAATTGTTTTGCTCATCACGCTCAAACCGGACAAGCCCGATGCGGTCCCAATAGCGAAGCGCCGACGGTGCGACGCCAAACAGCCGCGCCACAGCAGCGATACAATCGTCTTTTTTCATCATAGACCTCCAAGATAGCGGCATTTTTTGAAAACAGCGGCATAGCAGATGTTTTTGGTGCACATTGCCTGCTTTGCGGACATGCGCATGATTATCAAACGACCCTAAGCCACCGGCTGACCTGTTTTTTAGAAGAACAGGTCAGCCGGTGGCTCCTGAATAAAACGGCGAATGAGAGTATGCGGGTTTTTATGGATCAGCTACGTCATCGGCGTCCAACTGTTCCCATTTTCCATGCAATATTTTAAAAAATGCCTGATAGGTCATCTTTTTCGGAACAATTTTATAGTGAAAAATACTGCTGTCTGATGCAGGCGCAATGAGAATCAGTTTTGACTGAGGATAAAACGTCAGCCTGTGCGTATCCGTGCATAGTTCACTGCTCTGATCGCTCGACATGGCTTTTTCAAGCTGTTCCATAAAAGCCTTGTTATATTTTGCCTTGAGTATGAAATCAAAGGTTCTTATCATATATCCACCTTCTGTCATTGAGCATTCACAAATTTGAAAGATACGATTGACCAGATACCGGCCGAGGGTCTTGACATTTAAGCAGCTTTAAGGTTTATACTATCTTTATTCTAACAGAAAACAGGGAGTTTGTCATGGTCAAGCAATTTTTTAAACAAGTGCTTCCCGCGATGGCTGCTTTCGCATTTTCGGGACTTTATACGATCGTGGACGGCTTTTTTATCGGCCGCAGTGTTGGCGACGTAGGGTTGGCCGCTGTCAATATCGCCTATCCGCTGTCTGCGCTGCTTCAGGCGGCCGGTACAGGCATTGGTATGGGAGCGGCAGTCTGTATTTCCGTTTGCCGTGGCCGCGGCGATACACGCGGCGAACGCGGACATCTGGGAGGGGCGTTTTTGCTGCTGGCGGCTGCCGGCGTTCTGCTTGCGGTGAGTCTTTTTTCATTCGGCACGCCGGCGCTCGCTGCTCTTGGCGCGCGCGGTGAAGTGCTCGAACAGGCGATCGTTTATCTCCGTGTGATTTTGCTGGGTATACCGTTTCAGCTTGCCGCTACCGCGCTTGCGCCGCTGATTCGAAATTACGATGGCGCGCTTGCAGCTATGGGCGCAATGATCGCTGGGTTTGTCACAAATATCGTACTCGATGCGCTGTTTGTTTCTGTATTCGGGTGGGGGATGGCCGGCGCGGCCGGAGCCACGGTCATTGGACAGATTGTCACGGCGGTTCCATGCGCTTTTTATCTGTGGCGCGTGACCTTCCGGATTGGAAGCGGTCCGGTCAGGCCGGCCGGACATATGTGCGGCTCGATTCTGCGCACAGCCGTTTCTCCGTTTGGGCTTGCAATGTCGCCGCTCTTTGTAATTATGCTTCTTAATAAGGCGGCATCTGTTTATGGTGGAGAATCATCCGTAGCTGCGTATGCCGTAATTTCTTATGCAACGGCTGTCGTTATGCTTCTGTTGCAAGGGGTGGGTGATGGAAGCCAACCGCAGATGAGCCTGTATTTTGGCATGGACCGGCCGGAACGGACAAAGGCGGTGCGTAATCTTGCGTATGCTTTCGCAGCGGTGACGGCTGTTGCCAATATCGTTGCACTCTGTCTTTTGCGCGCGGCGATTCCTGTGTTTTTCGGCGCCTCAGGCGAAGCGGCTGCGATGGCCGCCAAGGCGATGCCTGTCTTTACAATCGGTTTTATCCCGATTGCGTTTTGCCGTGTAACAACCGCATATTTTTATGCGACGCAGCACAACCGGCCCGCATATGTGATGGTTTATGGAGAGGCGGTTTTGCTTGCGTTGCTGCTGGCTTTTGTGTTGCCGCGCATGATCGGGATGGATGGCGTGTGGATTTCTCTGCCGGTCGCACAGATTTTGCTGATGCTGATTGGCTGCGGTCTGCTATGGCGGTCGCGCCGAAACCGGGTAAAGGATTCCGGGAAGGTTTCGAATGAAACGGTATGCGATACCCCTGCGCTTTAAAAGTATGGGGGAGGGGGCGGCGCGGCCGGTCCTGCGCACGCATGTGCGCAGGACAGACAAACGCCGCCTGGCGTTTGTCTGAGGCCTGCCTGCGGCGCAGGCAGGCCCCCGGCCGCGCCCCTTGCCCCCAAGGCGCTGAAAGGGCCGGTTCCAACTGGAACCGGCCCTTTCAGCGCCTTGGGGCGCTTCACACATCCGCGGTCATATAATAAGCGCCCGCCCGTGCAACCGTAAATTCAAGCACGATCCCTTCGTCCTCGTTTTTTACACGCGTCTCCAGCGGCGCGCCCGTATCATCATATATTTGAACGCCTTTCTTTCCAAGCAGAGACTGCGGAAGCACCGCGCGGATCAAAATAGGAGCCTGCGGCACAGCGGCGGCGCCGTCCGCGCCTGTAAAAGCGATAGAATAAGCGTACAGCGTCTGTTTGGAAACATTGGGCAGGGACTGACTGCGTGGCGCGCCGGTCACGGAAAATCGGACGCTGCCCTGCGGGAACGCGCCAAGCATGCCGACGGCACGTACAGGGCGCTCCCCGGCGGACGCCTGCCAGCCGAGGCTGTATGCATCATATTGCCATCCGCAGAGCGTTTGCAGTCGCTCGATCACCTGAGCATCCACCTGCGCGCGCAGTGCGGCGGGCATGGCGTAATATTCAATCAGGGCTACTTCCGCGTCTACGCCGGCAGCAGTGGAAACCCTTGTTAAATACATGCAAAGTTCATCGGAGATTGTAAAGGCGACGCGCCGGGCCGGACTGTGATTGCCTGCGGCGTCGCGCACACAAACATCAAACGCGTAGCTGCCGGGATTTGTAAACGATACTGTGTACACGCCGTCCGTCGGTTCTATGTATTGCCATCCATCGTTTTCACGAATGCAGACAAGCTCCAAATCATAGAACGTCGCAGGGCGTACTTCAACATCGACCTTGCCCGAAAATATATTGGTATTCGGCGCCTTTGCTCCGGTCAAAACGACTGTGGGCGTATCTGGTGCGAGCACGTCGATAGCCGGCTGCATATTGCTCAACCAGCCGACAAGTTTTGTCAGGCGATGCTGTTCTGAGATAGGGAACAGTGCGCGCTGACTTTCAGTCAAATCGCTCCAGCGCGACTGTACGTCCATAATTTTTTCACGCTGCGCCTCCACCTCGCTGTCGGTCGCCGTGAAAAGGTTCGGGAGCGCGCGACTGTCGTCGATCAGCTGCGCAAGCACAGGATCGATTGTAAAGCTTTCCGCACGAGGTTCGCCGCGCGTGCCGTCCGGCGCCTGAGTACAAAAACGAAGCTTATATTCCCGCGGCTGGCGAAAGGTGAGCGTATAATTTTGCTCCTTATCCGGCGTCAGCTCCATCCAGACGCCGCCGTCCTCGATGAGCAAGGTGTCCTGCGGATGCTCCGGCAAGAGCGTAAGCGTTACAGACGAACGGTATACATAGCTGCCATCGACCAAATCGCCTGTTTGATCGATATCCAGACCACCGGGTGTTTGAGCGGCCAGGACGGACATGGGCAATGCCCACAGGGTACAGACGGCCGCCACCAGAGCGGCCAGTCGCTTTAGATGCATAATTAGATTCACCTGCAAACTTTGTTGGAGTATTTATTAAAAGGGTACTATATCCGCAAGAGGAAATCAACCGTTTCAGAGAAAGTTTCCGTGCCAAAATCAGGCTGTAGCCGGGCGCTGATTCAGACGCCTCAGAGAAAAGCCGTACGGCGCGCATGGTGAGGTCCATGCGCGCCGTACGGCTTATTATGTTTGAAACAGTGCTATCAGGAGTTGCCCTGCACTGTGGGCTGCGCCGTTTTGCCGCTTCGGACATAGGTCTGGAAGATAAAGAGAGCCAGACATGCGAGCGCGAAAACAATACCCACAGGATAGGCGATGGAGGTGGCGAGCCGGAAGCCTTCAGGAGCCTGAAGGATATAGGTCATGCTGACCGCGGACATGAAAGCGGCGGGCAGCGCGGCCATAAAGCAGCACACCGGCGGGAAGCCGAACTTATGAAGAAATACAGCGCCTGTCCAAAGAACTACCATTGCGAGCGTCTGATTGGACCAGGAGAAGTAGCGCCACAGAATATCAAAGGGAAGGGCGACGGCGGTGAATGCGCCGATTGCCAACAGGGGGATGGAAAGAGCGGCGCGGTAGGAAGTCTTGGACTGGTCGATGCGGAACCAGTCGGCAATGGTCAGACGGCAGGAACGAAACGCCGTGTCGCCTGATGTGATCGGACAGGCGATGACGCCGATCATAGCGAGCACGCCGCCGACCGGACCCATCAGGGTGGTGGAAATATTGTAAACAACCGTGCCCTGCCCAAGGGCGCTGATGGCTTCTGAGAGCGGGCCGACGCCATTGTAGAAGGTGACGCCCGCACAGGCCCAGATCAGAGCGATGATGCCTTCAGCAACCATCGCGCCGTAAAAGACCTTGCGGCCTTCCTTTTCGGAAGTCATGCAGCGCGCCATCATCGGAGACTGGGTGGCATGAAAGCCGGAGATCGCGCCGCAGGCGACGGTGACAAACATCATGGCCCATTTTGGCAGGCCGGTGGGGTGAACGACCGCAAGCGAATTCCATAGCTCGGGCATCTGGCTGGAATATGCCGGGTTCAGAAGGAGAGTCCCCGCGATGCCGGCGGCCATGATGATCAGGCAAATTCCAAAGATCGGATAAATCTTGCCGATAATTTTATCGATTGGCAGGAAGGTAGCCAGCAGGTAATAAATCATGATAACAGCCAGCCAGAACGATGTGTTCAGGACCTCGGGAGTCAGCATGCCGATGAGCGCGGCCGGACCGACCGAGAAGTTGATGCCGACCAACAAAAGCAAGACAACGGAAAAAACACGCATAATAAAAGAAATGACCTTGCCCATGTATGTGCCGACAATTTCCGAGATAGAAGCGCCGTCATGGCGTTCGGACATCATGCCTGAAAGGAAATCGTGCACGCCGCCGCCTAGGATGGTGCCAAACACAATCCACAGGTAGACCTGCGGACCCCAGCAGGCGCCGGCCAAGGCGCCATAGATAGGCCCAAGCCCCGCGATATTCAAAAGCTGAATCAGGAAAATACGCCAAGTTTTCATCGGAACATAATCGACACCGTCGGGATGCGCAAGAGCCGGCGTCTGCCGGTCGTCAATATGGAATACGCGCTCCACCAGTTTTCCATAGGTAAAGAAACCGACAATCAGTAAAGCCAGGCAAACAAAAAATGTAATCATTCGCCGTAAACCCTCCTCACTTATTCCTCTGGAAAATTTCCTACTTGACCGGTCTGCTTTATTCTAAATTATGGATGTTCGTTCGTCAAGCGGCTACGCAAAAAAATATATATCAACGATCTATTTTGTAGAGATGAACAAATGGTGAACAAACAATTTGTATATAAAAACCAGCGCCCGCATTCACAGCAATAGAACAGGGTAAAAAGAGGAGCGCGCATGAATTTCTCAATCCACACGCGCTGCAATGTCAGCTTTGTTTTACAAGGAAGATAAATTTTCCTTAGACATTTTTGAGCGATGCCGGAATCCTTAATCATGGATTTTCCCCGAACGATGCGAGCTATGCTGGCAACAGTAATAAATGGTTACTCGGGCCAATCCACCTTGGACAACTCGTCTAAAAAATGCGCCCCCAATTCAGGCTCTACCATTTTGACATAGTATGCTTTTCCATAAAGATGCTCCCGATAATGTATAGAGCGTGCCGCCTTTGTGTTTTCCAAATGGGCAGTGACTCCGAACTTTTGGCAATAGTGGATTTCCTGCCGCAATTTGCGCTTAAAAGTCTTGGGCACGCTGACACGATTATGTACAGTCAGGCCGGTAATGCGTTTTGGCTGTCCAGGATTGTATACTCTGCATTTATCAAGATTCATCAAAAAGCCATGTTTGCCCAAGATCAACCCCAGCGCGTCCAGAAGCTGGGGCTGCTGCTGATTTGTGGAGATCGCGATATCATCCGCATAACGAGTGAATATGCCACGGAAGCGCCGCGCCATTGCGCCAAGCTCATCATCGAGATCGCGGCAGATCATATTCGAAAGATATGGACTGGTGGGAGCGCCCTGAGGGAGTACGCCATCGTAACAGCATAAATCACACAGGGTATTGGCGGCGGATCCGCTGTACCCCATGTTCCGGAAGATCGGCAGGACCTGTTTTTTCGTAATGGATGGAAAAAAGTCTGTGATATCTACGCAGTATGTGTATGCATACCCGATATGAAGGATGGCATTCGTCACAATAGACCGCTCAGGCACAAAGCCATGGGTATACGGGGAAGCTTCTTTTCGGATCAAGATATTCTGATAGATCCACTGCTGACGGAGCTTCAGTTTGCGGCTGGGAGCCGTGATGATCCGGCTCCCATTGTGTTTGGGAATGGTGAACCTGTGGTAGTCGCACAGGCGGGGAGCGGCCATGCCAAGCACCTTTCGGATATGTGTTTGGTCAAATAGGACGGGTAATCCCTGTTTGAGCAAATTTTCCGCGTAGGTACAGCACTGTGCGATATACTCGGGTGAAAATCGGGGATTTTCAGAGATCTCCATCGCATGACGCAGCCGATTTACATAATCATTTGGCTCCATTGCAAACCCATCGTTTCATCAATAATATATCTAAAACCGGGAACGATCACTAAATAAATTGTAATAATAATGGATCTGTCTGTTTGCCGTGCGTGCGTCGCAGAGAATGAAATGAACAAGACGCACGCACGGCAAACAGTGGTTAGTGCCGTTTGATCAAGGGGCGAATTCACCCCGGTCTGATCGTTCCCGGTTTTATTCTAATGTGAGGTTTAGCGGAATATAAAGGTCCGTCCAAGAAAACTCTGAAGAAATCGGGGCCTCATCTATTGGCGTTGAGAACGAAGTGCAGATTGTCAAAGCCCGGTCAGTCAGACGAAAAGTTCCCTGGCGTTCCATAGAAAGAAACCCCAGCGACATGAGCTTTTGGATACGATGGTCTACCGCCATTGTATGGGCGCCCAATGCCCGGGCCGCATCGCGAAACAGCATATCGGGATGTGCGCGCAGATAACCCAACAACTGACGATCAAAATAATCAATTAGGTCCATTTTGCATTCGCCCTTTGCTCAGCTTTGATTTTGTATGCATTGTTGTCCTTTTTTCGCTTCACCGATTGTAAGTACTTTAACTGAATTTGAGGTTGCTTTTCCCGAGGAAACAGCGGCGTATGCGTATCAGTCCAGCGCCAAAATGTGCATAATGTGTTATTAGGGGTATTATAGTAAAATGATACAAGCTGTCTACATCCCCAAAAGCCCAATATATATGATTTATTTGGCTCCTTCATATATGCATCAATCAAAACTTCGTATTTGCGGATCCGCGCTATAGCGTCGGCTCGCTCAGAAATCGCGAAGATATCCGTGCGCTGGAACGCAGGGACGGCAATCCACTCCTGATTATAAATCAGGTTAATATTGACGCCTCTTTTTTTCAACTGTCCGATAAGATAGGAGAGACCCGCGTCCGTCGGAACAATACAAAGCACAAAAAGCGGGAGATTAATAAAATCCGAAAATTGATTCAAAAAAGATAAAATTGTCCGAAGCAGGGTGAAGCCAGTGCCAACAATATCATCCACAAAGACAAAACCGCGATAGTCGTCCAGTTCATCTGCAGACAGCTTACGCGTGCAAGCGACGATCTGGCGGGCGTCTATTTGTCCCATACATAAACGGTGCAAATCTGTGCGAACATGATCACTCCCCGCTTTCCACTTGTCTGATGATTCTGTTGTAATAAATAACAAATCACAAAGGGAGAGGCCCAAGGATTGCAGCGTGTCCGTCAGGATATGGATACCCTCATGATACCGCCGGACAGAAGCCTCGTTGGTCAGATAAGTATATCGGCTCAACAGGCGCAAAAATAACTCCCGGTCAGATGGATCGACAATGGCCAGCCACTGGTCTACTTTTTCGGAGAGATACTCGAGCTTCGGATCGAGATATCTGGAAATTTGCGCCGGATCGATTTGATTATATTGAAAAAATTCCGCAATAGCCTGTTCCTTTGTCACGAAAACCTCCCAGAGGATTGGTCAAAATAATGAACTCTTGATAAAATTATATATAAAAATTGTAAACTGGTCAAGGTAAAAGAGAAGCTGCACTTTAGCCTTTTTTCAAAGGCTAAAGTGCAGCTTTCAGATTGGTACGCCCGATGCGATTCGAACGCACGGCCTTTAGAGTCGGAGTCTAACGCTCTATCCAGCTGAGCTACGGGCGCATAAGCTACAGCAATCTTAATGAGTAAAAGCTGATGCTTATATAGTATAGCATAATTTGTACGGATTGCAATCAATTTTGTGAATTTTTTCTTTTTTGTATGGGAATGATAGAGATGCAGGCGAAGAACGGAAAATTGTTTTCAACATGAAATTGTTGAAATTGTTGGAAACTGGCTTGGAAAGGCGTGTTTGAATGTTGAAAACATGTTGAAAAATTATGTAGGTAAATTTTTTTAAATTTTTTTGTAAAAACCGCTTGACTTTGCCGGAAATTCATGATAGACTGAAACTCCCGCTTGAGGGTGACGCCCACAGGCCGGGGACAAGCAGCACCTTGAAAAATGAACAACGAGAAGGAAAGAACCGAAGTGAAACCGGAAGGGCTTGAGAAAGTCCGGAAGGGGAAGCTAAGGACCCTGGAAACGAAATTGAGTGCATCCGTTGAGAAACGGACGTACAAGCGAAACCAGCAAAGGAAACGAAGCTGGATCGTCTTTGATTAAAGATTGGAAGCTCGCGAGAGTTTTTAATACCAATATCAAAGAGTTTGATCCTGGCTCAGGACGAACGCTGGCGGCGCGCCTAACACATGCAAGTCGAACGGAGCTTACGTTTTGAAGTTTTCGGATGGATGAATGTAAGCTTAGTGGCGGACGGGTGAGTAACACGTGAGCAACCTGCCTTTCAGAGGGGGATAACAGCCGGAAACGGCTGCTAATACCGCATGATGTTGCGGGGGCACATGCCCCTGCAACCAAAGGAGCAATCCGCTGAAAGATGGGCTCGCGTCCGATTAGCCAGTTGGCGGGGTAACGGCCCACCAAAGCGACGATCGGTAGCCGGACTGAGAGGTTGAACGGCCACATTGGGACTGAGACACGGCCCAGACTCCTACGGGAGGC
>ERZ808041.157-NODE-157-length-74542-cov-15.577802_pt1 | contig 74542 bp, 57 predicted proteins | sample MGYA00380192_ERZ808041 | MGnify/ENA primary metagenome ERZ808041 (study PRJEB31490, sample SAMN06133412) | mouse gut metagenome | isolation source: Z1_1 | host: mice | place: China: Chengdu | collected 2015-05 ...
ACCGTAGCGACTGACGTGTTCGACGATCTCCACGACACCGCACGATCCGTCGCATTCGAAGGAGACACCGTCGCAGAAAGCTGCTTCGTGGCACCTTCCTTGAGCTCGAAGTTGCCACCCGAAATCGCAACCGACGACACCGGAACAATCGTCACACACGGAGCGACGGAGCCGACCGTGCCGTTCTCGACGACGACGTTCGCACCACTCGCGGTGTAGTTCTTCTTGCCGTTGTTGTCCCAATTGCCTGCACCATTGTTGAACACAAACTCAACCTGGCCGCCTTCGGTGCCTTCGATCGTGTACTTGACATAGCCATCGCAAGCCGCTTCCATCTTCACACCCGGAGCAGTCGTCCAGGTGCCGGTGCCGATGCGGTAATGCAGATAGGTCGAGTTCGCGCCGAAGTTGCTCGCCGGGTAGTAGATGGTCGTGTCATGGACAACCGGCGCCTCACCGGTCACATTCACGGTCACGGAGTCCGACTTACCACCAACGGAGGCAGTGATCGTCGCAGTACCCTTAGCAAGGCCCTGCACAACACCGTTCTTGACAACAGCGACCTTCTCATTCGAAGAGGTCCACTTGACCGGCTTGTTCGCAGCCGAGGCCGGAGCCACGGTGGCGGTGAGCTGGGTCGTCGCGCCATTGGCGAGGTCAAGGTTGATCGTGCCGCTCGGGTTGATCTTGACGGAGTCGACGGTCACGGCGAGGCAGGAGGCTTCTTCCCACGTACCGCTGGTGATGTTGCCGTCCCAGACGTAGGAGCCGTCGATCAGCAGACCCGCGGCATCCACATGGTCATCTGGATCATCGGTCGCCGTATCGCCCGGGAACTTGTTGCCGGCGATTTCGCCGGCACCGCCGTTGTTGAAGATGACACGGATCGGGTCGTCACCGGCCTGGTCGATGATGTCTTCCGGAATCTCGTAGACCTGATCGGCGGTGCCGTCGCATGCGCCGGATTCGGCGGTCATCAGTTCGCCCGGCCAAGCCGCGTTCTGAATGACGTTGCCCGCTGCCGCGTTGTTGTCGACGTACACATACGCGTAGATCTTGTTCCAAGCCGCCGGCTTCTTCGCATAGGCCGTGTAGCTGACGACCGCGTTCGGATCCTTCTTCGTGAAGGTCTCGGAAGCGGTGACCTGGTTGCCGTCTGCGTCGGTGCCGGTGAGCTTGACCGTGATCTGCGTGTTGACGGCGCTCTTCGCGCCAATCGTGATCTTCTGGCCGTCGGTGAACGAACCGGAGTCGCCTTCGGACGTGGTGTAGCGTGCGTTGTTGACGTTACGCGCGTTGAGCGTGACCTGCGTCGTGTCGGTCTTGAACGACTTCGCGCCGGTCACGGAAAGCGAGGCACGCGGCGTGTTCGACGCGTTGAAGAAGACATGCACCTTGCCGCTCTGAACGGAGCCGGACGTGATCTTCTTGCCGGAGACGGTGAGTTTGCCACCATAGACCTGATCGACATATTCGCCGTCGTCGAGCATCGTGTCCATGCCGGCGAGGTTCTTGTCACCGTCCATGTTCACCACGGTCACGCCGTCGTTGTTGCTGTTGCCGTCGGTCTTGTAACGCTCGATCATCAGGCAGTTGTTGCCCTGGCAGTTGCGCAAGTATTCGGCGTTGCCCTCCATCGCATTGCGGAACTTGTTGACCCACTTGACTTCAGGATGCTTCCACTCATCATCGCCCGCATCGCCAAGCGACGAACGCTCCGCGAAGCGCGGATTCGAGCCACCGGAGCCGACCGGACGGTTGAAGAACAGCGGAGCGCCGCCGGCACGGGATCCGACAATGCCCCAGCCCATGCGGATCTGCCATGCGGAAAGCTGGCTGGAGTATTCGTTCGTGTTGGCATAGGTATCGTGCGATTCGACCCAAGTCACGAGCTGGTTGTCACGCACACCATCGCCCTGCAGACTGCCGACGCGTCCTGCGTCAAGGTTCTTGTCCTGCACCACGGCACGCATGAGACCGCCATACTTGGATCCGGTGTTGCCGCCGCCATTGGTGGAATACTTGTTGAACAAGGCCGGGTACGCTGGGGCGTTCAGGCCGGGATCGCCCTGAAGAACCTCGCCATACTGGTACTGCGCGCCGTTCGGCAGGATTGTGTCGTAATACGGCGAATGCGTCTGGAACTCGTCCGGAAGCTCGATGTGCTTCGCGGCGTCATAGCGGAAACCGTCCACGCCGTCAGCGACGGCGCGCACCAGATAGTCCTTCATTCCGTTGGCAACCGTCTGATTCTCCGTATTGAGGTCCCACAGGCTCAGCAAATGGCAGTGCGTGACCTGCCAGCGGTTGTTGTAGTTGATTGCGGTGCCGTTTTCGCCGCAACCACCCTCCTGGCGTGTATGGAAGCGGCTGGAGTCCTTCCATTCGCCCTGGATCGCGTTCCAATCAGCGGTGAAGTGGTTGATGACGGCGTCGGCGATGACACGGATGCCGTGCTTGTGGGCCTCCGCGGTCATATCCTTGATTTCCTGCTCGGTGCCGATGACCTTATTGCCGATGCCGGTTCCGGAAGGCTGATAGACGTAATACCAGTTCTCGGTGAACACCATGCCATGCTCCGGTCCCTTGATCGTGCTCATCGGGACCGTCTGGATCGAGGTATAGCCGGCGTCGGCGATCTCGTCCATATGCGCCTTGATCGTATTGGCCGACCACATCCATGCATGCAGAATCGCACCATAGTTCATTTCCTTGGCCAGGCCATTGGCCTCGCGCGCCGATTCGAAGGTGGGATTGCCCAACGTACGGTCATAGCTCGTCGTCGGCGCATTCGCCGCGTAGGCTGCAGGTGCCGCAACCGCGCCAAGGGCCATGCCGCCGGCGAGCGTCGCAAGTGCGGAAATGCTCGCGACCGCCTTGGCCATGAACCCACGTCCTCCTGAACGCTTGCTCTTCCCGAGTTTCTTCTCGGTTTCAGACAGAGGTGTCATGCCACTGTCTCCTTTTCTTCTCCAGAAATAAGGGACTTTTCTTTCCTTATCGCCAACCGTCCACATAGCCGGCCGGCAATGCACATGTTCGCCCGCCAGGAACAATATATATATGTTTCGTAAGCGAACAAACACTTCAGTTGACACAATCATTGTGCAACCATTCGCATATTGCTCATTATAGACACACCCTCCACTAACACCAAACAGAAAGTTCATATACCGCAAACGATGTCATTACATGGACACAGAGTTATGCAGACAACGGGCACGTCATAGACCATTGTTCAACGGCTTAAGCGATTCATTATTCCCATATGTGTTGTCGCATTCCAACAGGCCCCTATACGAAGAGGCGCAGGGCTGCATCCATCACGATGCGGCCCTGCGCCTCTCGCCATCTGCGGCGGAACCCTAGATGGTCATTTGGTGTCGCATTTCGGATCGAGATAGGTGATGCCGTCATCCACCCATCCCATTGGTGTCTGGTCGATTGTCAATGGAGCAGACGCCTTCGGTGAGACACGCACGTCAAAGGTGAAGGTCGCCATTTGCCCGGGATTGACCTGCACATACGTCTCATAGGCGTTCACACCGTCGATCGTCGTTTCCTTAACCGCATCGACTTTGCCGCCAAGCTGCATGAGATTACTGATTGAACCGCCTTGAGGCGCATAGAACAGGATCTTCTCCATGGCCTTGCCGGTATTGTTGCTGTTGTTGCCGGTGATGTACATGGGGAGGTTCTTTGCCTCGTCTTCGGTCATCGTATTGTGGATCATGAACTCGACGTGGTACAGATCACCGTCACTGCAGTTCACACGCTGGATCTTCGCCTCACGCTTGATATACCAGCCCATCTTGGAGGGATTCTGCTCGGTCAGATAAATACCGACGGACGGGTCGGTCTCGCTGTTCGGCGTCTGGCCGGTGAAACCAGCGGCTTGAATGCCCTGTTCGATATGCTCATCGAACGCATACATCGTGAAATGACGGCCTTTCGCCATGGCTCCCAGCATTTCGCCGGTCTTGTATAGTTTGCCCATATCCATATGCGAGAACATCGATTTCATCGCCTGGCTGGCCACAACACCGAACAGTGCGTCAGTCTCGCTTTCTGGGTACTTCTGGTACACGGTGTTCATCAGGAACTCTGCGGTGTTGTCACCGGTCAGCACGGTGCCATCGGGCAGCGTCACATTGCCGTTGATGGCGATGAGCTGCTGCAAAAAGACCGGGTCGACCATGATCACGCCGTCAAGGGGTGTATTTTGCCCCCAAGGCGTGCGGTTCCAGACAGATCGCATGGCGACCGCTGAATCCGCAGTATTGGGGAAGACCGCCAAATCGCGAAGGTCGAATGACATATGCAATGGTCCCTCTTCAGTGAATACCCGCTTCATGTCTGCGGAGTGGTCACCAGCGCCATATGCCAAGTATTCGGCATTCGGCCGGAAATCCCCAACGTGGACGGCGCCGTTTGATGTGGTCAGTTCGCCAACGGAACCAATGAGACCGCCCGAAGAACGCATTTCGGAAGGCGTCATAGCCATAATGGCGTATGTGCGCTGCTGGCTATTGCCCAAAAGTGCGGGCAGTATCTGGAATGTATTTGACAAAGCATCCACACGGTCGGCGAGGTCATTGAGCTGCTTTTCCCCCTTGCTATATGCAGAGCGAATCATACTGATACCCGGCGTTGGAAGCACATCATAATCACGCACCTGCTGCTGGAGCGACACGTTCGCTTGTTTCAATGGCTCCGCTACATCGATAATCGGCTGCAAATTCACGCCATCATCGCCATTGGCGATTTGTGCATCGCTCAATGTCTTCAAAACATTCACAAACTGCGGGATTGAATCTTGCACGATGCCATTGATGGCGGTTGTCATCCCTTGAACCGTCGAAATATCAGTACCGACAAACGGCATCTTCGCCGCCGCATTCCACAATCCTCCATGGGCGATGTCTTGGGCCTGCTGGGTTTCATGGGCGACTTGCGGAAGCGTATCACCACCATCGGCAAGCGTTTCGACACCTCCGGAAGAAAGCTTGGAAAGCATGGTAATCGCGTTGTTCTCGTGCGCCTGCACTTGCTTTGCCTGCTTGTACAGCTGGAATCCCAACACACCTGCAGCAGCGAGAATAAGTGCGACAATCGCAAAGGTGCCCACAATCCACGGCCAAACACGACGGCGGCGATGATGGTGACGATGATGACGGTGACGTTGTTGCTGCACATTCGCTTGCGACATGCTGCTCCTTAGACATTACAAAAATCGCGGATTCCCTGAATCCCAAGGAATCCGCGGAAACGAGGATTGATTACTTGAGCGAGAAGCGACGCTTCTTGCGGTGGTCCACGTCATGGTTCGAATAGTAATAGTAATAGTTGCTGTGTTCGAGCGACTTCTTCGATTCACGTGCATAGTTGAAGATGGCGCCATTCACCGGCAGGTCAAGCGTAGCGAGTTCGTCGGAAATCTCACGCAAATCGCGCTTGAGCGTCTGGTCACGGCAGCATACCATAATCAGCGATCCGCCGCGGCGCACGAAGATGACAGCATCATTCGCCACAACCATAGGTGCGGTATCAATAAGGACGTAATCATATCGCGCTATGGCGTTGTTGAGCAGTTCAACCATAATCGGGGAGTTGAGCAGTGTCGAAGCGTTCGGCGGTTTAGGACCAGCCGGCATGACATGCAGATTCGGCTTCCAATAACGCTGTACAACGTCTTTGACGGAGGCTTGGCCAGAAAGCACGTGGGTCAAGCCGGCGGAACCGTCGATATCAAGTTTGTTCGCAACAGAAGGATGGCGCAAATCGGCATCGATGAGCAACACCTTTGCACCATTCTCGGCAAGCGCTGCTGCGATATTGACCGATGTCGTGGTTTTGCCTTCGCTTGCGCCAGTCGACGTGACAACGATGAGACGACAGTTCGTGTCTTCAATGGGTGCCATAAACGTCAGGTTCGTACGAATACGCCGGAAATCTTCAGCAACTGGACTGCCAGGCTCATTGACAACCACCGGCTTAGTGTCGTTGAGTAGCTCCTCTTCAGGAATACGTCCAATGATGGGTGCATCGATATATTCACTGATTTCGTCATCATCTTGGATGCGCTTCGACAATACATCTTTAAGCAAAGCGACCAGTACACCGAGAACTAGCCCACCAACAATACCGATGAGGATATTCAATTTCCATTTTGGCGAGCTCGGCGAACCTGGCGACATTGCCGGCTGTACGATTGATAGCTTGATAGTCGAATGTGCACCGGAAGTATACAATCCATTCTCCACAACGGAGCTCAACGATTTCGCAACGGCGTTGGCGATGTCTGCCGCTTGGGCTGGGTCACCGTCCGTGGCTGAGATGTTGACGAATGCGGTATTCGTAGGGTTGACGACACTGATATGCCCCTTGAGCTGCGCCACTGATGTATTGAGTCCCAGATCTTCGATGACTGGCTGCAGCACTGATTGCGTGGTAGTAAGCGCAGGATAGGACTTAATTTGGCTCATGATATATGAGCTGCCGCTATTCTGTTCCGCGGAATTGGTGGAGTCATTGCCAGCATTGTATGTTGCGAAAAGTTGCGCTGTGGACGTGTATGTCACCGGACTCATCATCGTCCACAGTGTTGCCCCACTGACCACGGCGATGAATGTCACCACAATGGAAATCCAGTGTTTGCGCAGTATTCCCAATAAATCTGAAAATGTGACACTGGATTGATTCGCCGTCGACACCGTTGCAGTGGATTGCTGCTCACTGTGTTCGTCAACCATATGCTTCTGTCCTATCTTCGTTTCTCGATGCACCCATCTCGCTGGTCAGCAGTCGGTAGAATGCAGTATTCTCATACCCCTTCACACCAGCAATGGATAAATTGTACAAATGGAGTGCGACGTACTAGTTGTATATCACTATCCTATAAACTGCATATTTGATTCCTAGTATGCGCCCTTATGCCTGATGACGGCCCCTACCGTGCGGAGCATGATAAGAAAATCGCCGAAAATGGACCATTCTTGGACATAGGTGACATCCAGCGCCTCGCTTTCTTCCTCACTCAAATCACTTCTGCCGGAAATTTGCCAGGGGCCAGTAATTCCTGGCTTGACAAGCATACGCGTGGCATACAAAGGGGTGTACCGTTCATATTCCTCTGGCAGTGGTGGTCGTGGACCCACAACAGACATATCGCCTTTGAGCACATTCAAGAACTGCGGTATCTCGTCAATGGAGTACTTTCGTATGAATTTCCCAACCGGTGTGACACGTGGATCGTCCTTCATCTTGAATATGAAGCGCCCCTCTTGCCCGGTCTTTTCAGCCAAATCCTTCTTGTATTTATCCGCATCAACTATCATTGAGCGGAATTTCACCATTTGAAATGGTTTCCCGTTCACACCTATACGGGTCTGCCGGTAAAACACAGGCCCGCCGTCGGTCATTTTGATTGCAACCGCAACCGGAATGGTCACAATGCTCGAAACAATGATGGCCCCTGTGGATACCACTATGTCAAACACCCGTTTCCCGAATTTCATCACCGGCGTGTATTGGGGCAATGTCACGGTCATCAGTGACGTCCCCCGAATGGAACGCATGCGGATGGAATGCCCTGAGACATCCCCGGGGGATGTCATCAGCACCACTTCCAACGAGGCCGTCTCCAACTCGATGACAAAGGCGTTGAACTCATCCGAGAAGCGCTGGGGCAGGTCCGTGATCATCACGGTTTGACCGCCTAATCTCACAATCGTTTCAGCAATATCTTCCGTCTCTCCAATGATTGGAAGAGAATAGCCGCAAATGGACTTGATCTTGTTTTCAAATGCTGCAGAATCGGCGACATATGCAGGACAGCAGTGCCCTTCTTCCCCTTCCACAATAGGATATACAGCGACCGGCAAATAACTGAGCTGCGATCGCTGAGCCATGAACCGCAACGCTTCAAGAATCCCACGTGGAGATCCCACAATAACCGTTGGGTACGAGAATCGACGCTTCTTTCGATTTGCAGTAAGAATTACGCGAATAATCTGACGTTCCAACAATAATGCTAAAAAAGTAAACAATTGTGCATAAATTACAGAGTATATTGAATAATCAAATCCAAAAATGTAATTGAATGCAAATACGCAAATCGTACAGATAAGTGATGCTTTCAAGAGCATTGTCACCAAGTAGGACGCATCACCCACAACGTGCCGATGATAAACGCCGCATGCATGAGCACATAAAACCCAAATGATTGAGCATATGCATGCATACAACAGCCAATTCATCCTGAATTCAAAACGAGTCGAATAAGGTCCGATTTGCTCGTCACGAATATAGAGAACGAGAACCATCACTGTCGCATAGCATAATGCATCCACACTCACCAAGAGAGCATTTAAGGCATAACGCCACCACAGCACTTTCGTAGACCGTCGACGAGTGATGTCTGAAAGAGGCAACACTCTATGCACGCTCATCCCCTTCTTTCCACGCTACATAACGTCGGAGTTATTGCAAAGATTCAAACATCTTCTCACTAATACATATGCATTATTTACAAATCTCTGTAAAAACTCACTGCAGTATACATAGTCTAAAACTACGCTTTGACTACAATCCCCTCGAGGGTGCTTCCTCTGTTACAGCCGTGCGACCTGCACGCCCTGCGTATCGGTGGCGAGGTGCAGCACCTTCCAGTGCCCGGATTCGAGCTGTTCGTGGGCCACGGCGTCGATTGCGCTGTTGGCGTCGCCGTTGTGCAGCACGAGCACGCACGGGCCGGCGCCAGAGACCATCGCGGCGAACCCGTTCGCACGCAGCAGCGTGATCAGACGCGCCGAAGGCTCCATGAGCGGGCCGCGGTACGCCTGGTGCAGCTTGTCTTCGGTGGCTTCCATCAGCAGGTCGTTCGGATCGCGCGGGCTCGTCAGCACAGCCGGGTTCATCGCGCCGATCAGCAGCGCGGCGCGCGAGACGTTGAACACGGCGTCGGCGAACGGCACAACCGTCGGCAGCGCCTCGCGCGCCTTGCTCGTGGAGAGTTCGAAATCGGGGATGAACACCGAGGCCGTGACATCAGGGCCCACCAAGTAGTTCACCGACCGGAAGAGCGCGGGGGGCGTGGTGCCGTCTGGCTGAGCCACGCCATCACCCGGCTGCGTCCACGAGACCGTCATACCGCCGTAGACCGCGGGCGCCACGTTGTCCGGGTGCCCTTCAAGCTGCGCCGCGTAATCGAAGATCACATCGCGGTCAAGTTCACCCTCGTGACTGAAGGCATAGGCCGCCGCGATGCCAGCCACAATCGCCTCGGCCGAGGACCCCATGCCGCGCGCCTGCGGGATGCGGTTGTGCGCCTCCAGGATGAATCCGGTCTTGCTCAGGCCGAAGCGCGAGCATGCGCGGCGGAACGTGGAGACGACCAGATGCGACTCGTCGCGCGGCAGCGTGTCCGCGCCCTCGCCGTCAATGATCACTTGCGCGGCCATGTTGAGCGGGTCGGAGCTCAGCGTGAACTCCAGCTCGTCGTGGTAGTCCAACGCGAGCCCCACGGTGTCGAATCCAGAGCCAAGGTTGGCGCTGGTCGCGGGCACACGCACGTGCACCTTGCGGGTAACCGGATCCATCGGGAAAATCCTGCCTTACTAGTCAGTCTGTGATTGGGTCAATCGCCGGCGGGCGACTGCGCGGTCAGTCGAGCACGCGCAGGATCGACGGCTCGCCGGTCACGCAGTCGAGCTCGCAGACCTCGGCCACGGTGGCGCGCAGCGTGTTCTCGTCGGTCATGTGCGTCACGAGGCGCAGCTGCTGGATCTCGCCGTCGTAGCCCGGGTCCTTGAGAGTAGGCTTGAGGTCCTGATTCACACCGTTGATCGAGACGCCGTTCTTCGCGAAGACGGCGGAGATCTTGGCGAGCACGCCGGGGTTGTCGTGGATCAGGAAGCGCACGGCGAACGCCGCCTTCGACGCGCTCAGCGGCGCGATCGGATAGTCGTTGTACATGCGGATCGCCGGGCCGGTGCAGCCGGCGGCGATGTGCCGCGCGACGGTCACGATGTCACCCACGACGGCGGAGGCGGTCGGCGCACCGCCAGCGCCGCGGCCGTAGAACATCAGGTCGTCGGCGTATTCGGCGCGCAGGAACACGGCGTTGAACGAGCCGCGCACCGAGGCGAGCGGGTGCTCCTGCTTGATGAGGGCCGGGTAGACGCGCGCGGAGACGCCATCGTCGGTCTTGTCGACGACGGCGAGCAGCTTGATGACACGCCCTTCGGCGGTGGCCGCGGCGATGTCGTCCGCGGTGATGCGCGTGATGCCCTCGACGGTCACGTCGTCGATGCCGACGTTCGTGTGGAAGCCGAGCGTGGCCATGATCGCGGCCTTGTTGGCGGCGTCGTAGCCTTCGATGTCGCCGGTCGGGTCGGCCTCGGCGTAGCCCTTGGCCTGTGCGTCCTTGAGCGCCACATCGAAATCGAGGCCCTTCGTGGTCATCTCGTCGAGGATGTAGTTCGTGGTGCCGTTGACGATGCCGAGCATGTCTTTGACCTGATCGCCGACGAGCGATTCGCGCAAGGGGCGCACGATCGGGATCGCGCCGCCCACGGCCGCTTCGAAGTAGATGTCGACGTTGTTGTCTTCGGCCGTCTTGTACAGTTCCGGGCCATACTTGGCGAGCAGCGCCTTGTTGGCGGTCACGACGGACGCGCCGTTCTTCATCGCCTCAAGCACAAAGGTGCGGGCCACACCCGTGCCGCCAATCAGCTCGACGACGATGTCGGCGTTCTTGACGACGGACATCGTGTCGGAAGTCAGCAGCGGTTTCTCGATCCACGGAAAATCGACTTCTTCCGGGTCGAGGCACGCCACGCCGGACAGTTCGACGGGGCGCCCGATGCGCTGCGCGAGCTCGTCCTTCTGCTCCACGAGCAGACGTGCGGTCTGCGAGCCGACGGTTCCTGCCCCCAGCAGGCCCACTCGAATCGGTGCGTTGTTCTCTGCCACTGTCCGTTCCTTTCATGCGGCGGTTGATGCTGCTGCTCATTGTACGGGCAACGCGCGAGGATGCGCGCCGCCCGTCCATAACTGCACTGCCCGGTGGGACTACTCGCTCACATCGAGGTCGAGCAGATCCTCCACGGTCTGCCGGCGCATCATCAGGTGCGCGCCGGTCGAATCGACGCCGACGACCGCCGGAATGAGCGCCTGGTTGTAATTGCTGGCCATCGTGCGGCCGTACGCGCCGGTCACCGGCACGGCGAGCACGTCGCCGCGGCGGATGTCGCTCGGCAGTTGCGCGTTCTTCACCACGATGTCTCCCGACTCGCAGTGCATGCCGACGACGCGCGTGAGGCGAGTGTCGCCTTGCGGGTCGCGGTTCGCCACGACCGCCGTGTAATCCGCGCCGTACAGCGCAGGGCGGATGTTGTCGCTCATGCCGCCGTCGACCGAGACGTACGTGCGCTCGGTGATCGACGCACTGGTAGCGTCTGTGGTGTCGCCGCTGAGTTCGACCGTCTTGACGGTGCCGACGCGGTAGAGCGTCACACCGGCCGGCGCTACAATCCAACGGCCCGGTTCGAACGATATGACCGGCATCGGCATGCCGAGCAGGCGGTTCGTCTGCACCACTGCCGCCGCCAGACGGTCGAGTTCCTGCTCAATGTCCATCGAATCCTCGCCATCGGTGTAAGCCACCGAATAGCCGCCTCCCAGATCCACTTCGGGCAGCGTGTAGCCGTTGGTGGCGTAGAACGTCTTGCGCAGCAGCATCATGCGGCGCGCGGCGTGGATGAACGCGTCAGCGTCGTGGATGTTCGATCCGATGTGCGAGTGGATGCCCACAAGCTCGAGTTCGCTGCTGTGCTTGGCGATCTCGCGCAGCACCGCCACGGCCGGCCCGTTCGCCACGAGTTCCATCGCGGCGGCGAGCATCTTGTCGCCTTCGGTCACACTTGCGGCGTTGAGGTCGTACGGGTAGCGGATGTCGTGGCGCAGCTCCTTGCCATCCTCCTGCGCGCGCGTCTCGGCGACGATCGCGTTCGCGGCGGCCGGCGAGACGTCTTCGAGCGAGCTGATGCCGTCCACGATCGTCGTGTCTGCGCCCGCCGGCAGCAGCGCGATGCCGAATTTCTGGTCTTCGTGCGCGGTCGAGATGAACTCGTGTCCACCGGCGTGGATGCCGGTCGTGACGCGCAGCATGACCCGCGCGCGCTTGCCCAGACGGCGCGCGATCGCGGCGATGCGCGCCGGCTCGTCCGGCTCGTCGACCACGATCTTCGCGAAACCTTCGGTGATCGCGAGCTCGATCTCCGCGTCCGACTTGTTGTTGCCGTGCAGCACCAGGCGGCGCCCCGGCACGCCGGCGGCGAGCGCGATGCGCATCTCCCCCATCGTGCACGTGTCCACGTAGAGCCCAGCTTCGGTGACGATGCGCGCCATCTCCTTGGAGAGGAACGCCTTGCCGGCGTAGCTCACGTGCGTCGTCGTCGTGCTGAACGCGTGCGCGGCGGCCGCGGCGAATCGCCGGGCGCGCGCACGCACTTCGTCGAGGTCGAGCACGTAGAGCGGCGAGCCGAAGTCGTTGAGCAGTTGCTCGGCGGTGATGCCGTGGAATGCGATGGCGCCCTGCGCGTCGCGCACGGTGGCCTCGGGCCAGATCGGTGTGATGCCCATGGTGTTTCTCTCCCTTGCTCTCTTACTCGTTAGCTTGCGCTCACATCTTGTCCGGCGCGGTCACGCCGAGCAGGTCGAGCCCTGCGGCGATGACGGTCTGCACGGCGTCGTTGAGTCGCAAACGCGCGGCGGAGCGAGCGGGCTCCGGGCATTTGGCAATGCGTGTGGCCTCGCGCGTCGCCTCGTCGGCGCGCTCTTCGGGTTCGGTGAGTGCCACGGGCACGACGCGCTCCACGTTGTACCACTTGTGGTAGGCGGCGGCCAGGTCTTCCAGATAGTGCGCGACGCGGTGCGGGGCGCGCATGTCGCCGGCCTGCGCGAGCGCGGCGGGCCATTGCGCGAGCAGTGCGAGCACCTCGCCGTCGGCCTCGGTGTCGAGGAGCGACAGGTCGGCGTCTTCGCGCGTGATGTTCGCGGCGGCGGCGTTGCGGTCCACGTTGCAGGAGCGCGCGTGCGCGTACTGCACGTAGTAGACTGGGTTGTCGTTGGAGTGTGAGGCGAGCAGGTCGAGGTCGATGTCGACTGGCGAGTTGTAGTCGGTGCGCGCGAGCGAATAGCGCGACGCGTCGACGCCGATCGCGTCGATGAGGTCGTCGATCGTGACGACGTTGCCGGCGCGCTTGCTCATGCGCACGGCCTTGCCGTCTTTCATGACGTTGACGAGCTGGCCGATGAGGATCTGCATGTTGTCGCCGGGCTTGTCGCCGAACGCGGCGCACATGGCCATCATGCGGCCGATGTAGCCGTGGTGGTCGGCGCCGAGCATGTAGATCGCCACGTCCGCCGGGTGGTCCTTGCGGTGGCGCTTGTTGCGGTAGTAGGCGATGTCGGCGGCGAAGTACGCGTAGTTGCCGTCGGATTTGATGATGACGCGGTCTTTGTCGTCACCGTGCTTCGTCGATTCGAACCACGTGGCGCCGTCCTTTTCGTAGATGTCGCCGCGTGCGCGCAGGTCGTCGATCGCCTTCTCGACCTCGCCGTCTTCGTACAGGCTGTTCTCGTGGAACCAGACGTCGAACGTGACGCGGAATTCCTGCATCGAATGGCGGATCTCGTCAAACATCATCGGCACGGCGCGCTTGCGGAACTCCTCGCGCTGCGCGGAGTCGCCTTCGCCGAGCGGCTCGCCTTTCTCGTCGGTGCCGCCGTCGACGCGCGGCAGATTGAGGATGTCGATGCCGTCGGCGTCCGCTTCGGCGATCACCCGGCGCGCGATCTCGTCGATGTAGGCGCCCTTGTAGCCGTCGACCGGCGTCGGCTCATCGTGGGCGGCCGCGACGAGCGACTTGGCGAAGCGGTTGATCTGCTCGCCGTGGTCGTTGAAGTAGTATTCGCGCACGACTTCGGCGCCGTTCGCCTCGAGCACGCGGGCCATCGAGTCGCCCACGGCCGCCCAGCGCGTGCCGCCGATGTGGATCGGGCCGGTCGGGTTGGCGGAGACGAATTCAAGATTGAGTGTTTTGCCGCTCAAATGCTCGTTCTTGCCGAAGTTCGCACCGTCGGCGAGCACCTGGTCCACCACGGCGGCGGCGGATGCGGAGTCAAGGGTGATGTTGATGAAGCCGGGGCCTGCGACTTCCACACACGCGATGCCATCGGCATCGTTCATCAGCGTCTGGAACGCTTCGGCGAGCTCACGCGGCTTCATGCCGGCCTTCTTGGCGAGCTGCATGGCGGCGTTCGACGCCCAGTCGCCGTGCGCGCGGTCCTTGGGGCGCATCACTGCGAACTTGGCTGGTTCGGGGATTTGGTCGGCGGTCAGATTGCCGGCTTTGCCGCTTGCAACAAGCTCTTGGGCAACGCCGTATATCAGGTCACTTAATGCTTCTGGACTCATGCAGACAAGTCTAGCGGGAGAGCAGACAGAAACCGGCGGCCGTCCGCAGTCGCGAACGGCCGCCGGTGGCGCGCGATCACTCCGATTCGGGGCTCACGGCGATCACGTCGATTTCGACGAGCGCGCCCTTGGGAATCATGTTGTTGCCGAACGCCACGCGCGCGGGCTTGACCGTGGCGGTGAACGCCTTGGCATACACGGCGTCCACGTCGGCGAAATCCTCCACATTGCGCAGGTAGATCGTGGCGCGGCACACGTGTTCGAAGCCACAGCCCGCGGCGTCGAGGATGTGCCTGATGTTCTTGAGCGCGCGGTCGGCCTGTTCGGCGGCGGTCACACCGTCGAGTTCGCCGGTGGCCGGGTCGATGCCGAGCTGGCCCGAGACGAACACGAAGCCGTTCGCCTTCACGGCCTGGCTGTATGCGCCGAGTGCGGCCGGCGCCTCCGTCGTGGCGATCGCCTGAAGATTTTCGTACATAGCGGTTCCTTTCGTAAGGCTCATATGGTGTGTAGCGGCCATGGCGGCGCAATCATTCGGCATTGTACGGTCCCCACTGTTGCGCGCAGTCAGCATCGGCCACGTTGTGGTCAACTCGCTGCTACGGGTAGTACTTCCATTGCTACGGGTAGTGCTTTTTCGGGGCTGCTTTCACTATAAACCGCCATTTTCCAATGGTTGTATGTGAAATATGACCGCGGAAACACTACCCGTAGCAAGAGAAGCACTACCCGTAGCGGAAGAAGTGCAGCATATAGCGCACAGAATGTGCATGCACAGGTCCTAAAGCACGGAGGAATGAATACGAAAGAACAATGGTGGGCTCGATGGGATTCGAACCCACGACCTTTCGCTCCGGAGGCGAACGCTCTATCCACTGAGCTACGAGCCCGCACCACTGTCCTACTTTACACGAACGGCGGACGTGTGTGGCGCCCCGTGTTCAATCCGCGCACGGCTGGCAGTGCTTTTCGCCGTGGACATTACACTGGGACTATGGCAATGGATATGGGCGGATTGGGTGATATCGGCGGCACAAGCGACTTTCAGTTCGCACGCCGGTTCTTCTGCCGCGAACTGCCGGACGAATTCGACGACGGCGATGCCCCCACACTGATTGTGCAAAGCTATTTCGTGCACGAAGACGACTATGCGCTGCGCATACGGCTGCAGACGCGCGCGGTGCGCGTGCCGATGAGCGCGGAGCTCGACCCGAAGGCGGTGCTCGAACGGTACCGCGACGATTTCCGCGAGGCCACGCTCACCGTCAAAGGCCCCTCGCGCGGCGGCACGCGGTACGAGGCGCAACGCAGCATCGATTCGCGCGTGGCTGCGGAGATCATGCTGCGCGGCGGCGACCTCATCATCAAGAACCGCACAAGTGTGTGGATCGGCGCAGATGGATGGAACATCGACGTGTTCGGCGGCGCGAACGCCCCGCTCGTCATCGCCGAAGCGGAGCGCAGCACGCCGGTCACGAATCTGATCATTCCACGCTTCTGCATCACCGAGATCACCGACCAGTCGCGCTTCAGCAACGACAGTCTCTCATGGAGGCCGTTCAGTCAGTGGAGCAGCGGGTTCGAGAGTGAATTGCGCGAAACGGGCCCGCAGTTCCAGCAGGTCTTCGGCACCAACACCCTCGAATAGTCGCGGAACGAAGCATGTAACCCTACTGTTTCTTACGGGTAGTGCTTCTGTTGCTACGGGTAGTGTAAAACGCCTACGAATATAACGTTTTTCGATAAAAATACACTACCCGTAGCAACAGAAGCACTACCCGTAGCAAAGAGGGACTCAGTACATCAGTACATGAGGGTGGCGAGGCGGCGGCGCGCGGCGGCCAAGCGCCCGTCGGACGGATCGGGGATTAGGAAGTACTCGAGCAGGCGCTGGCGCACCGGCTCGAGGTCGGCTCGGTGCGTGCCAGCGAAGTCGAGCAGACGGCTGAACGCATCCTGGATCTGCCCGCCGATCATGTCCACGTCGGCGACCGCAAGCTGCGCCTGCACATCATCGGGATTCGCCGCAGCGGCCTCGCGCACTTCGCGCACGTCCGCATTCGCGGAACGCGCGAGCAGCAGTGCCTTGGCGCGCTCACGCTGGGCGAGCGTATCGGACGGGTCCGCCTCGAGCACCTGCTCGTAGGCGGCGGCTGCACCGGCATAGTCGCCGGACTGCGCCAAGCGGTGTGCTTCGGCGTGCGCGGCCGGGACTTGCGGTTCAGTCTGTTGCGCGGAAGTGCCACCGTCCGAAGGCTCGATGTACGGCGCTGTGCCGGTCACGCCAGCCTGCGCCGCCACCTGCACGAGCTGCGGCAGCACCTGCGAGGTGATCTGCGTGAGCTCCTCGTTGGAAGGCACGCCCTGCAGGATCGGCATGGGGCGTCCGCCAATCAGCGCGAACAGCGCCGGTGCGCCCTGCACGCCGAAGGCCTGGGCGATCGCCGGATCCTTGGCCACATCGACGCGCGCGAGCTGCAACTGGCCGTTCATCGAGTTGACGGCGTCGCCGAGCGCCTGCGCCATGGGGAACAGGCGGTCGTCGGTCGGCACCCACATGAGCATCACGATCGGGAAGGTGGCGGACGATTGCACCACCGATTCGAAGTTGGTTTCGGAGACGTCGATCACATAGCCGCCGGCGGCCGGCGCTCCCCCGGCCTGCCCCGGCTCCGCCTTGACCTGATGCTGGAGCGCCGTCAGATCGACCGCGCCCGCGAGCGAGATGCCCGGCTTGAATTCCTTGTCTGCCATATTGCCTCTTTTCTGTACGGCGAAGCGTTCGCCGCCTGATTGCACATGTGCCTCAAGTCTACTGGCCGGCCAGCTCAGCCGGCGTGGCTCAGACGGCCTCCACCTTGACCGGCTGGCGTTCGGCGCCCACCGTGGTGATCTGCGCGCCCGATTTGGCCGGCGGAATGTACATGGCGATCACGTTCACGTACGTCACCTTCATCGTGCTCGTGGCCTTGCCGTCGCCGAACAGCGCACGCTCGGAATCCGAGGCGGGCAGGGATTCACGCCCTTCGCCCGCGGTGCGCGTCCACACCGAGTTGATCTGCGCCACGACCAGGTCGCCGCCTTCGGAGGAGCGCATGATCTGCATCTGGCCGTCCACCGGCGTGAACGTCTGCTCCTGCGACCCCTTGTTGCGTTCCATGCCCTGCTGCACGGTCTGCGAGAGGTTCTGCAGATCCTGCCGGAAGTAATCGTCGGCGAAATCGCCCGTGTATTGGCTCTTCGTGCCGTTCTGCAGCACGTCCGCGTACCGCTGCACGGCCTGTTCGGGGGTCATCACCAGGTTCTCGTCGGTGGGGTGCCCCATCTGCGAGCCGATGCTCGGCACGGTGAACTTGGGCATCTCCACGCCTTGGAACAGGCGGGCCACGCCCCACAGTTTGTAGTTTTCGCGCGCGTCGCCCTGCGTGAAGACGAGCAGGCGCTTCGACTGCTGGTCCTCGGTGGTCGTGGTGATCGAGAACACGCTGCGCGGCCAGCCGTTATCGGTGGGGATCACGGTCTGCGTGATGTCGGTGGGGATCGTGGTCTTGGGGTCGAGCTTGCCGGTTTTCTGCGCCACCTGCAGTTCGCTTGTGCGGATCTCCAGTTCGGGGCCCGACATCGCCTGCCCAAGGTTCGCCGGGTTCTTCTGCTCGTTGCAATCCTCGATTGTCTTGAGCAGTGCCTCGCGCATCTCCTGCTCCTGGTCTTCGGTCAGGTCGGGGTTCGCGCTTGCGGATTCGGTCGGCGCACTGACGGTGGGAATCTGCCCTTCGCACGCCGCCAGCGAGACGGTCATGCCCAATGCGATCACCGCGGCCGCGACAGCCAGTGGACTACGTTTCATCACTCGTTCTCCTTGCCCTCGGATTGGTCCGCACTGGGCTGGTCCTCGACCACGGCCGTCTCGGTTTCGACCACCTCGGCTCCAGCGGGTTCTGCGGTGTTTTCCGCTGTGTCTTCTGCCGCCGGCTCGACGCCTACTTCCTGCGCGAGGCGCGCGAAGTACGCCTGCAGTTCGTCGGCCGAGATGACCGACGTCGTCTCGCCCTCAGCGCTGTGCTCCGCCGTCTCGTCGTCGGCGTTGCGGTTCGCGTGTTCGGCCACGATGTTGCGTGCGCCGGGGTCGACCACGGTGGGCGCGCCCTGCTGCTGCGCGGACTCGTCTTCGGCGGCGCCGGCATGGCGGCCGCGGCGGGCCGAGCCCTTCACCCTCGACTTCTTCGGGCGCGGCTTGAGCGCCGCGAACGTGCCGGCGAGCGCCGCGCCGATCGTCGGCTCATCGGCGGGCTTCGCCGCCTTGGGCTTAGCTTGCGCAGACTCCGCCTGCTTCTTGCGGCGGGTGTGCGGCTCCATCGCGAAGACGGATGCCGAGAGCACTGCGAGCACCGCGCACAGTCCACCGCCGAAATACCACGGCAGTGCGAAGTCGGGCACGCGTTGGCGCATCCAGTGCATGCTGAGGTCCGCGTTCGGGGTCTTGGTGCCGAAGTCGATGAGCATGACCTGCGCCGGCTGTGCGCTGTTCAAGTGCATGGATACGGATGTGCTGCCGCATTCGACCTGCGACCACATGTCTGAATCCGCAAACGCGACCTGGTTCTGCGACGCTGAGGCGGTGCCCTTGGCTTGCTCTTCGCTCGTGGAGAGGGCCTGCCATGTGCTCAGGCCGGTCACGCGTACGTATGGTTCGCCGGCGAGCCACCCGGACACGTCTTTCGCCGACCCGACCGCCATGCACACCTGCGGTTCGGTTTGGGCCTGTTGGTCTTGCGAAGTTTGCTGATTTTGTGAATCTTCTGACGCGTCTGTGCCGGATTCGGCGCCGTTCGACAACGCGGTTCCGCCGTTGTCCGCGCTCACGGTGACGGCTGTGTCAACGAGGTCGAGCACGCCCGGGTCGATGACGACGTATTGCGTGCTATGCGCCTGCGCGGTGGCGGTGATGTTGCGGCTGGGCTTCCAAACCGTTGAATTCAGTACGCCAAACACGATGCATGCCACGGCGAGCAATCCGAAGATGGGGGTGACGACGCCACGCATGATCCATGCGCGCCGCGTCGGCTTGGTGTGTTTGCGTGGCTGTTCCTGCGCCTCTTGGTCTGTCATCACGTGTCCCATTCTACAAAGTCGGTCCGGTGCCAATCCGCGGCATGGCGGTGCGCACAAATCATGCCGGGACGATACTGTTATGGCTATGCATTCAACTTCTTCTTCCATAGTAACTGTTCTCACGCGCGCCGCCGCGGCTGTGTGCACCGCCGCGATGTGTATTTCGCTCGCGGCGTGCGGCGGCGATGATGCGAAGACCTCTGCCGGTTCGCAGAAACTGCCGCAGCTCACCGGTGTGACGGCCAAGGGCACGCCGGGCAAGAAGCCGGAAATCTCGTTCAAGACTCCGCTCTCGGTGGAAAACAACGCGACCGCGATCCTGCAGGAAGGCGATGGCGAGACGCTCAAGAACGGCGACCGCCTGTGCATGCAGCTGACGCAGTACAGCCTCAAGACTGGCGAAGAGGTCGCCACCACGTGGGACACCAATGTGCCGGATTGCTCTGTGGTGTTCAATGAGTCCGATGAACCCGGCAGTGCGGAAAGCGCCACACTCCTCCAGATCATGGAGTACACGCTCAAGGGCAAGAAGATCAACACCACGTTCGGCGTCGGCATCAACGACGGCAGCGGCGACAACCAGAACTACCTGCTCGTGGCCACCCCGGTCTCGCAGTCGAAGGATCTCGAGAAGGCCGAGGGCAAGAAGGTCAAGGACGTGCCGGCCGACCTGCCGAAGGTCACCACGGCCGCCGACGGCAAGCCGTCGATCGACATGAACGGCTACAAGGGCAGCGACAAGCTCGTGGCGCAGACGCTCATCGAGGGCAATGGGCCGGAGATCACCGACGACACCTACGCCGCAGTGGTCAAGTACACCGGCTGGCTGCTGGACGGCAAGCAGTTCGATTCGTCGTGGGACCGCAACGACACCTTCACCGCCACGCTCAACGGCGGTGTGATCCAAGGTTGGACCGAAGGCCTGCGCGGCAAGAAGGTCGGCTCCCAGGTGCTGCTCGTCGTGCCGCCGGACCTTGGCTATGGCGACAAGGAGCAGGGTGAGATCCCCGCGAACTCGACGCTCGTCTTCGTCGTCGACATCCTCGCGAAGTACTGATCTGCACCAATCCCCTCCCCTCACGACTCCCTGCGTCTGTCAGAACAGACGCAGGGAGTCGTCTTCTACGCCACGCATCTCGTCGTAATCCAGCAGCAGGCATTCAAAACCGCGGTCCGTGGCGAGTGTGCGCGCCTGGGGGGTGATCGTCTGGGCGGCGAAGATGCCGCGCACAGGCGCCAGCAGCGGGTCGCGGTTGAGCAGTTCGCAGTAGCGCGTGAGCTGTTCGACGCCATCGATGCCGCCGTGGCGTTTGATCTCGATCGCCACATGCACGCCGCTGCCGTCAATCGCCATGATATCGACCGGTCCGATCGCCGTCGGGTATTCGCGGCGCACGAGCGTGGCGCCTTCGCCGATGCGCTCGATCTGCTCGGCGAGGTAGCGCTGCAGGTGGTCCTCCACGCCGTCCTTGATCAATCCGGGGTCCTCCCCCAGGTCGTACGTCTCGTCGGAGTAGATGTGCTGCAGCGTCACTTCGAGGATGTCGGTGGATTTGGTCGCCGTCGCGCGGATCACCTTCTGCGGCACCTCGGTGGCGGGGTCGTCGTCAGCGTAGTCGGGCGTGATGTCGGTGATCGTGCACGGCGACGCCATCCAGTTGAGCGGCTTGTACGAGCCGAGTTCCGAAAAGATGAGCAGACTGTTGTCCGCCTTGATCAGCAGCACGCGGCGTGCCATAGGGAGTGTGGCTTGCAGACGGCCGGTGTATTCGGCGCTGCAGTCGGCAACAATGATTCGCATGAGGCACCACCATAGTGGAAGAGCCGCACATGCAAAAGGCGGGCGTTGGATTCCCTACGGATTCCAACGCCCGCCCCACATCATGCACACAGCGGCATGTGCGTCACTGGATGCCGGTCCCATCGACCGGGATGTTCTGCATCGACCGCCCCTGCTCCACGACCACGGTCAGCTTGTTCGAATCGAACGAGATGAACCCGTCGGTCACTTCGAACGAATGCTTCCTGCCGTCCGGTTCGGTAATGACGAGCGGGCCTTCCTGGATGACCGAAAGCACCGGTTCGTGGCCGGGCAGAATACCGAGCCCGCCCGCATAGGCGGGCACGAGCACCGCCTTCGCCGTGCCACTCCAGATGGGGTGTTCAGCGGAGACGATGTTCACGTCCATCGTTGTGCCGGCCATGATCAGTCACCGTATTCCTTCTGCATCTTGTGCCACTTCTTCTCGAGGTCGTCGATGCCGCCGATGCCGGAGAACGCCTGCTCAGGCACATTGTCGTACACGCCGTCGCAGATGCGCGTGAACGCCTCGATCGTCTCCTCCGCGGGCACGTACGAGCCGGGCACGCCGGTGAACTTCTCGGCCACGTAGAAGTTCTGGCCGAGGAACTGCTCGATCTTGCGGGCGCGGTTGACGATCGTCTTGTCTTCCTCGCCGAGCTCGTCGATGCCGATGAGGGCGATGATGTCCTGCAGTTCCTTGTTGCGCTGCAGGATCGCCTTCACGCGGTTCGCGCAGTCGTAGTGCGCCTGGCCCACATAGCGCGGGTCGAGGATGCGCGAGGTGGAGGCCAGCGGGTCCACGGCCGGGTAGATGCCCTTCGACGCGATGTCACGCGAAAGCTCGGTCGTCGCATCCAAGTGGGCGAAGGTCGTGGCCGGGGCCGGGTCGGTGTAATCGTCGGCGGGCACGTAGATCGCCTGCAGCGAGGTGATCGAGTGGCCGCGCGTCGAGGTGATGCGCTCCTGGAGCGAACCCATCTCGTCGGCGAGGTTCGGCTGGTAGCCCACGGCGGAAGGCATGCGGCCCAGCAATGTGGAGACCTCAGAACCGGCCTGCGTGAAGCGGAAGATGTTGTCGATGAACAACAGCACGTCCTGGTTCTCCACGTCGCGGAAGTACTCGGCCATCGTCAGTGCGGTCAGCGGCACGCGCAGACGGGTGCCCGGCTGCTCGTCCATCTGGCCGAACACGAGCGCGGTCTTCTCGAGCACGCCCGCCTCGTCCATTTCGCCGATGAGGTCGTTGCCCTCACGTGTGCGTTCGCCGACGCCGGCGAACACGGAGACGCCGCCGTGGTTCTGCGCCACGCGCTGAATCATCTCCTGGATCAGCACCGTCTTGCCGACGCCTGCGCCGCCGAACAGGCCGATCTTGCCGCCCTGCACGTACGGGGTGAGCAGATCGATGACCTTGATGCCCGTTTCGAACATCTGGGTCTTCGACTCAAGCTGGTCGAACGCCGGCGGGTTGCGGTGGATGGGCCAACGCTCCTTGATCACGATCTTCTCGTCGGGCTTCTTGTTGAGGATGTGGCCGGCCACGTCGAACACATGGCCCTTGGTCACATCGCCGACCGGCACTTCGATCGGGCCGCCGGTGTCGTGCACCGCGGCGCCACGGACCAGGCCGTCGGTCGACTTGAGCGCCACGCAGCGGGCGGTCGAATCGCCCATGTGCTGCTCGACCTCCAGCATGATGGTGACGTGGCTCTGCTCGCCTTCCTCCTGCTGGCCCATCTGGTTGATCTCCACGGTCAACGCATTGTAGATATCCGGCATGTGACCGACAGGGAACTCCACGTCGATGACCGATCCCTGGATACGCGTCACGTGACCGACGATGGGCTCGACAGCCTCGTCGGAAGCCGCTGTAGTCTGATTCTCAGCCATTTCGCGTTCCTACTCTTCCTTTTTGTTCAACGCATCGGCGCTGCCGATGATTTCGGTAAGTTCCTGAGTGATCGACGCCTGGCGCGAAGCGTTGAGCTTGCGGGTCAGGTCGTTGATCAGATCACGTGCGTTCTCTGTTGCGGTATGCATGGCATTCTGCCGGCAGGCCACTTCGGAAGCCGCAGCTTCCAGCAGGCATTCGTGGATGCGCGAACGCACGTACCTCGGCAGCACCGCATCGAGCACCTCATCAAGGCTCGGCTCGAACGAATACAGCGGCATGACGTGCTGAGACTCCAGCGTGTCCGGACCGCCTGTATGGTGTTCGTCCGACTCGATGATCTCCACGGGCAGCATGCGCAGCACGCGCACCTTCTGCACCACCATGTTGATGAAATCGGTATACACAATGTAGAGCTCAGAGACACCGCCGTTGTCGGCGGGTGTCATGTACGCGCCCAGCAGGGCGCGTGAGATTGCGTCTGCGACTTCGACGCCAGGCTTCTCGGTATCACCTTCCCACGTCTGCGCCATGGGGCGGTTGCGGTACTTGTAATACGACACACCGCGGCGCCCATAGACGAACAGTTCCGGCTCCTTGCCTGCCCCCTCCAGTCGGTTGAGCAGATCTTCGGTCTCGCGAATGATCGACGAAGTGTACGCGCCGGCCATACCGCGGTCCGCCGTCAGGGCGAGCACGGCAACGCGGGGGTTGTCGCCTTCCTTCCTGACGATCGGATGCGCGATATGGGAGTGAGATACCAGTGTCTGGACGGCATCGAAAATCGCATCAGTGTACGGCTTCGCGTTGAGCGCCACCTCACGGGCCTGCGCGATATGCGAAGCCGCGATCATCTCCTGGGCGTTGAAGATTTTCTCCAATGAACCCGTGGAGGCGATTCTGCCCTTTAATGCGAGTTGCGATGCCATAGGTTACTTCTTTTCTGCGCTCTTGGCCGCCTGTGCCTTGCGGCCCTGGGCCTTGATCTGCTCCTGGTCGACCGGCGTGGTGCCTTTCGGTACCGGCTTCTTGTCGACGAGCGGCTTGCCGGCCTTGGTGACGTACGTCTCACGGAAGGCATCCACGGCTTTGTCGAGGGCCGCTTCGGTCTCCTTGGTGAAATCACCGGTGTCACGGATGGTCTTGAGGATGTCGGTGTTGCTGCTCACGTATTCGAGCAGGCCGCGTTCGAACGGGAGCACGTCGGCAATCTCCAGATCGTCGAGCTTGCCGTTCGTGCCAGCCCACACCGAGACGACCTCCTGCTCCATCGAATACGGCGAGAACTGCGGCTGCTTGAGCAGCTCGGTCAGGCGCGCGCCCCGGTTGAGCTGGGCCTTCGACGCCGCATCCAGATCGGAGGCGAACATGGCGAAGGATTCGAGCGAGCGGTACCGTGCCAGCGAGATCTTCAGCGTGCCGGAGACCTTCTTCAGTGCCTTCGTCTGTGCGGCGCCACCGACTCGGGAGACCGAGATGCCCACGTCCACTGCTGGGCGCTGGCCGGCGTTGAACAGGTCGGACTGCAGGAAGATCTGGCCGTCGGTGATCGAGATCACGTTGGTCGGGATGTACGCGGAAACGTCGTTCGCCTTGGTCTCGACGATCGGCAGACCGGTCATCGAACCGCCACCCAGATCGTCGGAGACACGCGCGCAGCGTTCCAGCAGGCGCGAATGCAGGTAGAAGACGTCGCCCGGGTACGCTTCACGCCCCGGCGGGCGGCGCAGCAGCAGCGAGATCGAACGGTATGCTTCGGCCTGCTTGGACAGGTCGTCAAACACGATCAGCACGTCTTTGCCGTGGTACATCCAGTGCTGGCCGATGGCCGAGCCGGTGTACGGGGCGATGTACTTGAAGCCCGCGGAATCGGACGCCGGGGAGGCCACGATCGTGGTGTATTCCATCGCGCCGGCCTCTTCGAGGCTCTGCTTGACCGAGGCGATCGTGGAGCCCTTCTGACCGATGGCCACATAGATGCAGCGCACCTGCTTCTTGGGGTCGCCGGACTCCCAGTTCGTCTTCTGGTTGATGATCGTGTCGATCGCGATGGCGGTCTTGCCCGTCTGGCGGTCGCCGATGATGAGCTGGCGCTGGCCGCGGCCGATCGGCGTCATCGCGTCAATCGCCTTAAGGCCGGTGGACATAGGCTCATCGACCGGGTGGCGGTGCATCACATCGGGTGCCTGCGCCTCGAGAATACGGCGGCCTTCGCTCTTGATCTCGCCAAGGCCGTCGATGGGGTTGCCCAGCGGGTCGACGACACGGCCCAGGAACCCGTCACCGACCGGCACCGAAAGCACTTCGCCGGTGCGGCGGACTTCCTGCCCCTCTTCGATGCCGACGAAATCGCCGAGGATAACCACGCCGATTTCGCGGGCGTCCAGATTGAACGCCAGGCCAAGGGTGCCGTCCTCGAAGGTCAGCAGCTCGTTAGCCATGCAACCAGGCAGCCCCGTCACATGCGCAATGCCGTCACCAGCGGTGGCGACGTGGCCCACTTCCTGGGTCGGCGTGTCGGATGGCTTGTACGAATCGACAAAGTCATCGAGCGCCTTGCGTATCGTGGCGGGATCAATGGTCAATTCTGCCATGATCACTCCTTAGTGTTGTGTATACATTCGCTTGCGGTCCGCGCGTGGCGCAGGCCTGCATGACGCGCTGCGGCGTCAGTCGTTGGTTCCGGCTTTCACCGTACGCTTCAGATTCTGCAATTGCGCGACCACCGTATTGTCGGTGACTTCGTCGCCCATCTGGATGCGCATGCCGCCCATGACTGTCTCGTCGACAACAGAGTGGATGTGCACGGGGCGCCCGACCTTCTTCGAATAGATCTGCGCGAGCCGTTCAGACTGCGCGTCGGTCAGCGGCGCCGCGGTGGTCACTGTGACCATCGATTCGCCCATATGCCGGGAGAATTTGTTGATGAGCCACTGGATCGTCTGGAGATAGCGGCGGTTGCGCGGGTTGCGCGTGCTGTGCGTGGCGAGCCTGACCGTGATCTTGTTGAAGTCCTCGTTGCCGATGAGCGCGTGCAGCAGGTCGTACCGGGCCTGAATCGGACTGTCCGAGTTGGACAGGTCCGCGCGGACGACCGGCAGGTTGAGCAGCGCGGATTGCAGTTCGGCAAGTTCGATGGACACACGCAGCGTGACACCGTCCTTGTCTGCCTGGTACATCATCGCATCCACCGCGAAATCCTCCGTGGCGTTGTCGATGTCATACGCACGGCTCCAGCTGCGCGAGACGAGATCGGTCATGATCTCCATCGTCATCGGCTGCACTTTGCCGCCGATGAGCTCGTTGAGCAGCTTCACCTTGTCTGCCACAGGCCGGCCGGGGTCGGTCAGCGCGCGCTGCAGACGCGGATTGTGGTCGAGTGTGCAGGTAATGCCGAACAGTTCGTCACCGATCTGCCAGGCGTCGTCACCGGATGCGCGCAGTTTCGCGGCAAACGAATCACGCGATTCGCGATCGGCCACTCGTGATGCCTCTCCTCGCATCTGGTCACCTCCCTTCCTTGCGGATTGGCGCTACTTGTTCTCGCCCTGCTCCATGTCGGAAATCATCTGGTCGATCATGTCCGACTGCACGGCGCTGTCTTTGAGTTCAGAACCAAGAATCTTCTCAGCGAGCGAAGTCGCCAACGTGCCGACTTCACCCTTGAGGCTCACCATGGCCTTCTGCTGCTGAGATTCCAGCGAACGCTGGGCGTTCGCCGTGATCTGCGCGGCCTCGGTCTCGGCGCGCGAACGCGCGTCGGCGATGATGTGCGACGCCTCAGCGCGCGCATCGTCGCGGATCTTGGAAGCCTCCACACGGGCGGTGCTCAGCTGGGCCTGGTACTTCTTCTTGGCTTCGTCCGCGTCTTTCTGGGCCTGCTCCGCCTTGGCGATGCCACCCTCGATCTTCGCGGCACGTTCATCGAATATGGACTGGAACTTCGGCAGGAAGAACTTGTAGAAGAACGCGGCCACGATCAACAGGATGATCAGCGACCACACGATGTCATAGACCTTGGGGATGAACAAATCAACGCCTTCGGCGGCCATGGTCACCATGATGCCCTCCTCCTTTCATGTCCTGGTTGGAATTGCTTCGTGTCTCAGATCCGTTCGATCACTGGAAGATGAACGCGGCGACGAAGCCGAGCAGTGCCAGGACCTCGACGAATGCGAGACCGAGGAACATCAGCGTCTGCAGACGGCCGCCGAGTTCAGGCTGGCGCGCCGTGCTTTCGATCGTCTTGCCGATCAGGATGCCCAGACCGATGCCAGGACCAATGGCTGCGAGACCATAGCCGACGACGTTCAGGTTGCCCGCAACCTCAGCGAGGGTAACGATATCCATGGTTGTTTCCTTTCTGGTTATTGCCGTGTGGCAACACATTTGTTATTGGCCGGCGGTCAGTCGATCTCCGGGTAGCTCATGTTGATGTACGCGGTGGTCAGGATCGCGAAGATGTAGGCCTGCAGGCACGACACAAGCACCTCAAACAGGTACATGAACAAGCCTGCCGCGAACGTGACGACGCCGAACGGCATCATGGCCTTGTTCACCACGTCGATCAGGAAGTACTGCGTGGCCGAAAGGCACAGCGCAAGAATCAAATGGCCCGAAACCATGTTGGCGAAGAGTCGGATCGTCAGCGAGAACGGGCGGATCACCAGCAGCTCAAGCAGCTGGATCGGGCTCAGCAGAATGTAGATCGGCCACGGCACGCCCTTCGGGAAGAGCTCGTCGCGCAGGAAATGGCCGAGACCCTTTTCGCGGATGCCGGCGATCCAATACTGTACGAAGCACCACATGGCGAACACGAGCGGCAAGGTGATCGTCGCACTTGCCGCGATGTTCATGCCGGGGATCTCACCACACAGGTTGAAGACGAGTAACGTGAGGAACACGGTCGTGATCATCGGCACATAGCGCTTACCACGCACTTCGCCCATCACCTGGTACACGATGTCGTTCTTCACGAAATCGATGACCCATTCCACGGCGCTCTGCCAGCGGCCGGGAATCAGCTTCGCGCGCGCCGCGGTGATGCCGAGCACCAACAGCATGATGATCGTGGCGAGGATGCGCACAAAGATGATGCGGTTGATAGCGAACGGGGTGCCCTCGAACAGAATCTCCGGGGGAAGAAAGTCTTCAATGCTTGGCATTTCCATCGATGCCTCTGCAAGCGTGGCTGCGCCCGCGGCGAATACATCAACCATTCATGCCTCCTGAATCCGAATGTTCTGCTGTTAGTCTAATCCAAGTTGTTCCAGGAATGTGACGGCAAGATTTCCGCGCGAGGCGCAGCTGTGTCTCGCGGCGCGCCGGACGGGCGCGTCGTTCATCTTCTTGTCTTCACCGTTCTTTCAGAACCCGTCGCAACGTGATTATTGGCTCGCCAGTGGACATCTGGCGCAATGGGGAACGTATCGGCGCTCTTAGCGAACGATGAGCCCATAGCCGTCGTCGAGGAACGGCCGGAAGCCGTCTTCGCGCGGCGGGCACGGCGCATGGCGCACCACATGGTCGGTGCCGAGCTTGCCCTGCGCGCGCAGGTCGGGCACTTCGGTCAGGTCGTACGGCGTCATCTGGTACACCCAGTTGAGCCAGTTGCGCCACAGCAGATTCGCATGCGCGCGCCACGAGAACAGCGGTGCGGTCGACGGGTCGTCGTGCGGGAAGTAATTGCGCGGAAACGGCACATTTGTTAGGCCGCGCTTCATATCGCGCTCGTATTCTTCTGCAAGCGTATATTTGCCGTACTCCCAATGGCCGAGGGCGAACACCTCGCTGAAATCGCGCGTCGAGATCAGGCCGGGGCCGGATTCCGGGCCCCACGTCAGCACCTGCAATTCAGGGCGCGCCGCGAGATCGCGCTCGTCGACGCCGGCGACGCGCGAATGCGGCTGCAGCGCAATCTCGTCGAACCCATTGGTGAGGAAGCAGTATTCGTCTTGGAGGAACTGTGGGAACACGCCGAACAGTTTCTCGTCGAGGTCGACCTTGCGCACGCCGTAGCGGTGGTGCAGCGCTCCCATCGCTCCCCAGCACAGGTACATCGTGGAGAAGACGTGGCTCGCGGCCCAGTCGAGGATGCGCCGAAACTCGTCCCAGTAATCCACCTGTTCGAACGATAGGTGCTCCACAGGCGCGCCGGTCACGATCAGACCGTCATAATAATTGTCCGCGAACGACTCAAGCGGTTCATAGAACTTCACGAGATGATCGGCGCTCACGTGCGTCGATTCGTGCGTGCTCGTCTTCATGAAGTCGATCTCCACCTGCAGCGGGGACTTCGAGATCAGGCGCAGCAGCTGCGTCTCGGTCTCGATCTTCTTGGGCATGAGGTTGAGGATCACCATCTTGAGCGGGCGCACGCGCTGACGCTCCGCCTCGGGCTTTTCGAGCGCGAAGATGCGCTCGGAGTCGAGGATCGCGCGCGCGGGCAGACCACCGGGAATCTTGATAGGCATGCTCTTCATTATCGGCGCGCGCCTGACGAGCGCCCGGCGAGTGTTCACTGCGCGGACCGAATGGTGGAATATGGCGCGACACGCCGAGTATTGACATAACCGCGCATCTGAGTATGTTTAATAGAGCTGTTCAAAACAGCCGGCGCGGGGTGGAGCAGCTCGGTAGCTCGCTGGGCTCATAACCCAGAGGTCCATGGTTCAAATCCATGCCCCGCTACTAGCACAGACCGGGAATCCTTCGATTCCCGGTCTTTTCATTTTCCGCGGCGTCCTTTGCACGCGATCCGGCGTGTGCATACCGCATTGTTGGCGTCCAGCTGAATAGTTCCGTCCAGTAGCTTAAATCGCTTGGGGCCCCGGATTGACCTGCGTATATTGAAGCTAATTGGCTATATATCTATATTAAGGAGTTCATATGGCTGACGCTACTAATACCGCCCCTCTCGCGGGCATCAAGGTCATTGACTGGACGCAGGTGCAGTCCGGTCCTTCGTGCACCCAGATGCTGGCTTGGATGGGCGCAGAGGTCATCAAGCTCGAAAAGGTCAAGGGCGGCGACCCAACCCGCAACGAGATGAACGACGTTGACGGCTCCTATTCGCTGTACTTCCTGCAGCTCAACGCCAACAAGAAGTCCATCACGCTCGACATGAAGGATCCCGAAGGCAAGAAGATCCTGACCGACCTGCTCAAAGACGCCGACGTCTTTGTCGAGAACATCGGCCCTGGTGATGTGGAGAAGCTTGGCTTCGGCTGGGATGAAGTGCACAAGATCAACCCGAGGCTGATCATGGCCTCGCTGAAGGGCTTCAATCAGGGTAGCCGCTTCGAGCACGTCAAGGCCTTCGAGCCTGTCGCGCAGTGCGCAGGCGGCGCGGCCTCGACGACCGGCTGGTGGGACGGCGACAAGAACGTCCCGACCCAGTCCGGCGCGGCGCTCGGCGATTCGAACACTGGCATGCACCTGCTCATCGGCATTCTGACCGCACTGCTGCAGCGTGAGCGCACGGGCGAAGGCGTCTTCGTCTACCAGTCCATGCAGAACGCGGTGCTCAACCTGTGCCGTATCAAGCTGCGTGACCAGCTCATCCTCGACCACCTGCATCAGCTGTCGTACTACGACTGCTACCCGGGTTACAAGTTCGGCAAGGCGATTCCACGCGCGGCCAACGCCGAAGGCGGTCTGGTGCTGGGCTGGTGCTACCGCGCGAAGGGCTGGGAGACCGACCCGAACGCGTACGTGTACATCGTGATCCAGCAGTCGCAGAAGGGCTTCGAGAACTTCTGCAACGCAATGGGGTTCCAGGACTGGCTCACCGACCCGAAGTTCAGCACGCCGAATGCACGCGACGAGCACAAGCAGGAGGTGTACAAGCGCGTTGAGCAGTACACCATGCAGTACGACAAGTACACGCTGACCAAGGAACTCGGTGCGAAGGGCGTCCCGGTGGGCCCGGTGCTCGATTGGAACGAGCTCGAGAACGACCCGGACCTCAACGAGGACGGCACGCTCATCACGATCGACCAGGGCGACGCCCGCGGCAAGTTCAAGACGATCGGCATGCCGTTCACGCTGAGCAACTACACGCCTGACTATCAGCGTGCACCGAAGCTCGGCGAGAACAACGAGGAGATCCTGACCGCCCTTGGCTACACCGAGGACCAGATCAAGGAACTCGCACAGAAGGGCGTCATCGGTGGCAACGATGGCGTCAAGGCCGACCTTGTGGCCGCCCCGACGGCCGACTGACGTCAGCCTGACTGACTCTATATATGAATGGTGCCTGTGCATCCGCGGTGATGCACAGGCACCATTCATATATACGGCCATAAGAACCAGTGCGTGCCACGACAATGCCGCCGTTTGCTCGGGATGGCTGTAGGTGTCTAAGGTCAGCCACAAGAGTCCATTGCAGTGGCTTGAGATGGACGTAGATGGCTTGAGTCTAGACACCGAGTGCCGTCACTCGTGGGTTATGTGGCTGTTGGTGGCTGGATATCGACGCCCACATCCATGGCGGTGGCATAAACGGCGAATTCATCGCATGCATCTCACAGCCCTATCGCTACGGGTAGTGTTCTTTCTGCTACGGGTAGTGCCTACGCGAACAGCCACTGCATACAATCGTTGGAAAACTGCGGTTTTTAAGAGAATGGAAACCGGGAAAGCACTACCCGTAGCAAAGGGCATTGACTGCGAGAGCATGCAGCACAATCAGCAACAGGCGTCGCAGCAACGGGCGTCACCCATAGCAAAAGGGCTCCCCACTGATTGGCGGGGAGCCCCACAGGTTGGTTTGCCACTGGGCCCATCACATGGGCAGTGGCGCTCGCATAGGCGTCAGATCAGACGCACAGCGGCACGAGCCAGATCCACAGCAGGCAGGTGACGGCGAACACGACGGTCGAGACCGCGGTGGTGGAGGCGCCTTCCTTGACGTAGATGTTGTAACGGCTCGAGATGATGATGCCCGAGAACGCCGGAGGAAGGGCGACGGCCATGACAAGCATCGAGAGCTTGTTGACGTCGTGGCCCATGCCGCACAGCAGACCGACGCCAAGGAACGCGGCAGGGGTCAGGATCAGGCGGTAGAAGGTATTCCAGATCGTCTCCCAGCCGAGCGAGAACTTGACGGTCGAAAGCGCCAGACCAGCGGCGAGCACGGCCACGCCGGAGTTCGCCTTGGCGATCAGGTCGAAGGTGGGGGCCACCTGGTCAGGCACACGCACGCCGATGAGCACGAGCACGATGGCGAGCAGCGGGGCCCAGCAGACCGGCTGCTTCAGCGCGTTGACGAGCGCGGCGAGGTTGCTGTTCTTCTTCTTGCCCATGTTGGAGGACTTGGAGACCATGACCTCGGCGTTCTTGTCCTTCGACGCGTCCTTGGACGGATCGACGGCCACGTCGGCCTTCGGCGCCTTGACGGTGACTTCGCCCTTGGCGCTCGTGGTGGCGGCAGCGGACAGCTTGGCGCGGTCCTTGGCCTGGCCGAGGTTGATGAGATACATGCCGATCGGGATGGTCACGGCGTTCACCACGATCGAGATGATCGCGATGACGAGGTTGGTGCTCACGGTGTCGCCATAGATAGGATCAAGCACTGCGAAGCCGAGGAAGCCGATCGTCGGGGAGCCGGCGATCAACGCGCACACGGCCGCTTCCTGGATGCTGTGCTTGAACATGAGGCGGCACAGGTAGTAGCTGAGCATGAACATGACGATGATGCCGACGAATCCGAGGATCGTCAGTGTGGTGTCCTGGGCGAGCTCCTCACGGGTCGCCTTGACGATGGAGATGAACAATGCGGCCGGCAGTGCGATGTTGAGCACAACCTTGTTGAGGCCCTGTCGCTGATCGTCGTCGAAATAGCTGAGCTTGCCGCAGACATATCCCAACGCCATGATGACGATGATCGGGATGATATCGTTAACCAAAATCTGTACCATGATGAAAACTTTCTTCTCTTCGGTGGCGGATGCCCAAGGCAACGGGGCGCCACGGCCGTGGCATCAGCACGGCCGTGGCATGCCCCGTTGCCCCATGTCAGGCATCGATCACATATGCGCGCCTTCGATGTACGGGTCGGCGGTCACCTCGGAGGTCGCGAGCGGACCCACGACCGGCTTCGGATTGAGGTTGGAGATGTGGCCGGACTCCTTGCCGGCGTAGTCGGCGAGCTGCACGTGCACGAAGCTCGGCTTGCCGGAAGCGACTGCCTCACCGACCATCTGCTCGACTTCGTCTGGCGTGGTGGCGTAGTAGCCCTTGCCACCGAACGCCTCGATCATCTTCTCGTAATGGGCGTCGTAGGTGAGGGTCAGCGGCGACGGATCGCCGTCGTTGCCGAGGTTCTCGAAATCGCCACGGTAGATGCCGCCGTTGTTGAGCACCACGAAGGTGATCGGCAGGTTGTAGCGGCAAGCCACTTCGATTTCCATGCCGTCGAAGCCGAAGCCGGAGTCGCCGCCGATGTACAGCACCTGCTTGCCGGTGGATACCGCCGCGCCGATCGAATAGCCGACGGCGCAGCCCATGACGCCCCACGTGCCGCAGTCAAGGCGGTGGCGCGGCTGGTAGATGTCGATGATGTTGCGGCAGTCGTCGAGCGTGTTGGCGCCTTCGTTGGTGATGATGACGTCCTTGTGCTGGTCGTAGACCTTCTTGATCGCGCCGAGCGCGTCGTAATGGCCCATCGGCACCTTGCCGGAGTTGATGCGGGCGGCGAACTTCTCGTCGTTCTGCTTGGAGTCGGCCTGAATGGCACTGAGCCACTCGGCGGATGCCTTGAACGGCGTCTTCTCGAGTCCGGCGTTGAGCATCGTCATGGCGGACTTGATGTCGCCGACGACCGGGCATGCGATCGGGCGTGCGTTCTCAATCTCGTTCGGGTCGATCTCGATCTGGATGAACTTGACGTTCGGGTTCCATTCCTTGCCTTCGCCGAAGTTCAGCATCCAGTTGAGGCGGGCGCCCACGAGCAGCACCACGTCGGCCGTGCGCAGCGCGAGGCCACGCGCGCTGGCGGTGCAATGCGGGTCGTCGTCCGGGATGAGGCCCTTGGCCATCGACATGGGCTGGAACGGAATGTCGGTCTTCGAAACGAACTCCTTGAGCTCGTCTTCGGCCTGCGCGAGCGCGGCGCCCTTGCCCACGACCATGAGCGGGTTCTTGGCTTCGCTCAGCAGCTTGAGCGCTTCGTCGATCGACGCCTGCGCCGGCGGCATGGCCGGGTTCGGCTGGTTCGCGGTCCACAGCTTGGCTGCGGCCTCGTCCTTGTCCATCGTCTGTGCCACGGCGTCATCCGGGAAGTCGATGTAGACGGCGCCCGGACGGCCGGAGCATGCGATGTGCATGGCGCGCGCCACGGCGAGCGGGATGTCTTCGATCTTGTCGATGCGGAAGGATTCCTTGCAGAAGGCCTTCGCGTAGTTCATCTGGTCGAGGCCCTCGTATTCGCCTTCGTGCATGTCGACGACATGGCGGGTCGAGGAGCCGCCAATCATGATGACCGGGAATCCGTTGGTGGTGGCTTCGAGCATGGCGGCGAGACCGTTGAGGAAGCCGGGGGCGGAGACGGTCAGCGCCACCGCCGGCTTGCCGGTCAGGAAGCCTTCGGCCGCGGCGGCGTTGACCGCGTCCTCCTCATGGCGCATGCCGATGAACCGCATGCCCATGCCCTGCGCGATACGTGCGAAATCGGTCACGGGGATGCCGACGACACCATACATGTTCTTGATGCCGTTCGCCATGAGCGCTTGGGCCAGGTAGTGCGGGGAATCGGTGAGATTCTGCGCTTGTGGCTGGGTGGTTGTTGTTTCGTCAGTCATGAACTTTCCTCCTATCGGAACGTTGCTACCCCGATTCTAAGGTAGTTCACACTGGTTTCGGCTTGGGCAAAGCGTTTAGCGTATTTTATGCTCAGCGCTGTGTTCGTCCTTGTCTTGGTGTCTATGGCGGCGGCGCTGTTCGCGGATCGCCTCGCTTTGCGCGGCGATCATGGCCGACCCGGCCACATGCTGCAGCGCGGATCCGGCGGCCATCACGAAATCGGTGAATCCGGCGTCGTCGTGCACCTCGTTGCTCGCCACGGAGGCGCGGATGTTCGAGAAGAACCGGTGCCAGCCCGACCGCGCGAGCACGTCGATGCTCGCGCCGTACATGCCCACCGGGTAGCCGAAGAGGAACGCGATGGCCACACCCACCGCGAGGAACGGGAACATGCTCCAGCCGAAGATCTCGCATCCCAGCAGCACGGCCGACATCGGGCAGCGGTTGAACGCGGCGAGGAAGCAGATCGAGCCGAGCGCCGCGCCGAACAGCGGTTCGGTGCCGGTCATGGCGAAGCACGCCGAGCCGAGCAGGCCGCCGATGCAGAACGACGGCATGATCTCGCCGCCCTTGAACCACATGCCGAGGCACAGCACGGTCAGCAGCATCTTGATGGCGAAGTCGGCCGACAGATCGGGCATGTTGAGCACATCGTTGAGCATCTCGCCGCCCGAACCGGTGAACCGCCACCAGCCGAACACAGTCACGAGCACGGCGAACAGCAGGCCACTCACAATCACCCACACAAAATAATTGTGCCGGATGCGCATGGTGAGCGCCTGCAGCAGGCGTATGGCGATGGCGAACACACTGCCCGCCATTGCGGCGGCGATGCCGATGACGATGCACACGCCGATGATGCGCCACGAGGCGGCCGGCACGGGCACCGCGTTGATGACGTCACCAATACCGAAATGATTGGAGATGAGGAACGCGATGAAGCACGCGATGAGCATGGAGGTCACGTACTGCAGCTGCGTGAACCGCATGAGCTCGAGCACGAGCATGCACGATCCGAGAGGCGCGAAGAACAGGGCGGAAAACGCCGCAGCCATGCCGGTCGAGGCGATGTAGCGGTTGATTTCGTAGGCGTCGTCGTGGTTCTCGCAGCGCAGGATGTTGTGCAGGCGGAACGGTTTGGCAATCGTCGTCCCGAGGCTCGCGCCAATCTGCAACGCCCCGGCCTCCTTGCCCACCGAGCCGCCGGCCAGGATCGTCATGCCCGTGGAGAACAGGATGCCCGGCGCCAGCAGCGCGCTCAGGTGGTCGCCGGCGCGCATCTTCTCGATGATTGCGTCGGTCGTCAGGTTGAGCGGCAGCTTCCACCACCTATACATAAGCAATTGCACGACACCCATCACCGGCAGCAGCCAGATGAGCCACGGCGCACGTTCAAACAGATGGCGCGCCGCCCCCACGAACAGACACAGCACAATCGAGGCGAACCCGCACACCACCCCGCACAGGCACGCGAACAGCGTGTGCCGCACCACCTGCATCCAGTCGAACCGAGCAGGCGGCTCCACGCCCTGCCGCGTGGAGCCGGCCTGCGGTGCTTGTGTCGTGGTGCTCATGCCATCCTCTGCTCGTGCCGCCATGCCATGGGGCGGGGTGTTCGTTCAGCTACCGTGTATCTTACCGTTGACCGCACGGCCATGGCAGCCGCTCCCTCTGACAGCGTGACACGGGGTCACTCCCCGTCTTCGAGCTCACGCCTGTGGCGTACCACGAGGATCGCCGCCGCGAGCAATGTGAGCAATCCCAAGGTGATGGGCCATGCATTGCTTACGCCGGTTGTGGCGAGCGCCGGCGGCTGCGGCGCCTCGGCTTCGGGCTCGGGCTCCGCCACCGGCACGGCTTCCGGAGTGCGCGCGGGCTCAGGCTCCACGCGCACGAACACGCGTTCCTGCGGGTCGGCATACGAACTGGTGGCGGCCTGGACACGTCCGTCGCCGGCGAATTCCCAGACGAACACGTACCAGCCGGGCCGTTCGGCCCTGATCTCCACGGGGTCGCCGTGCGCGTCGGGCGCCCCTCCCCCGACATGGATCTCACCGTTGACGGCCTCGTATTCCCATGTGCCGATGAGTATGTGGTGATCGTCTTCCTCCGGTTCCTGCGCGTCGGCGGGCTCGTATGCGCCGTCGTCTTGCCCGTCTTCGCTGCCGGCCCACCATACGCGCACCTGCGCGTAGGGCACATCGGCGTCTATGCCGTGCTCGCCGCTGCCGCCCCAGTCGCCGTGCTCATCGGGGAATCCACTTACACGGATCACGTCGGCGATCTGCGCGCCGGGCTGCACGGTGGATTCCACGACGCGCGACTCCACGGTGAGAGGCGCGCGCACGGCGTGCGTTTCGCTCGGATCCATGAATGCGGTGATCACGTCGTCCACGAGCAGTTCGCGCACGTCTCCGGCCTGCCGATCGCGTTCGACCGCCCAGACCCATGTGCCGAACCCGCCCTGTTCGGCGAGGTATGGCTCGTCCGACCCGGGCTCGCGCACGCCCTGCACATGCACCGTCTGCCCGCTGGCGCCGAACGTGGCTTCGGCGAACGCGCACGGCTCGTACCCGGCGCGCGCCAGCTGTTCGAGGAACTCAGGAGCGGTGGCGTGCGCGTTTGGCACATACCGTTCCCCCAGCGCGCTTACGGGCAGGCCGCCGAAGTACCAGCCGCGCGCGTGGACCTGTGCGCCGCGCGGCCATGCGCCGCTGCCGGGCAATGCGCTGACCTGCACGTCGTCGGTCACCGGCGCGCCGGTGTCGATTGATTTCGGCGAGGTGCGCGTGCTGATCGTGGGGTTGAACGTGGTGCGCACGGGCACGGTGACCTCGTCGAGCGCCTGCACATACCCGGAGCCGAGCGCGACCATGTCCTGCGAGCTGATGATGCGGTCGATCGACGGGAGCGTCACGCTGCCGGACACGGTCACCGGCCCATCGCCTGTGGCATGCCATGTGATGACGGTCGTATAGTCACCCGACGTGCCGCTGACCGTGGCCGACCCGTTGCCGAACCGCGCCGGCCCGTCGATCGTGAGGGTGAACGGTATGCCAGACACGGGATCGCCATCGCTGTTGTGGATCCGCAGACGCACGGCGCCGGTGCGTGCGACGTCGTCGTACTCCAGTTCCATCGCCATCGTCTCCGGCACGAGCAGCGGCGCTTCGGCGAGCAGCTCGTCCACGCGCTTGAACAACTGCGGGTATTGCTGCAGTGTCTCACGGGTCGCGGCCCATCCCGCCGCGCCGGTTGTGGTATCGAAGGCATCATGCATGATGATTGCGAGCGCCGTCTGCGTGTAGTCGCTGTTGTGCACATGCTGGTATTTGTGCAACAGTGCGGCGAGCCGCCGGTTCTGCGGCGAATCGGGCAGCGGGGAGACCGAGCCAATCCGCATCGTCGAAGGCATGGCCTCCTCGATGCAGTAGTACCGCGTGCTTGTGGAATCGTAGCCGACCGGCCCCATCCAATACGTGCCGCCGTTGTGCGTATACATGAAGTAATCCTGAGATTTGGCCGTGGTCAATATCTCGCCAGGCGCCGCCACCGCCGCACCCAATGGCGCGGCCATAGTCAATGCCACCGCCACGCATGCCGCCAATGCGGCGCGTAACCCTCTGCGCAAACCCCTGCGCAATCGCCTGCGCAACAGTTGTGCCATTCGCGGTTGTTGTGTGCCATATACCATCATGATGATCCCTCCGTCGCTCCATTGCCAGATCTGTGGGGCGGCCCGCTCCGTTGCGGCGCTCCACGCATGTGCCATCGAGCATGGCACCGCGGCCATCGGCGCGAAAGCGGGGCGGGGTGGTGTGGTCGGACGGCCGAAGGAATCCCGAAATGTGGACACAAGACGGTGTGGAAGCATAGGCGGCCCATCCACATGGCTCAACACCACCGCACCGGTTGTTCACATTTTCCACCTATACCAGCCCGGATATCGGAACCGTTTACACCTCGGAAACGCCATTCATTCGTTCGTGCCCCTACAATGGCAGCCATGAGAGAAACTACCGGCGCCGAAGAGCGCACCCAGGACCAATCCACCACAGCAACCCGCACCGCACGCAAACCGCGTGCCGCCGCCAGGACCCGCACCAAGACTTCCGCGAAGGCTTCGGGCGCCATGCCGCCCACGGCCATAGCCGCCAAAGAGCCGAACCTGTTCGGCCGCATCACCATCCTCGATGTGCGCCCCGACGCGCAGGACGCCGTGTTCCCCGCCCGCGTGGAGCTCGGCGAACCGTTCACCGTGAGCGCGCAGGTCTTCCTCGAGGGCCGCGCCACCGTGCGCGCCACCGCCGTGTTGAAGAACCCGCGCGGCCGCGTGATGGCCCGCGTGCCGATGACCCAGACGAACACCGGGCTCGATACCTGGACCGCCATGTTGCAGGCCGGTTCCCCCACCGACCTGGCGCCGTGGGATGAGGGCTTCGCCGACGTGCTCGGCCAGCTCGGCAACTGGAAAGTGGCCATTGAGGGCTGGGCCGACACCTACACCGATTGGGTGCTCGACGCCACCGCCCGCGTGAACGCCGATGCCGCCAGCGCCGACGCCGAAGGCGCGATCGTGCGCGGCTCCGAAATTCTCACGCGCTGGGCCGCCACGCGCGACGCCGGTTTGGACGCCGCGCAGCGCAAGGTGCTGCGCGAGACTGCCAAGCAGATGCTCGACGCGACGATCCCCGCCGCCGAGCGCCTCGCCATTGCGCAGATCGACGAGATCGCGGCCCTGCACACCACCAACCCGCTGCGCGACGGGCTCACGGCGAGCCGCGATCGTGTGTTCCACGTGGAACGCCCCAAGTCGAGCTTCAGCGCATGGTACCAGTTCTTCCCGCGCTCCGAAGGCGCGACCGTCAACGAACGCGGTGAGCTGACGCCCGGCACGCTGCGCACCGCCGTCAGCGGCCTTGAGCGCGCCAAGAGCGAAGGCTTCACCATCGCGTACCTGCCCGCCGTCTTCCCCGTCGGCCACAGTGCGCTGGACGCGCGCCTGTTCGCGGTGGGCACGGCGGCCGGCGGCCACGACACCGTGGACCCGGAGCTTGGCTCGATGGACGATTTCAGGGCCTTCTGTGCACGCGCGCATGAGCTCGGTCTCGAAGTGGCCCTCGGCCTGCCGCTGCGCTGTGCACCCACCCACCCGTGGGTCACCGCGCACCCCGAATGGTTCCGCCGCAACGCCGACGGATCGTTCGTGTACGCGCTCGACGAGCACGGCGACCCCGAGCCGTTCTACGAGCTTGACTTCGACAACGACCTGACCGGCATTGAGCGCGAGGTCGAACGGATTATCGACGTGTGGATCGAAGCCGGCGTGACCGCGTTCCAGATCGACGAGCCGCAGACCGAGCCGGTGCGTTTCTGGCAGGACGTGCTCGCCGCGGTCACGAAGAAGCACCCCGAGGTGCTGTTCCTCGCCGAGGCGTTCAGCCGCCCGGCGCTCGTGCGCGCGCTCGCCTACGCCGGCTTCACGCAGAACCACAGCTATTTCCCGTGGCGCAACACGAAGGAGGAGCTCGAGGCGTTCCTCACGGAGACCAACGGCGAAGGAGGCTTCTACCAGCACAACACGTTCTGGCCCGCCACGCCCGACGTGCTCAGCGATTACCTGCGCAACAACGGCGTGGCCGGCCACGCCGTGCGCGCGGTGCTCGCTGCGATGGGCTCGCCGAGCTGGGGCATCTACAACGGCTATGAGCTGATGGAGAACAACGTAATCGCGGACGGCGCCTCCGCGCTCGGCAATGAGCGCACCGAGGTCCGTGCCCGTGACTGGAGCGGCGCGGTGGAGTACGGCATCGCCGAACTGCTCACCTCGCTCAACCGCATCCGTGCCGAGCACCCGTCCACGCGCAGCTACCACACGCTGACCGTTCTGCCAAGCGCCAACCCGGCGATCGTCGCGTTCGCGCGCCAGACGCCGGCGCAGTACACGGCGGATGGCAAGCCCGACACACTGCTCATCGTGGTCAATCTCGACTGCTACCACGAGCAGCAGTCGTCGATCCACGTCGACCTCGACGCGCTTGGCCTGCCGGCCGACCGCACGTACCGCGTGCGCGACCTGCTGACTGACCGCACGTTCGACTGGAGTTGGGACAACTTCGTCTCGCTGGCACCGTGGGCCGACGTGGCGCACATCCTGAGCGTCGAATACTGATGATCGGCCATACACCGCGCGGCGCACGCGCGGTGTATGGTTGTAGGGGTATCAACTCAACTTGTAAGGAGAATTACCATGGCAGAGACCTTCAACGTCGTTGTGGAGATTCCGCGCGGATCGAAGAACAAGTACGAAGTGGACCAGGCTTCGGGCCGCGTGTTCCTGGACCGTACGCTGTTCACCGCGATGGGCTACCCGGATGACTATGGCTACATCGACGGCACCTTGGGCGAGGACGGCGATCCGCTCGACGCGCTCGTGATGCTCAGCGATTCCGTGTTCCCGGGCTGCATCGTGGAATGCCGCGCCGTCGGCCTGTACCACATGGTCGATGAAGAGGGCGGCGACGACAAGGTGCTGTGCGTGCCGGCCGATGTGCGCTACGACAACATCAAGGACATCGCCGACGTCTCCGAGTACCACAAGGCCGAGATCAAGCACTTCTTCGAGCAGTACAAGGCCCTCGAGCCGGGCAAGGAAGTCATGCCGGGCGACTACTGGGCGGACGCCGCCGCCGCGGAGAAGGAGATCAAGGAATCCCGCGAGCGCCTCGCGCAGAAGCAGGCCGCCGAGCACGACGCGGACCTGAACGACTGACGCGCGTTGTGGGGCCCGGCGCACTAGGCCCCACAACCTACCTATAAGGTGAGCCCCGCCGGACCATGCGGTTCGACGGGGCTCATTAGTTCCTTATCTCGAGAGGCAATCGTCATCGCTGAACGATTACACAAGCCACATTATCAAAGCGGCAATACCAACCAAAGCGCCTGTCAGCATTACGGGCAGCAATCCGAACCCGACCCACGCCGCGCGCGCCCCCGGCAGCGGCTGCGCCTCGCGGTACCACAGGCGTGACACCACGGCGAGCGCCACGGCCCCGACCACCACGACTACAACGCAGACGATGCGCCACGCGTCGGCCGCGGAGGCCTCGTGGAAGAGCATCGGCAGGAAGCACCAGCCGGACGCGGCGATCGACACCACGCCGTCGGTGACCATGTGCGCGAGCTGCACAATCATGTCGGTGCGCTGCGGCCGCGCCATCTGGCGGATGAACGCCGCGACGACGAGTACGACGAGCAGGCCGGCCACGCCCGCGCACCAAGCGGCCGCACTGGTGTACTGCGCGTTGGCCGCGCCTGCGTGGGGCGCGCCCTGCCGCTCGAACACGAACTGCCCCAACAACGGCGTGGATGCGCACACCATGGCCATGAACCCGAGCACCACGGCGGTCACGCGCCCGGGCACGCCGTCGCGCAACGGGCAGAAGAACGCGAAGAGCACGATGATTGCCGCCACGGCGAACGCGGTGACCGAGAACGTGGACGACGAGACGGCGCCGCTGCCGGGCAGGCAGGCGAGCGCGACGAGCACCACGTAGGCGGCCGCCTGCACGGCGAGGGGCCATGTGAAGGGGCGCTGCGGCGCCCGGGCGCGCATGTCGCTGTGCGGCTGGGGAACGGATTGGGCTTCGGTCATGATCGTCACCTTCGAACTTGGGGGCGTTGCCTGCGGCGCTGGGCGCGGCGGCATCCATATGCGCACCACACTAGTCTCGCCCCCTCACAACGCCGCCACCGCCAATCGTCTCGCCCGCGCGTTCTCATCGCGAAATACGGCTGCGCCGATAGACTGTGACCAACTACACTATGGCCGAAGCGGCGTGACGCACACGCCGCCGAGCGCCGCCGCGGGACTGACGCCGAACCGAAACCAAAGGGGTATGACGTGATGGATCTGACCTTGATGACCACTTCCCCCGACCCGGCGACCGTGTTGCCGTCGCTCGCGCTGCTGTCGCACCGTGTGCGCGTGCTGCCGATGGACGCGGCGAGCCTGGTGAAGATGCCCGAACAGACGATCCTGCTGCTCGACAGCCGCGACGACCTGGCGAACGCGAAGACGCTGTGCCGCATGATCCACGCCTCCGGCCTGACCACGCCGATCCTGCTCATCCTGACCGAGGGAGGCTTCACCGTGGTCAATGCGGAGTGGGGTGTGAGCGATGTGATCGTGGCGAGCGCCTCGCCCGCCGAGGTGGAAGGACGTCTGCGCCTTGTCTCGGAGCGCCGCAACACCTACACTGTGGCCACAAATGGCACGGTGCAGCAGGCCGACGCGCAGGAGGACGGACTGATTCGCTCGGGCGAGCTGATCGTGGACACCAACGGCTACACCGCGAACCTGCGTGGCATCCCGATCGATCTGGCCTACAAGGAATTCGAACTGCTCAAATACCTGGTGCAGCATCCGGGCCGGGTGTTCACGCGCGCGCAGCTGCTGCAGGAGGTGTGGGGCTATGACTACTACGGCGGCACGCGCACGGTCGACGTGCACATCCGCCGTCTGCGCGCCAAGCTCGGCGGCGAATATGAGCATGTGATCGGCACGGTACGCAACGTGGGCTACCGTTTCGACCCGCCGGAGAACGACGAGGCGCAGGAGCACGCCAAAGAGGCCGCCGAGAAATAACACGCCCCGACGGTTGCCACGCGCAGCACGGCGAGTACGCTTGCAGGCAATGGCGCAAGCTGCGGGAAGGATCATGATGGCAACCGAATCGAAACGCGCGCGCACCGCGCGCATGCACCGCGAATATGCGGCATTGTGCGAGCTCATCCCGGTCGTCGAATGCCAGCTCGACTTCGACTCGCCGTTCCAATTGCTCGTGGCCACCGTGCTGAGCGCGCAGACGACCGACAAGCGCGTCAACCAGGTCACCCCCGAGCTCTTCGCCGCATATGGTTCACCGCAGGAGCTCGCCGCCGCAAACATCACGGATGTGGAGCGCATCATCCGCCCGTTGGGCTTCTACCGCATGAAGAGCAAGCACATCATCGAACTGGCGCAGGCGCTCGTGGCCACCAACAACGGGCAGGTCGCCGAATCGATGGATGCGCTGACCGCGCTTCCCGGCGTGGGGCGCAAAACCGCGAACGTGGTACTCGGCAACGCGTTCGGCGAGCCGTCGTTCCCCGTCGACACCCATGTGATCCGCGTGACCGCGCGCCTGCACTGGCGCGACGATTGGATGAAACCGAACGCCTCGCCCGAAGACATCGAACGTGAGATCACCGCGTGCTTCCCGCCCGAAACATGGACCGACCTGTCCCACCGGCTGATCATCTTCGGCCGTAACATCTGCATGGCGCGCCGCCCGGACTGCACGCGCTGCCCGTTGCGGCGCAGCTGCCCGAGCGCCGCGCACTTCCTGGAACTCGAAGCCGAGCGCGAGGCCGTGGCCGCACGCAAACGCCGCCGGCCGCGCACCGCGGGCCGCCGCAGCCGCTAGACTCGGGGATCATGAGCCATCGCAACCGTTCATCAGTCCGCCCGTGGATCGTCTTCACCGTGGTGCTCGTGGTGCTCGCGCTCGCCGCGGGCGGTGCGTTCCTGCTGCTGCGCCCGCACGGCGGCTCGCCGTTCGGCGGCCGATCGGGCGCGCACATCACGGTCGGTCTGCGCAGCAAGCCGTCGTCGCTCGACATCCGCACGAACGGTGAACGCGCAGTGGAGCAGGCACTCATCGACAACGTGTACCAGACGCTCCTCACCATGGACAGCGAGCGCGCGATCAGCGCGAACGTGGCCGCGCGCTGGAGTGAGTCGACCGACGGCCTGCGCTACTCGTTCCAGCTGCGCGAAGGCGCCACGTTCACCGACGGCAGTCCGCTCAACGCGAGCGCCGTCGTCGCCTCGCTGCAGCGCACGATCCAAGGCAAGCAGGTGGGCTCGGACGACCTTAAGCATGTGGCGAGCGTGGAGAACCCCGACGAGACGACCGTCGTGATCACGCTGCACGAGCCGAACCCGCGCCTGCTTGAGGCGCTCGCCGGCCGTGCGGGCGTCATCGTCAACCCGAACGCGCACGACGCCGATTTCGCGCACGCGTCGTATGGATCGGGCCCGTTCACCGTCAGCTCGTTCACCGGCGACACGATCGAACTGGCACGCAACGAGCACTATTGGCAGGACAAGCCGGCGTTGGCGCGCGTGACGCTGCGGTACATGCCAAGCGACGAGGCGCTCGTGGGCGGCATGCGCGACGGCTCGCTCGACGTGGCGCTGCCACAGGGCGCGCAGGCGGCGAGCGAGCTCGCGAAGATCGACGGCGTGCAGGTGAGCGACGGCATCAGCACGCGCAAGACGCTCGTGGCGTTCAACAATGCGGGCAGCAGCCCGTTCTCCGACGAACAGGTGCGCCAGTTCACGCGCTTCGCAATCGACGCGGCGCAGATCGCGCGCACGCAGCCGGATGCGAAAGCGCAGTTGAGCGGCCCGATCTCGCAGCTGCAGCCCGGGTATGAGGACCTCAACGCGCTGTTCCCCTTCGATCTGGAGCGCGCGCAGTCGATGCGCTGGTATTTCGCAGCCGGCTATTTCACGCCGTTCACACTGCTCGCCGACGAGGCGCACCACGATCTGGCGCAGCGAATCGTGGACGAGATGGCGGCGATCCCGATGCCGGTCACGCTCGAAGTGGTCGATTCGGCCACGCTCGCCTCGCGCGTGGAGGCCGGCGACTATGTGTGTGCCCTGATCGAGATGGACGACCCGCACGACTACACGCGGTTCGTGGACGGCAGCGCGATGTTCGGCTACCAGAACGGTGCCGTGCAGGAACAGTACGCGAAGGCGCTCGCGCAGATCGACTTCGCGTCGTACCGCGAACAGCTGCGCGCATTCGACCGGATCGTGAGCCAGGACGCGGCGAGCGCATGGCTGTACACGGGCAAGGACGTGGTGGCGACCCGGTCGCATGTGCAGGGCCTGCCGGTTGATCTGACGAGCTGGCGCCTGCCACTCGCGCATGCGCGCGCGTAGGCGGTTCGCGCGGTTTTTCTAGAGCGGAACGCGCGCGCGGTGATGTCACAGTCGCTTTTTAGACTGACGGGTATGACTGATAGCGAAGACATCTCCATCAGCGCCAATCTCACCCCCCTGCCCGACCGTGTGGGCGTGGACGGGCTTGAATCCAAGTGGCGCGACGTCTGGGACACCGACGGCACCTATACATTCGACAATCCGGGCGAGCGCAGCGCCGTCTACTCGATCGACACCCCTCCGCCCACCGTGTCCGGTTCGCTGCACGTGGGCCATGTGTTCTCGTACACGCACACCGACATCATCGCGCGCTTCAAGCGCATGAACGGCTTCCGCGTGTTCTACCCGATGGGCTGGGACGACAACGGCCTGCCCACCGAGCGCCGCGTGCAGAACTACTACGGCGTGCGCGTGGACACCTCGCTCAAGTACGACCCCGACTTCAAGCCGCCGTTCGAAGGTACCGAGGGCAAGAAGATCCAGGCCAAGGACCAGGTGCCGATCTCACGCCGCAACTTCATCGAACTGTGCGAGAAGCTCACCGCGCAAGACGAAGAGCGCTTCGAGGAGCTCTGGCGTGAGCTCGGCCTGTCGATCGACTGGTCGCGCACCTACCACACGATCGGCGACCACGCGCAGCGCGTGGCGCAGAAGGCGTTCCTGCACAATCTGGAACGCGGCGAGGCGTACCAGCAGGACGCGCCGGGCCTGTGGGACGTGACGTTCCAGACGGCCGTGGCGCAGGCGGAGCTCGAATCGCGTGAATACCCGGGCTTCTACCACCGCATCGCGTTCAGCTTCGAAGACGATTCACCGATCTACATCGAGACGACGCGCCCCGAACTGCTGCCCGCGTGCGTGGCGCTGATCGCACACCCCGACGACGAGCGGTACAAGCCATACTTCGGCAAGATGGTCACGTCGCCGCTGTTCAACGTGCGCGTGCCGATCCTGGCGCACCCGGCGGCCGAGATGGACAAGGGCGCCGGCATCGCCATGTGCTGCACCTTCGGCGACCAGACCGACGTGGAATGGTGGCGCGACCTGCACCTGCCGCTGCGTTCGATCATCCAGCGCAACGGCCGCATCGTCATGGACATGCCCGACTGGATCACCGACGACGCCGGTAAGGAGCTCTTCGAGCAGATCGAAGGCAAGACCACGTTCTCCGCGCGCAAGATCGTGGTGGATGCGCTGCGTGAGTCCGGTGACATGGACGGCGACCCCAAGCCGACGACGCGTATGACGAACTTCTACGAGAAGGGCGACAAGCCGCTCGAGATCGTCACATCACGCCAGTGGTACCTGCAGAACGGCGGCACCAACAAGGCGCTCAACGCCAAGCTCATCGAGCGCGGCAAGGAGCTCAACTTCCACCCCGACTTCATGCGCGTGCGCTACGAGAACTGGGTGCATGGCCTCAACGGCGACTGGCTCATCTCGCGCCAGCGCTTCTTCGGCGTGCCGTTCCCGCTGTGGTACCCGCTCAACGCGGACGGCGAACCGGATTACGAGAACCCGATCACGCCGAGCGAGGACGTGCTGCCGATCGACCCGACGACCGACGTGCCGGCCGGATACACCGAGGAGCAGCGCAACCAGCCGGGCGGCTTCATGGCCGAGCCCGACATCATGGACACGTGGGCCACGTCGTCGCTCACCCCGCAGATCGTGACCGGCTGGGGCGAACCGGGCGAAGACAACGAGGCGCTGTTCGCCGCCACGTTCCCCATGGACCTGCGCCCGCAGGGCCAGGACATCATCCGCACCTGGCTGTTCAGCACGATCGACCGCGCGCAGCTGGAGAACGACTGCCTGCCGTGGGCCAACGCCACGCTTTCCGGCTGGATCCTGGATCCGGACCACAAGAAGATGTCGAAGTCCAAGGGCAACGTGGTGGTGCCGAACGAGCCGATCGAGAAGTACGGTGCCGACGCTGTGCGCTACTGGGCCGCGTCCGCGCGTCTGGGCCTCGACGCCACGTACGACGAAGGCCAGATGAAGATCGGCCGCAGACTCGCGATCAAGCTGCTCAACGCCACCAAATTCGCGCTCGCGATCGGCCGTGAGGACGATCAGCACCATGTGGCGCAAGGGGCCACGGCCACGTGGCGTCCGCAGGACGTGACCGAGCCGCTCGACCGCGCCGCCATGGCCAAGATGTCGCTCGTGGTCAAGCAGGCCACCGATTACCTCAACAACTACGAGCACTCCAAGGCGCTCGAGGTCATCGAGAACTACTTCTGGCAGTTCTGCGACGACTACATCGAGCTCGTCAAGAACCGCGCCTACGGCACGGCCGACGCCACCGGCAGCACACCGAGCGAGGCGGCGGTGCTCTCGGCACGCACCACGCTCGGCCTGGGCCTCGACGCGTTCGCGCGCCTGCTCGCCCCATACCTGCCGTATTCCACCGAAGAGGTGTGGAGCTGGATGCACGCCGGCGAAGGCTCGGTGCACACCGCGCCATGGCCGAAGCCGCTCCCGTACGCCACGGCCGCGTTCAACGTCTCGCCGGACATTCTGGCGCATGCGGGCGCCACGCTCGCCGCGCTGCGCGGCATCAAGTCGAAGGCCAAGGTCTCGATGAAGACGCCGATTGAACGCGTGCGCCTCGCGGTGAGCGACGATGTGCGCGCCTCAATCCGCGCGGCCCTGAGCGACATCGCCGAAGCCGGCCGCGTGATCGGCGATTTCTCGCTCGAACGCGCGATCGAAGTGGTCAACACGCTGCAGTCCAACGGTGAGGAGCCGGAAGGCGACGAGTCCGAGACAATCGTGGTGGCCGAAAGCGAGCTCGGCGAGCCGCCGGCCAAGAAGCCGAAGGCGAAGTAAGCCGCACACGTCCCCCATGGACGTATAAGGGGCGGGTGGTGCACACGGCACCACCCGCCCCTTTCTGCATCTAAGACTGTCAGCGCAACGGGTTCGTGACGATTACCATGCGCGAATCCAACGCCGAGGCCTCCCCCGCCTGCACGGCGCCGGAGGCGGCCACCTGCCGCCCCAACGCGCCATCGGCGCCCATCGCGTCGGCCGCGGCGCTGAGTGCCTGCGCCATCGAACCGATCTGCACGGTCTCGTCGATGAGGTGCTGCGTGCTGGGCACAATCAGCTGGTGGTTCGCCAAGCCGGAATACCCCAGCTGTGTGGCAAGCCGTTCGCTTTCGGGAATCGACCCACCGCCCGTATGCGTGGCGCTGCCGCCGCCCTGCGCGGTCGCAGTGGAGCCACCGCCGCCGAGCGACTTCGTGACGGAACCCGCATATTTCGCCACGTCGGCTGAAGCGTCATCATTTGAGACACTGACGAGCGTCGACATGTCATCGCCGCCGTTCGCCGAACGCGCCTTCTGCTCCTCGGCGCGTGCCGCGGCGATGCGCTTGGCGCGCAGCATCTCGGCACGGCCGCCGATCGAATAGGTGTACCAGTCGCGGTATGCCTGCTGGGCGAGCGGCGAATGCCGCAACGCCGGCTGCATCTCGTTGATCGGCTCCACGCCGTCTGTGCCGGCCGAATCACCGCCGAACCGGCCGGAGAACCGCAGCAGGACCTGCCGTGCGGCACTGCCGGCGCCGGTGTGCTCACGCGCGGACGCCAAGGTCGCCATCGCCGCGTTCACGCCCTGCATATCGCCGCTCAGCGTGGGGTCGGTAGCGTTGTCCGCGTTCGTCTGTTCGATCGCCTGCTGCTCGAACTGCGCGGCGGCGCCCACATTGCCGCCCGCGAGTGTGTCGAGATGCGCGGTGTAGGCGTCTGTATACGCCATGGAATACGGGATCATGGCCTGCGACAGCTGCGATTGGCCCGCACTGTACTCTTTGGCGCCGATGCGCGTCTGTTCGCCGGCGGTCTTCTTGAGCTCCTCGGCGAGCCCTTGCGTGCCCTGCTGGCGGATGCGCTGGATGATCCGGTCCACCTCGTCGGCGGCGCCCGTGTGCTGGTGCGCATCGCTCAGCTCGTTGACCGCCGTGGCCAGTCCGGTGACCGCATGCGCAAGGGGCGTGTCCCCTTTGAGCTCCCCCGCGGTGCCCATGAGCGCGCTGAGCTGCGTTTTGGTGCCGATCGAGCCGGACAGGTGGTTGGTGTACGAGCCCACATATGCGGCCATGTAATCACGGAACGCGCGTTGGTGGTTTGCGGTGCGCTCCTCGATCGCCGACTTGGCGAGCGCCCGCTCCTGGTCACGCAGTGTGGCGAGGGTGGCGATGAGCTCGGCGTGTGCGCCGTTGGCAGCCTGCGCGCTGGCGTCGGCGTCGATGGACGAGGTCAGCCGTCCTGACTGGTCGGCAAGCGTGCGCAGGGCGCTGGCGTAATGGTCGGGCGTGTCCGCGGAAAGCGCGGCGAGCGCCACCGGGCTCATCGAAAACCGCTTGGCGTCGGCGTATACGCGGAAGTCGACGGCTTCGCCGGGATTCGCGGTGGCCGCCACCACGGTGCTCTGCCCCGATTGGGTGAGCGAGACGCCCTCGTCCGCGCTGATGTCGGTGCAGTCGCGTGTGGGGATGGTGAACACCACCACGGGACGCAATTGCCGTGCGAACCGCTGCATATCGCCCTGTGCCAGATTGTTGGGCTGTATGTGCACATGGATGCCGACCATGCCTTTCGCCCCGTGCACCTGCGCGCCGATGGCGCTCGGCCCGTCGAGCGTGTAGTCCACGCTCGCGTCCCACGGCAGGGCGGCGTTGGTCGCGATGTGGGTGATCCCATTGTCGCCTTCGCGCGGGGCGATGTAGAACCGGCGGGCGTCAATCACTTCGAGGGTGGTGAACACATCATGCCCCACGAATCGTGCGGCGGCGTCCTGCGCCGCCACCTGCTGCCCCGGCGATGGCGTGGCGGCCGATGCGGGCATCGCGGGTGTGATCGCCGCGAGTGCCACGGCCAGTGTGGCGCCGCAGATGTGGCGCAGACTCCTGTGCACGGTGTGGTTCCCCGTTCCTGTGGTGATTTCCTGTTGGTGGCTATGCGAAGATGTCGAGCACGCCCGGGTCGTCGCCGGAGTCCGCGATGCGCTTGTGGCGTTTCTTGGCTTCGGTTACTACGAATTCCTTGTACATGAGCGCGATCTGCGGGTCGAGTCCGGCGCCTTGTGCGATCTGCTGCAGGCGTTCGATCTGGTATTCCTCACGTGTGTAATCGGCCGGGGCGAACCCGGCTTCGGCCTTGAGCACCCCCACTTGCGTCGTGGCCTTGAACCGTTCGGCCAGCAACGCCACTATGGCCATGTCGATGTTGTCGATGGATTGGCGCAGCACTTCGATGCGCTGCACAATCTGTTTGGTTTCGGCGTCGTGCCAGTCGCCTTCGGAATCGATGACCGTTTCGCCGTCTGCGCGCGCAGCGGAACGCTGCGGTTCTTGGTGTTCAATAGTCATGGTGTTGAGCATACCGCGGCGGGGCTCACTTTGCGAAATAGCGGCGCAGCACCATCATCGTGTCGGTGCTGACCGGCACCGCTGCGTGGATTGTGTTGAGCAGCGTCTCCAGTTTGCGCGTCGACGCCACGCGCACCATGAGCAGATAGCTCGATGAGCCGGAGACGGCGTCGCACGAGATGATGCCGTCCACGTCACGCAGCCGGTCGGGGATCAGCGACGCCTCGGTGTAGTCGAGCGGGGTGAGCGAGATGTATGCGCTCACCGGCTGGCCGCTTTTCTCATGGTCGAGGATCGCCTTGTACCCAGTGATGACGCCTTTGTGCTCGAGTTTCTGCACACGTGACTGTGTGGCGGACACGGAGAGCGAGGCTGCCGTAGCGAGTTGCGCAAGCGTCATGCGGCCATCATGTTCGAGTGATTCAAGGATAATACGGTCTTTGTCGTCTAACGCACACGCATCGCTTCCATGGTCAGTCATCATGCACACGCCTTCCAGAATGACCTCGTCAAATCCTCTATCCACAATAGGCGCATGCGGGCGGTTCTCCCTACGCCATGGGCCGATACGCCGAGCGCCCAAATGCGGACAGAGCGGGCACGGAGCGTCGCTCACCATGCATTGAAGGGGGCGCTTCCCGTGCTGTACGGGAAGCGCCCCCCCTCATGCTGTACGCGTACGCGGATCAGTGATCGGTATTGCCGTTGATCGCGCCGCCGCCCTGCTGCAGAATCGCACCGAAGAAGTCATGGTTCGTCATCGTCTTCTTGAGGCGCGGCACGAGCGTCTGGTACGCCTGCTCGGGCTCAAGGCCGCCGAGCAGACGGCGCAGGCGGTAGATCACCGGCAGTTCCTGCGGGTCGGTGATCAGCTCTTCGCGGCGCGTGCCCGAAGCGTTGATGTCGACGGCCGGGAACATGCGCTTGTCGGCGAGCTCGCGGCTCAGGCGCAGCTCCATGTTGCCGGTGCCCTTGAACTCCTCGAAGATCACTTCGTCCATCTTCGAACCGGTTTCCACAAGCGCCGACGAGATGATCGTGAGCGAACCGCCGTTTTCGATGTTGCGGGCGGCGCCGAAGAACTTCTTCGGCGGGTAAAGCGCCTGCGCGTCCACACCGCCCGACAGGATGCGGCCCGAAGCCGGCGCCGCGATGTTGTAGGCGCGGGCCAGTCGCGTCATCGAATCGAGCAGCACGACCACGTCCTGCCCCAGTTCCACAAGGCGCTTGGCGCGCTCGATCGCGAGCTCGGCCACCGTCGTGTGGTCGGAGGCCGGGCGGTCGAATGTCGACGAGATGACCTCGCCCTGCACGGTGCGCTCCATGTCGGTGACCTCTTCGGGGCGCTCGTCCACGAGCACGACCATCAGGTACACCTCGGGGTTGTTCGTGGCGATCGCGTTCGCGATGTTCTGCAAGGTAATCGTCTTGCCGGCCTTCGGCGGCGAGACGATCAGGCCGCGCTGGCCCTTGCCGATCGGTGCGACGATGTCGATCAGACGGCCGGTCAGGCGGTTCGGCGTCGTCTCCTGGCGCAGGCGCTCGTTCGGGTAGAGCGGCGTGAGCTTGCTGAACTGCGGGCGGCGCGAGGCCTCCTCCACGCTCATGCCGTTGATCGAATCGATCGACTGCAACGGCACGAACTTCTGGCGCTGGTTGCGGCGGTCGCCTTCGTGCGGTGTGCGGATCGAGCCTTTGACGGCGTCGCCCTTGCGCAGGCCGTACTTCTTGATCTGGCCCATCGAGACATACACGTCGTTGGGGCCGGGCAGGTAGCCGGATGTGCGGATGAACGCGTACGAATCGAGCACGTCGACGATGCCGGCCACGGGCACCAGGTCCGCGGGCTGCTCCTCGCGCTTGTCGTTGTCGCGGTTCTTGTTGCGGCGGTTGTTGTTGCGCTCGTTGCGCTCGTTGTTCGCGCGGTTGCGGCCGCGGTGCGGCGCCTCGGCGCGCGTGTTCGACGATTCGTGATCGGCGTTCTTGTGCACGGGCAGCGAGTCGAGGATCTCGTCGAGGTCCTGCGGCACCTCGCGCGGTTCGGCGTGGCGGTGGCGCGGCTGCTCGTCCACATCGGCGGCGTGGCGGCCGCGGCGTAGGCGGGGTTCTGCGTTGCGGCGGCCCTGCTTCTGGCCGTCGCCGTGCAGGTCGAGCGTGCTGAGCAGGTCATCGGCGGCCTTGCTCGCGGCCTCGTCGTCGGTGCGGCCGGTGGCCGGCACCTCCGCACCGCGGCGCTTGCGCACGCGGCGTGCGGTGACCTTCATCTCCATGTTGCTCTGCGGGGCCGGCGACTCATCCTGGGCCGGATCCTGTGCGGCGGCCTGTGCCTTGGGCGCGGGCTGCCGCTCCCCGGCGGCCAGCGCAGGCTGTTCCTGCTTCTTGGTCCTTTGGGCGGCGGCGCTCTCGGCCTTGGGGGCGCGCACGGTCACTCCGGCCGGGGCTTCGCCGCCACTGCGGGCGGCCTGCAGCGTTGCAATCAAATCGCCCTTGCGCATGGTGGAGACGCCCCGCAGGCCCAGTTGCTTGGCCAGCTCTTTGAGCTCCGGGAGTTTCATCTCGTCTAGGTTTGAGGTTGTTGCCAATTGAGTTGTGCCTTTCTTTGGCCATGCATGGAAATCGCCATGGCTGAGCAAAGAGTTGTACGAACAAGCATCAGACGATGCCGTCGTCAATTTGGGGAATGTCCGGCATTGTTCCGCCGGACGTCCCCTACTGTACAACGGAACGGCGACTGTACGGCGCGCTATGCCCGCCGTGCGAGCGGCATGCGGGGCCTTCCTCCCCATGGAGGCCCCGCGCCGCCGGCCGCCGGTTTATGGGTTTATTTGGATTCGTGGTAGGACTTTTCGGTGTTGACGGACCACACGTTCCTCTTCGAGGTCCGGTGTTCCTTGATGTTGCCCACCGCTTCGATGGCGGTGGCCATCGAATGGTCCATGTTGTTGTAGCGGTGCTGGCCATTGCGGCCCACACAATACAGGTTGCCGAAGGAATCGAGGTATTCCACGAGTTCCGGCATCTGGTCGTAGGTGTCGAAATAGGCAGGATAGGCCTTCTTGACACGTTCGCGGTGCGCATCGAGCACTTCGTGGGCGCCGTTGATCACACCCATGCGGGTGAGCTCCTTGATGGCGAAGCGCGTGGCCTCCTCGTCGGTCATGTTCCAGAAGTCGTCGCCTTCCTCACAGAAGTATTCGAGGCCGATCCACACGGTGTCGTCGACGTCCTTGACGAGGTAGGGGCTCCAGTTGTTGAAGATCTGCAGGCGCCCCACCTTGTAGCCCGGGTCCTGCACGTAGATCCAGCAGTCCGGCACGATCGGCGGGTTGCCGAGCGTGGGGATGTCGGTCGTGTTCTTGAGCTTGAGGCGCTTGACGAGGATGCCCACCGTCACGAAGTCGCGGTATGGCAGGCCCTTGGCCACGGCCACCATGTCCTGCGGCGCCGGGTCCTGCTCGGTGTCGAGCGCTTCCACAAGGTCCTTCACCGGCATCGACGAGATGAACTGGTCGGCCTTGAGTGTGGTGCGCTTGCCTTCGGCGTCTTCGTAGTCGACCGAGGCGATCACGCCGTTCTCGCGGTGGATCGCCACCACCTTGGCGCCGGTGAGCACGGTCACGCCCGCGTCCACGCAGTTCTGTTCGACGGTCTCCCACAGCTGTCCGGGGCCGAGCTTGGGGTACCAGAACTCCTCGATGAGCGACGTCTCCACTTCGGCGTTGCTGCGTTTCTTCGGCAGCAGCTTCTGCACGGCGTTCTTCAGCACGCCCATGATGCTCAGGCCCTTGACGCGCTGCGAGCCCCAGTCGGCCGAGATCTCGGAGGGGTGGCGGCCCCACAGCTTCTCGGTGTAGCCCTCGAAGAACATCGAATAGAGCTTGCGGCCGAAGCGGTTGATGTAGAAGTTCTCCAGATTGTCTTCCGGCAGCTTGTGGAACACGGACTTGAGGTACGAGAACCCGGCTTCCACCGTGATGCGCGGTCCCATCGCCTTGAGCGTGGACACGGAGAGCGAGATCGGGTAATCGAAGAAATGCTTGTTCCAGAAGATGCGCGAGACACGGTGGCGCTTGAGCATCACCTTGTCGGTCTTCTCCGGGTCGGGGCCGCCCGGTTCGAGCTCATGGCTGCGCCCCAGCTTCTTGTCGTCGTACGACGGCGCGCCCTGCAGCGGCAGCGTCTGCGCCCACCACTGCATGATGCGGTCGTCTTTAGAGAAGAAGCGGTGGCCGCCGATGTCCATGCGGTTGCCATTGTGGCGTACGGTGCGCGCGATGCCGCCGAACTCCTGGCTTTCCTCGAGCACCGTCACGTCGTAGCGCGCGTCGCCGCCATCCTTGATCAGTTCCCAAGCGGCAGTCAGCCCAGCGGGGCCGCCGCCGATGATGACTACGGATTCCTTGTCAGACACGCTGTTGCACTCCTTTAGGTTCACAGTGGCCGCCGGCGGCCTATGGTCATGGTCACCATGGTGATATGCGGGGATTGCCGGCGAACCTGGCTTGAAAACGCCACACAAGACGGCGCATCGTTGGATTTCACCTTACGATTGTAAGGCGTGGCATGACCATTGGCCCCACTCAGTTCGGTGTAGGCTGACGGATTCACATTCCTTCGGGAATGTCGATGTCGCTTTTCTGCACTTCCTCCACGTTCACGTCCTTGAACGTGACGATGCGCACGTTCTTGACGAAGCGGCTGGAACGGTACACGTCCCACACCCATGCGTCGGTCAGGCGCACGTCGAAATACACGTCCTGCCCTGCCGAACGCACGTTGAAATCCACTTTGTTCGCCAGATAGAACCGCCGCTCGGTCTCCACGACGTAGGTGAACAGCTTGATCACGTCGCGGTATTCCTTGTACAACGCGAGTTCGGCGTTCGTCTCATAGTTGTCGAGGTCTTCTGCGCTCATGGTGTCCTTTTGGTGTCCTTGCTCTCACTGGTCGTCGGCGTCGGTGTGCGCGCGGCGCTTCATGCGGTCGTGGCCCAACGTGCGCCACCACGCCTTCTTCGACGTGTTGCGCTCCGCCGAATTGTACGGCCACGTGTTCTCCGATTCGACCGCGTCCTGCGCGATGCGCTCGGAATCGGAGCGCATGCGCTCGCCGATCCCTGCCTTGTCTGTTGTGTCGCCCTGCGCGTCCGGCTCCATGACGGCGCCGGATTCGGCGAGCAGCTGCTGCTTGCGGATCGCGAGCGTGTGCTCATGCTGCGAAAGCGCCTTTTCCATGCCCGGGTTCGACGTGATGACGTGCATGCCGAACGCGTCCATCGCGCGCACCGGATCGAATTCGTCGTCGAGCGTGTCGAGCACGTTGAGGTCCTGGTATTTGCCGAGGCGGTTGTCCCACAGGGCATGGCGCGAGACACCCGACGGCACGAAGCCAAGCGACTGGTAGACGGAGTACGACCGCGTGTTCTTTTCGGGCACCGCCACCCAGATGCGGTGCAACCCCAGGCCCTCCGGCGGTTCGGCGAATCCATAGGTCATGACGCGCGGCATCGCATCACGCGAATAGCCGCGCCCACGGTAATCCTTGCCCAGGATCACTTGGATGCGCGCCGAACGCGCCCAGCCGTCGATGTCGATGAGGAAGATCATGCCGAGGAACTCGGTCGCGCTCTGCGCGTCGACCGTCTCGCTTTCGCAGTCGTCGGGCGTGGTCATCAACGACCACGCGATCGTGCGGCGCTGTTCGGGGTCGTCGATGCCGCTGCCGGCGTCGGTGCCGTTGGCCCAGGCCTCCGAACGCAGCACCCACGCATGCACGGCGGCGCGTTCGGCCACGCGGTCCTTGCCGGTGAGCCCCGAGGCGTTCACGTATGCGTCTATGGCGTCCATCTTCTCCAGGTCCTGCTGCGTGGCAGGGCGCAGATACACCATTTCCCCTCTGATATCGGGTATGTCAATGCGCGCGGGCAGCTCCCGCGGGCGGTCCTGTTCCCCCTGCAGACGGTCGTCTGTCTCAACCATGATCATTCCTTTAATCCTGTCATCAGAGAATCCCACATCCTCCAATCTTTCCATTGTATGCTAAGAGGTCGTCGAACAAACGCCGGATATACGCCGAAAAAACAGGTGTGCCTGCCCAGGGCGCACGGCCCCGGGCAGGCACACAGTCAGGCGGTCACGCGCACGCGCGCTCAGCCCTTGATCTTCTCCATGACGATCTTCGTGACGGCCTTGGCGTCCGCCTGGCCCTTCGTGGCGCGCATGACCGCGCCGATGATGGCGCCCATCGGCTTCATGTTGCCGCCCTTGAGCTTCTCCACCACATCCGGGTTCGCGTCGAGCGCCTCCTGCACGGCGGCCTGCAGCGCCCCATCGTCGGAGACGACCTTGAAGCCATGGGCCTCCACGACCTGCTCCGGCGTGCCTTCGCCCTTGAGCACGAACGCCACGGTCTGCTTGGCCAGCTTGTCGTTGAGCTTGCCGTCCGCAATCAGGCGCTCCACATCGGCCACGGCCTGCGGCGTGATGTCGAGCTCCTCGAGGGCCACGCCCTTCGCGTTGGCTTCGCGTGAAAGCTCGCCGAGCCACCATTTCTTGGCGCCGGCCGGCGTGGCGCCGAGCTTGACGGTCTCCTCGATCAGGTCGAGCGCGTCGGCGTTGACCACGTCGCGCATCTCGATGTCGCTGAAGTTCCACTCGCCCTTGAGGCGGTTGCGGCGCTCGCGCGGCATCTCCGGCATCTGCTTGCGGATCTCTTCCACATGCTCGGGCGTGATGTGCAGCATCACCAGATCCGGGTCCGGGAAGTAGCGGTAGTCGTCGGCGTCGGACTTCACACGGCCGCCGGCGGTGGCCTGCGAGGCCTCGTCCCAGTGGCGCGTCTCCTGCAGGATCTCGCCGCCCTTGTCGAGGATCGCGGCCTGGCGGCGGATCTCGTACTGGATCGTGCGTTCGATGCCGCGGAACGAATTGACGTTCTTGGTCTCCGAACGCGTGCCGAACGGGTCGGACGGGTCGCGGCGCAGCGAGACATTCACATCGGCGCGCATATTGCCCTGCTCCATGCGCGCGTGCGAGATGTTGAGCGCGCGCACGATGTCGCGGATCGCGCGCATGTACGCGCCGGCGATCTCCGGCGCGCGGTCGCCGGCGCCCTCGATCGGCTTCGTCACGATCTCGATGAGCGGCACACCCGCGCGGTTGTAGTCGACGAGCGAATGGTCGGCGCCCTCGATGCGGCCGTCGGCGCCGCCCACATGCGTGTTCTTGCCGGCGTCGTCCTCGATGTGCGCGCGCTCGATCGGCACGCGGAACACGGTGCCGTCCTCAAGCTCCACGTCCAGATAGCCTTCGCCGTTCGTCGGCTTGTCGTACTGGGAGATCTGGTAATCGCGCGGCATGTCCGGGTAGAAGTAGTTCTTGCGCGAGAACTGGCTCCACTCGTTGATCTGGCAGTGCAGCGCAAGACCGAGCTTGATCGCGTAATCCACCGCCGCCTCGTTGATCACCGGCAGCGACCCCGGCAGGCCGAGGCTGACGGGGGTCAGCTCGGTGTTCGGCTCCGCGCCGAACGAGATCGGGGCCGGGCAGAACAGCTTGGTGTTCGTGCTCAGCTCGACATGCGTCTCCAGGCCGATGACCGGATCGAACTTCTTGACGGCCTCGGAATACTTCATGAGTTGTTCAGCCATAATTACTTTCCTGCCACCTTCACTTGTTCAGTCCATCGAGCCACGGCGTCTTGAGCGAGCTCCAGATCGGCGCGCCCCAGCTCTCCTCGAGCGCGGCTTCGAGCGCCGCCGCCGGCTTGTACATCACTTCGTCGCGCTGCTGCGGCGCGATGAACTGGAAGCCGACCGGCAGGCCGTCGTCGGACAGTCCGGCGGGGATGCTCATGGCCGGCACACCGGCGAGGTTGGCCGGGATCGTGGCGATGTCGTTCATGTACATGGCCAGCGGGTCGTCCATCTTCTCACCGAACTTGAACGCGGTCGTCGGGCTCGTCGGGGAGACGAGCACGTCGGCCTGTTCGAACGCCTTCTTGAAGTCGTTGATGATCAGCGTGCGCACCTTCTGCGCTGAGCCGTACCAAGCGTCGTAGTAGCCGGCCGAGAGCGCGTAGGTGCCGAGGATGATGCGCCGCTTGACCTCGTCGCCGAAGCCGGCTTCGCGCGTGGTCGCCATCATGTTCGCGGCGGTCTGCGCCACATCTTCCGGCGGCATGACGCGCAGGCCGTAGCGCATGCCGTCGTACCGCGCCAGGTTCGAGCTGACTTCGGACGGCATGATGATGTAGTACGCGCCGAGCGAGTACTTGAAGTTCGGGCACGAGACCTCCACGACCTCGGCGCCCATGGCGGTGAGCATGTCGACCGCCTCATGGAAGCGCGCTTCGACGCCCGGTTGGAAGCCTTCGCCGTTGAGCTCCTTCACGAGGCCCACCTTGAGGCCCTTGAGGTCGCGGCGCTGGCCTTCGCGCGCGGCGGCGACCATCGGGCGCGGACCTTCGGGGATCGACGTCGAGTCACGCTTGTCGTGGCCGCCGATGATCTCCTGCAGCAGCGCGGAATCGAGCACGGTGCGCGTCACGGGGCCGATCTGGTCGAGCGACGAGGCCATGGCGATCGCGCCGAAACGCGAGACGCCGCCGTACGTCGGCTTGACGCCGACCGTGCCGGTCAGCGCGCCCGGCTGGCGGATCGAGCCGCCGGTGTCGGTGCCGAGAGCGAGCGGGGCCTCGAACGCGCTGACGGCCGCGGCGGAGCCACCGCCGGATCCGCCGGGCACGCGCTCCACGTCCCACGGGTTGCTCGTATTCTGGTATGCGGAATGCTCGGTCGACGAGCCCTGCGCGAACTCGTCGAGGTTCGTCTTGCCGAGCAGCGGCATGTGCGCGGCCTTGAGCTTCTCAATCACGGTCGCGTCGTAGGGCGGGATCCAGCCTTCGAGGATGCGCGAGGCGGCCGTCGTCTGGATGCCCTTCGTCACGATCATGTCCTTGATCGCGATCGGCACGCCGGCGAGCTCGGGCAGTTCGGCCTTCTCGCTGTCAGGCAGATTGTCGAACGCGTCCGCCTGCTCAAGGGCGGCTTCGCCCGAAACGGTCAGGAACGCCTTGATCGACGGCTCTGCGGCGTCGATCACGTCGAGCTGCGCGGAGACGAGGTCACGGCTTGTGATCTCCTTGGCACGCAGTTTCTCCGCCATCTGCACGGCGGACAGTTTGACGAGTTCAGTGGTATCGGTCATGTCACTCCTCCCCCAGGATCTGCGGCGCCACGAACATGCCGTCGGCGGTGGCCGGCGCGGCGGCCAGCACTTCGGATTGCGGCAGTGGCGTGACCGGCACGTCCGGGCGCAGGTATGCCTCGAGCGGCACGGGGTTAGCAGTCGGCTCCACGTCCGCGGTGGCGGCTTCCTGCACGGAGTCGATGGCGTCGGCGATCACATTGAGCTCGCTCTGCATACGAGTGATTTCCTCGTCGGTGAGCGCAATGCGAGCCAGATCACCCAGATGGATAATTTCTTCGCGTGTGAATGTTGGCATGCCTCTTACTATACGAACCAAATGTGACGAGGCCCGCGCTACTTGACGTCGCGCTTGGCGGTGACGGCCGCGCCGGCGGCATAGACCGCCACAGCCCATGCCAGGAGGATCACACCGGCCCAGCACCATGTGGGCTGGAACAGCTGGGTCGATCCGACCGTCATGACGGCGCCCATGCTGTTGGCGAACGACGAGGCGCCGGCGCCGATGAACGATTCCAGTGCCCTGGACGGCAAGCAGTTGTTGACCGAGACGATCCATGCGAAGCGGTCGCCGAGCAGTTGCGCGAGCTGCAGAATCGACGGCAGCAGCGTGAACAGTCCCACGACGCACAATACACCGCCTACGGTGGAGCGCAGCATGGCGCCGAATCCCATCGCCATGACCGCGGTGAGCGCCATCGCGAGCGGCACGCCGAGCAGCGTGACCCACGGCAGCGCCGCGGGCATCGCCTGCGTGCCGGTCGAGATTGCGCCGTGCACCATGAGCCATGCGCAGCCCCACGCCACGAGCACGCCCACGAACGAGGCGAGGAAGGTGACCGCGGCCAGTACGAGCGCCTTCGCGTCCATGAACATCGCGCGCCGCGGGTTCACGGTGAGCGACGTGATGATGGATTGGCTCGAATACTCGCTTGTCATGACCATGACGCCCAGGATGCCGACGATGAGCATGCCGTCGGTCGCGCCGGTGCTCGCCGTGGTCCATACGTCTTCCATGCCCACCGGCATGGCTTCCTGCGACGCCATGAAATTGAGGAGCCAGCCGATCATCAGGCTGTTGACGGCGAAGAACGCCACGCACAGCACAAGCAGCACATAGGTGGACATGGCGCTCCACATCTTGCACCACTCCGAGCGCACCGCGCCGGCGAAGGTCAACGTGTGTACGGGCCGGTGCGCGGCATGGCGTTCGGCCGGCTGGGTTGCGCTCATCGCGCACCTCCGTTCTGCGGCTGTTGGGCGGGCTGCGCAGCAACATAGCGCGCATGCCCGTGGGTCAGTTCCATGTACGCCTGCTCAAGCGAGACCTGCTGGCGCACGAATTGGTATGCGATGATCTGGTGTGCGGCGAATCCGCGCGCGACCGCGGCGAAATCCGCACCCTCGATCTCAAAGGCGCGCGCGTCGGCAGGGTACCCCGAATCCACCGGCTTCTCGGTGATGCGCACCGTGGGCGACGCGGCGAGCATCGCATGCATCTTCACGGCGTCCGGCGTGACGACCGAGAGCAGGTGGCGCGAATGCTCTTTCACGAAGTCGGCCACGGTACCGGTGCGCAGGATGCGGCCTTCGCCGATGATCACCAGATTGTCGGCGGTGAGCGCCACCTCGTTCATCAGGTGCGAGCTGAGCAGCACCGCGCGCCCTTGTGCCGCGCAGTTGCGGCACAGGTCGCGCACCCATTTGACGCCTTCGGCATCGAGGCCGTTCACCGGCTCGTCGAGCACGAGGTTCTTCGGGTCGCCCAGCAGCGCCGCCGCGATCGCGAGGCGCTGGCTCATGCCGAGCGAGAATTTGCCCGCCTTCGTCTTCTTCACACTGGCGAGGCCGGTCAGGTCCATGACCTCGTCCACGCGGCCGCGCGCGATGTTGTTCGTGTAGGCGAGCGCGCACAGGTACGCGTAAGCGGAGCGGTTGCGCGGCGCGCATTTGGCGTCGAGCACGGCACCGACCGAGCTCATCGGGCTCGCCTGCCGCGTATACGGCACGCCATCGATCAGCGCGGTGCCGTGGTCGGGCGTAATCAGCCCGAGCAGCACGCGCATTGTGGTGGATTTGCCGGCGCCGTTGGGCCCCAGGAATCCGGTGACCGCGCCGTTTGCGGCCACAAAACTCACATCGTCCAACACGCGGTTGGCGCCGAATGTCTTGGTAATGCCCTGTATCTCGATCACGCCGCAAGGCTAGCATGCGCGGGTGGTGCCGTGCGGGGCGGCGTTCACACTGTGTCTGCGTGTTGGCTGATCCACGCGTGCATCGAGACGGCCGCCGCTGCCCCGGCGTTGATCGAACGCACCGAGCCGAACTGGCTGATGTACACCACGTCGTCCGCCAGATCGATGGCCTTCTGTGACAGGCCAGGGCCTTCCGCGCCAAAGAGCATGAGGCAGCGTTCGGGAAAATCATAGGTCTCGATCGGCGCCGCGCCTGGCACAATGTCGAGCGCGATGACCCTGGCATGTTGCGCCATGTGCAGTTGGTGCCGGGCTTGCTTGAGCCCTGCATGCAGGTCGGCGGCGCGGGGGTCGCCGGGCGCCAGTTCAAGCAGCTGGGGTTCAAGTTCGGCGATATGCCGTTCGGCTTCGGCGCGCTCGGCGGCGATGCGTGTGTGCCAGTCGTCCACAAGGTCCTGGATGGAAGGGTGGTTGACCACGTGCTGGTAGAGCTCGGTCATCAACGCGCCCTTGCGGTTCCATTTGTGCGGGCCGACGATGTGCACGCGGTTCGCGGTGAACGCGTTGGCTGTGCGCACCATGGAGCCGATGTTGAAGTCATGGGTCCAGTTCTCCACGGCCACTTCAAAAGGGTGCCTGCCGCGCGCGTCCAGATCGGCCTTGATCGCCTGGACCGTCCAGTAGCGGTAGCGGTCGAGCACGTTGCGGCGGTCGCCCTCATCAAGCAGCTGCGCGCTGAACCGCGGGTCGTCGGGGCGGGGTTCGCCGGGGTGGGCCTCTTCCCATGGCCCCACGCCGACTTCGCGGAATGTGGGCTCGCCGGAGGCTTTGGCTGCGATATCGATCGGATTCGGCTCATGCATGGGGCCCAGCTTACCCACTTTTTTCGACGCCCCCGGAAAAAGTGGAAGCGTCAGCGCGCACTTTTTGGCCATATCCCCTTGTTGTCCGTGCACTTTTTTCGGCGGGCCGAAAAAAGTGCACGGGGGCCTAGTGCAGCTCCGATTCGTGGAAGATCTCCACGAACGGCGTCTCATGCGCTTCGCCGGTCACGGGGTCGGTGATCTTGAGCGTCGGTTCCTCCATGTCGACGCCGCCGATCAGCGCGGCCACAGCCACCACGGTGGCGCCCTGCGCGTCGACGATGCCGAAGTCTAGGCTCAGCTCGTTGCCGTTGCGCAACGTCACCAGCGACGAGGTCTGCACATACGATTTTTCGGAAAGCCATGAATCAATGAGAATCACGCGTTTGCCGGCGATGGACGGGCCTTTGATCGCCGGGTATACGAAGTCCATCACGAACCCGTCCAGGTCCTCGCCACGCGAGGCGGCGGCATGCATGAGCGAGCAGACCATCGGCACGGCGGCAGCCGTCAGCGCGCCCACCGCGTCGAAGTCCTCGATCGAATAGCCCTGTTCTTCCAGGGTGTCGAGCATGATGTGCCCGATCAGCGCGGCGCCGCGGCGGTCGAACGTGACCGGCGCGAGCTCGGAAAACGGCTTGTCGTGCATATGTTCGCGCAGCAGCGTCTTGAGCTGGTCGCGTGGCTCCATCATCATGAAGCCGCTCCCCGTCTTGCGGAATTCTGTGTCCTCACTCATGGTGCCCAGCGTACCGTTGCCGCTTGTCAAAACTCACCATGCGCCGTCGAGCTTGCAGTGGCGCAGGCGCACGGCGTTGAGCACCACGCAGATCGACGAGAGGATCATTGCCACGCACGCGAGCATGGGGTTGAGCACCCAGCCGGTGAACGGGTAGAGCACACCGGCTGCGAGCGGAATGCCCACAAGGTTGAAGATGAACGCCCACCACAGGTTCTCGCGGATGTTGCGCATGGTCGCCTTCGACAGGCGGATCAGCTTGAGCGCGCACGCGTAGTCGGCCGGCGCGGCGATCACGTCGGCGTGGACCGGCGCGGCCTCGGGGTTGTCGAGCGTGACGCACGCGACGGCGATGTTCGCCGCGTCACGCACGCGCACATCCTCGCTGCCGTCGCCGATGAACATGACGGTCGCGCCATTGGCGCGGCGTTCGGCGAGCGCACGCACCGCCTCGTCGGTACGCCGCGCATCGACCTCGGCGATCGCCACGCCGGTGCCGCTCAACTGCGCGATGGCCTGCTCGGCGCTCGGCGCAAGCTCGCGCCCCACGAGCACCGCACTGGTGTCTTTCGCCTGCTGCAGCGCGCTTGTGGTGCGCACGGTCAGGCCGTAGCGCTGCGCGTCGTCGAGCGCCGCGCCCGCAGACAGCGGCGCCGCCCAGCCGAGCGCCGCCGGGCACGCGATGATCAGCACGCTGACACCCATGAGCAGGGCGCGCGTGAACGACGGCTGCGGACCCAAGATGAGCCAGCAGACGAAGGTCCACAGGGCGATCAGGATCGTGATCGGCACCCACACGCGCGACACGCGGTCCACGCGCTCCTGCAGCGGGAACGCGGGGCGGCGCGGCAGCCACATGTCCACCGCCCAGCGCGCGAACAGCACGAGCGTGATGATCACGCCGGTCACTTCGAAGTAGGGTTCGCGCATCGCCTGCGGCAGCGCGCCTTCAAACAAACAGACAAGGATGCCGTAGGCGTATGCGGCGATAGTGCCGATCGACGCGAGTGAGTTCATGTTCGGCATGCGGCGTAGCAGTGCGCCCCAGCCGTCGATGTGGATCGGCGCGCCACTGTAGAACATGACCGGCGTGATGATGATCGCCTGCACCCATGGGTCAACCGTCCAATCAGGCACAACGTTGGGGCACAGCGCGCGCACAAGCGCCGGCAGCAGCACGAGCAGCGTCAGTATGGCGCTCACCACCAGCTGGCGCGTCAGCAGCGCGGTGCTTTCGCGGTTGTCCGAACGGCGGGTGCGCAGCGTGTCACCGGCGCTCGCGTGCGCGCCGGCCGGCTGGTCCTTGAAGGCGTCCTGCACCTGCGGCTTCCGCGCGCTGAAGAAGAAACGAACCGTTGCGATGGTCAGCAGGATCGCCGCGACCACGCACGCCACCGCGATGAACAGATTCAGACTCATGGGTCTCCCCCAATGTTGTTGACGGACAGTGACTACTGTACGCGACCATATGCGAACTGCGCAGGTGCGTGCGGTGACGCGCCTGCGCAGTTCGCGAGGCCGGGATCACTCCCGGGGGTTATTTGGTGCCGTTTGCATCGGCGTTGTCGTCGGTGCCATCGGCATGACCGTCGATCTTGACTTCCGTGTCGAGCGGGTTGGTGTCGCCGTCCATCGGGTTGATCTCGTGCACCGAAAGCTCGAGATGCTCGCCGCCCGTGTGGTCGACGAGCACGGTCTCGCCGTCCTTGACCTTGCCGGCGAGCAGCATGCGCGCCAGCTGGTCGCCCACCTCGGTCTGCACCAGACGGCGCAGCGGGCGGGCGCCGTACGCCGGGTCGTATCCGGTGTCGGCGAGCCATTCGCGCGCCGCTTCGGTCACGTCGAGCGTGATGCGGCGGTCGGTCAGGCGCGAGGCCACCTGCTTGACCTGCAGGTCGACGATGCGGCCGAGCTCTTGGCGGGTGAGCGGGTGGAAGATGACGAGCTCATCGAGGCGGTTCACGAATTCCGGACGGAACTGCGTGTGCACTGCGTTCATGACCGCGTCACGCTTCTCCTGCTCGCTCAGGTCAGGGTTGACCAGGTACTGCGAACCGAGGTTCGACGTCATGATCAGGATTGTGTTCTTGAAGTCCACCGTGCGGCCCTGGCCGTCGGTCAGGCGGCCGTCGTCGAGCACCTGCAGCAGGATGTCGAAGACTTCGGGGTTCGCCTTCTCGACTTCGTCGAACAGCACGACCGAGTACGGGCGGCGGCGTACGGCTTCGGTGAGCTGGCCACCCTCCTCATACCCGACGTAGCCGGGCGCGGCGCCGATCAGGCGAGACACGGACGACTTCTCCATGTATTCGCTCATGTCGATGCGCACCATGGCCTTCTCGTCGTCGAACAGGAAGTCGGCGAGCGCCTTGGCGAGCTCGGTCTTGCCCACGCCGGTCGGGCCCATGAACAGGAACGATCCGGTCGGGCGGTTCGGGTCGGAGATGCCGGCGCGCGAACGGCGCACGGCGTCGGAGACCGCCTGCACGGCTTCCGGCTGGCCGATCACACGCTTGTTGAGGTACTCCTCCATGTTGAGCAGCTTCTCGTTCTCACCCTGCATCAGGCGGCCAACCGGCACGCCGGTCCATTCGGAGACGATGCCGGCCACCGAATCGGCGTCCACGTGGTCGGGGACCATCGGTTCGCTCTGGTGTGCGAACTCGGCTTCCTTCTCGGCTTCGCTTTCGGCCGCGGCCAGTTCCTTCTGAATCGCCGGGATCTCGCCATAGAGGATGCGGCTGGCCCGCGCCAGATCGCCCTCGCGGGTGGCCTTGTCGGCTTCCACGCGCTTTTCGTCGAGCTTGGCGCGCAGGTCGCCCACCTTGTTGTGGCCCGCCTTTTCGGCGTCCCAACGGGCCTTGAGGCCCGCGAGCTGTTCGCGGCTGTCGGCGAGTTCGGACTGCAGCTTGGCCAGGCGGTCCTTCGACGCCGGGTCCTCTGCCTTCTTGAGCTGCATCTCCTCCATCTCGAGGCGCGTCACCTTGCGCTGCAGCTCGTCGATCTCCTCAGGCTGCGAATCGAGCTCCATGCGCAGGTGCGCGGCGGCTTCGTCGACGAGGTCGATCGCCTTGTCGGGCAGCTGGCGTCCGGTGATGTAGCGGTTCGACAGCGTGGCGGCCGCGACGAGCGCGTCGTCGCCGATCGTGACCTTGTGATGTGCTTCGTAGCGCTGCTTGAGGCCGCGCAGGATCGCGATTGTGTCCTCCACGCTCGGCTCGCCCACAAAGACCTGCTGGAAGCGGCGTTCGAGCGCCGGGTCCTTTTCGATGTTCTCGCGGTATTCGTCGAGCGTCGTCGCGCCGATCAGGCGCAGTTCGCCGCGGGCCAGCATCGGCTTGAGCATGTTGCCCGCATCCATCGAGCCTTCCGCCGCACCGGCGCCCACAATCGTGTGGATCTCGTCGATGAACGTGATGATCTGCCCGTCGGACTTGCGGATCTCGTCGAGCACGCTCTTGAGGCGCTCCTCGAACTCGCCGCGGTACTTGGAGCCGGCCACCATGGAGCCCAGGTCGAGGCTGATCAGGCGCTTGTTCTGCAGTGTGCTTGGCACATCGCCGGCCACGATACGCTCGGCGAGGCCTTCCACAACGGCGGTCTTGCCCACACCGGGCTCGCCGATCAGCACCGGGTTGTTCTTGGTGCGGCGGCTCAGGATCTGAATCACACGGCGGATCTCCTGGTCACGGCCGATCACCGGGTCGAGCTTGCCGTCGCGCGCACGCGCGGTCAGGTCGGTCGAAAACTTCTCGAGCGCCTTGTATGAGGCTTCGGCGTCGGGGCTTGTCACCTTGGCGCCGCCACGCACCTGTGGGATCGCCTCACGGATCTTGTCGGCGGTCACGCCGTTGTTGCTCAGGATCTTCGCGGCTTCGTTCGGAGTGGCTTCGGCGATGCCGAGCAGCAGGTGCTCGGTCGAGACGTATTCGTCTCCCATCTCCTTCATCGCCTTTTCCGCGGCGGCGATCGCCTGCGTGAGCTGGCGGCTCGCCTGCGGCTGAGCAGTCGACGACCCCGAGGCGCTCGGCAGCGCGACGAGGGCGTTGCGTACGGCGGCGCCGATCTGCTGTGCATTCGCGCCACATTGTTCGATGAGGCCGCGGATCACACCGTTTTCCTGACGCAGCAGTGCGTCAAGCAGGTGGAGCGGGTCCACCTGCGGATTACCGGCCGCCGAAGCGCTCTGGATCGCGTCGCCCAAGGCCTCCTGAGCCAGTGTTGTGAATTTTTGTTCCATATCATCCTCCATCAGTGCACGCCTGGCCCCGCGCTGCTGCTGCGCACGCGGAGCCGGCGGCTTCGTTTGTCTGATATAGTCAACCAACGACCCAGATCATGTATTCCCAAAACTTGAGTGAATCTCACTCAAGTTTTGAAAATGATGATGATGTGCTTCGCAATCGACCATCCATAGCCCATTGTGTCGCGCAATGGTGGGAGGATGTTGGTTTTCAGCGCTCAGCCAGAGAGCCGCAACACTCTCCAATGAGGCGTAGGGATGTAGCCCGCCTGCCGGGTGGACGCTCCTCCGCCCTAGAGGCTCCTCTCTTGCCGGACGCCTGCCCCTCTCGCCTAGCGCCCCCTGCCGGACGCCTGCTCCTCTGGCCTGGTGACCTCTGCGCATGCCAGCCATTCCGCCCTGCTGGCCGCTTCCCCTCTTACTCGACCACCACCTCATCCAGCCGCCCCCCACTAACCGCTGTTTTCACCGTTTTGGTCCATGCGTTCGCTGTTTTGGTCACAAATTAGGCCGTTTCATGACCAAAACGGCGAAAACCCCGGCCAAAACAGCGAATACAGCCACTGAACGCCTTGTTTGCAGCGGATACGGCTGCGATGATGGCTGCAGATATAGCAGCGCCGGCGCGGTTGCGCCGGCGGGATGTATATGGATAGCGGGAAGCACTCAGCCGCGAACGACCACGTTGCGCAAATCGCCGATGCCTTCCACATGCACCACGGCCTCGTCGCCCGGTACAAGGCTTCCGGAGGCATCCGGGGTGCCGGTCAGGATCACGTCGCCGGGCAGCAGCGTGGAGAAGCTCGAGATGAACGCGATCTGCGAGGGGATGTCATGGATCAGGTTCGCAGTGGTGCCGCTCGCCTTCTCGACCACCTCGCCGTTAAGCGTGAACGAGATCGCCGCATCACGCCAGTCGAATTCGTCTTTCGTCACAAGCCACGGGCCGAGCGGGCACGAGGTGTCAAAGCCCTTCGCGCGCGTCCACATCGGATCGCCCTGCTGCAGGTCGCGCAGTGTCACATCGTTCACGCAGGTGAAGCCGAGCACGTAGTCCATCGCGCGCTCCACCGGCACGTTCTTGGCGATGCGGCCGATCACGACGGCCACTTCCGGCTCGAAATTCATGTCGTGCGAGCACGGCGGGTACACAATCGGGTCGTCGGGGCCGATCACCGACGTCGACGGCTTCATGAAGATCACCATGTCTTCAGGGGCATGCTCCACCGTGGACTGCCCCTGTTCATACATGTATTGCGCGTGGGCCTCGTAGTTCTTGGCCAGGCCATACACCTTCGAAGGGATCACCGGGGAGAGCAGGCGCACGCCGTCCGCGTCGAGCGGAATGCGTTCGCCTGTCGGGCTGACCTGCCCGGCGAGCGGGTAGCCATCGAGCACCACCAGATAATCGTTGCCGTCCGCCTCGTCGGTCTGCACAAATGCGTACCGGGGCGTGTCATCCTTGGAAAAACGTGCGAGTCTCATGCGCCCCAGTCTACGCGCCACCCCTCACTACGCAGCGTTACTTGAAGTCGCGCTCACCGAAGATCGCCTGCCCGATGCGCACGATCGTCGCGCCTTCGTCGATTGCATACGTCATGTCGCCGCTCATGCCCATCGACAACTCCACGCACGTGGCGGTTCCCTCGGCGCCGGAATCGCGCACGCGGTCGCGCACATCGCGCAGATGCGCGAATCCACGGCGGATCTCACGCTCATCATCCACATGCGCGCCCACCGTCATCAATCCCTGCAACTCAAGCCCCTCGAGTTGCGCGATGCGCAGCGCGAGTTCAAACGCCTCGTCGGGCGCACAGCCGGACTTCGTCGGCTCGCCCGACTCGTTGACTTCGAGCAGCACACCCACCGTCTGCTCACGCGCGGCCGCACGGCGCGCGATCTTCTCGGCGAGCTCGAACGAGTCCACCGATTCGATGGTATTGACGTCGGGCAGCATCTTGCCGATCTTGTTGCTCTGCAACTGCCCGATCAGGTGCAGCGGCAGACGGTCGAGCGCCTCGGGGTCGTCGGTCTCATCAAGTCTCGCCACGGTCTGCATGTCGCTCGCGCCGAGCACGATCCCGCGCTGCAGGCACGCATACCGCAGCCCATCGATCTTCGCAATGACTTCCTGCGGCCGGTTTTCGCCGATCATGTGTACGCCGGCGTCGATCGCGGCCATGATCTCACCGACGTCGCGCGTCTTCGTGGCCGCCAGCAGCGTGACCGATCCCTCTTCGCGCCCACTCGTGAACTCCGTCTGCGCAATCAGGTCGAGCACACGGTGCGCGCCATCCGTGATCTCCTGGATGCGCGCCGGGTCGATCGTCTCGTTCGCCAGATCCTTATGGTCCATGTACGCAGTCATACCGCGCCGCCTTTCCTCACCAACGGCAGTCCTCTACCGCAACCATACCGCAACGCGCGCGCAACGCCCGCCGCAAGCCCGCGCTACAGGCGCAGCAGGCGCGCGAGCAGGTCGTCGGGCACGCGCACATCCGCCGCATGAGCGCGCACGCGCTGCCACGAAAACGCCGAGAGCGCCTCACCTGCGCTCATCGCACACGGCTGCGGCACAAGCCCGAGCGCCCACGCGCAATACCCCACCACCTGCTGCGGCTTCACGCCCTGCGCGCGCAGTATGCCCAGGTCGAGCGAGCGCGTGCGCTTCGCCAACCGCACGCCCGCCGCGTTGTCGAGCAGCGGCAGATGCGCATACTCCGGCACCGCCGCAGGTGAGTCCGCGCCGCCCATGCCGAGCGCCAGCAACTGTTCGCGCACTGCGATCTGCAGCGCGGTCGAGCGCAGCAGGTCGCGTCCGCGCACAATGTCGGTCACGCCCATCAGCAGGTCGTCCACGGTGACGACGAGCTGGTACGAGAACAGACCGTCCGACCGTCGCATCACCACGTCACCCAGCTCCGCCCCCAAATCGAAGTTCTGGGCGCCAAAGACGCGGTCATCAAACAGTATTTGCGATTGTGGGGCGCCCGCGGGCGGCACGGCGAACCGCCACGAATGGCGCACACCGGCGTCAAGCCTGCGCCTCACCTCGTGCGGGTCGTGCGTCAACAGGCGGCGGCATGTGCCCGGGTAGATGATGAACCGGTCGCCTTCTTGCGGGGCGCTCGCCGCGCGGATCTCGGCGCGCGAGCAGAAGCACGGGTAGAGCGGCGAGGGGTCGGCGTCGCGCAGCAGGCGGAACACCCCCTCGTACAGGTCGAGCCGTTGCGACTGGTAGACCGGCTCGCCGTCCCAGTCCAAACCGAGCCATGTCAGATCGTCCATGATCCACCGGTCGGCGTCCGGGACCGCGCGCGGCGCGTCGATGTCTTCGATGCGCAGCAGGATCGGTTCGTGCCGGGCGCGCGCGGAAAGCCACGCGGCGAGCATGGCGTACGCGTTGCCCATGTGCATGCGGCCTGAGGGTGTGGGTGCGAAACGGCCGGCCATCTACGGCTCCGACCCCACGAACGTGCTCCACAGTTCGCCATCGAGCGGCCAGGGGTTCGGCGAGCATTCCTTGAGGAACATCGACTGTTCCTGCATGAGCGGCGCCGACTGCTTGTCGCCGCCGCACGGCGTCTCGTTGTCGATGTGTCCGAGTGCATGGCCCACTTCGTGGTTGATGACCATCGTGCGGTACTGCGCGAGGGTGGCGCCCGCGTCGAACCAGTGCTGCACGGCGCCATCCCAGCGCTTCTTGTTGATGATGACGTCGTTGCCCACCCGGCAGCTGTATTCCTCGGAACAGCCCGCCGAAAACGACGGCAGCTCCTTCGCTTCGGCGAGTGTGATCGTCACATCGCACTGGCCGCTCTGCCCTTGCGCGAACACGACGCCAGCGCGCGGCCAGCCGCGCACGTCGTTGAGCGCGCGGTACACGGTGTTGGCGAAATGGTCGACCGAGCCGACGTTGCCGCGCGACGCGATGCAATACGTCATGCGCGTGGGCAGCGCGCCGCTCGATTGCGCGGTCTGTTTCGCCTTGGCGTAGATCTCGTTGCGTTGAGCGTCGGTCAGCGCCGCCCCGAGTGCGGCGATCTCCTCCCTCTGTTTCCTTGTGTGCTCGTCTTCGGTCAGTGTCTGCTCGGCCGGCGAGGGGCTCGCATTGCGCTCAGGCGCGCGATATGGGCTCATCGCCGACGACCATATGCCCGAACCGGTGTGCGCCGCGGCCTGCTCGTGGAGCGCGTTCAGCGCGCGCAACGCACCGCGCGCGCTGAGCGTGACACCAAGCACGAGCAGCAGGCACGCGCAGGCCACCACGGCACGGCGGATGCGGTAAATCCGTCTGCGGCGCGCGCGCACGTGGCGGCGCGGACTGCGGGTAGTGCTCACCGTGACCTCTCACTCCATGGACTTCTTGGGGTAGTACGGCGAGTATATCCGTTTCGCCGCGCAAACGACAATCCCCGGCACGCATGCCGGGGATTGTCGGGACGATACGGCGTGCACGTGCACGCGCGCAATCAGATGGCGAACAGCACGTTGAACAGCCAGCAGCCGAGCATGCCGCCGAAGATCGGGGCGACGACCGGGATCCACGCCTCGTTCCAACGCGACGACCCCTTGTGCGGGATCGGCAGGATCTGATGGAGCAGGCGCGGCATCAGATCGCGCGCCGGGTTGAGGCCAGGGCCCGTGGGGCCGCCGAGCGAGCAGACAAGGCCCCAGACGATGAAGCCGACCACGATCGATGCGGCCGCGTAGTTCGTCCTGCCCCACTGCAGTTCGAGGCAGCACAGCGCGCCAAGGACGAGGAGCATCGTGCCGATGAACTCGTTGATGAAGTAGTTGCGCTTCGTCGCGTAGGCGTCGGTCGTGCAGAATGTGCCGAGGATCGCCTCCGCGCTCTCCGTCTCCTTGTAGTGCGGGTAGTAGCAGATGTAGACGATGAGCTGGCCGACCGCCGCGCCGAGGATCTGCGCGCAGATGTACGGCAGCACCTCACTCCACGGGAACATGCCGTTGACGGCCTGCGCAAGCGTCATCGCCGGGTTGATGTGCGCGCCGGAGACACCGCCGAACATCAGCACGGGGAACATGACGCCGAAGCCGTAACCCATGGCGATGTTGATCCAGCCAGCGTTATGCCCTTTCGTGTTTTTCAATTCGACATTGGCCACTGCGCCATTGCCGAAGATCATCAGTACCGCGGTGCCGACGAACTCCGCCGCCAACCGCGTAAACAACGAGTATTCCACTGCTCTTCAGCCTTTTCTATGCGTATGCAAGATGGTTTGAATAATCTTCTCTGATGGATGGATTGCATGGTTCACCCCGTAGGGGAATGCGTGGGAACCGGTATGAGTGTAGCGCTCACCATGGGCAACGGCGGGTCGTCCACTCGAAAGAAAGGGGTTATAGGCCAAAAAGTGTGTCTGGAATCGCGTCTTAGGCCTTGCGGAGTATGGCGTTTCATGGGTTCGAAAGTCGGTGACATGACTTTCGCGCCCGGCCGGAATGTGTGTCTGGAATCCTTGTCGGCCCTTACTGCCGCTTGGGTTGACAGCCGTTCGAAAGTGCCGGTTCCATGGTGCCATGGAACAGCCATTGTGCCCGCGGTGCGGCGGGAAGATGAAAAGGAACGGCACGACCAGCGCGGGCAGGACCCGCTGGCGGTGCAAGGACCCGGGATGCGGGTCGAGCAGGACGCGCGGCTATGGCACGGCCGCGCGCGACGTGCGCGGGTTCATCGACTGGCTCCTGTCGGCGGACACCCAAGAGCAACGGCATGTGAGCGCCCTGTTTGTGTTCACTTAGTTGTGGACGGCATCGTCACTGTTTTTGGACAGCGTGATTGTTCATTTTGGATGGCGTCG